>Ga0134122_10003073_pt1 | contig 12321 bp, 7 predicted proteins | sample KB302_FD_96461 | JGI IMG/M metagenome (GOLD analysis project Ga0134122, IMG submission 96461) | Terrestrial soil microbial communities without Nitrogen fertilizer from Kellogg Biological Station, Michigan, USA - KB3-0-2 | ecosystem: Environmental > Terrestrial > Soil > Unclassified ...
AGCTGTGGCGCTGCCGATAACCATCGCGATTCTGGTCGGCTTGTTTCTCATCCAGAGCCGCGGTATCGGCAAGATCGGCCGACTGTTCGGTCCAATCGTGCTTTTGTGGTTCGTCACGATCGGTGCCCTCGGCGCGCGCTCGATGGCGATAACGCCGGAAATCCTGCTGGCGTTCAATCCCTGGCAGGGCATCTATCTCTTCGTACTCGAGCCGTGGGTTGCGTTCGTCGCGCTGGGATCGGTTGTCTTGACGGTAACCGGCGTGGAAGCGCTCTACGCCGACATGGGTCATTTTGGACGCACGGCGATACGCCTGGGCTGGCTCGGGATAACGTTTCCCGCGCTGATTCTGAACTATCTCGGGCAAGGCGCGGTTCTGCTGCGCGATCCCGTAGCCATCGCCAACCCGTTCTACGCCTTAGCGCCTCCAGGCTTTCACTATCCACTGGTCGCGCTCGCGACGATCGCTGCCATCATTGCCAGCCAGGCGGTGATTTCTGGGGTGTTCTCGATCGGGCGCCAATCCATCCAGCTTGGTCAATTGCCCCGCATGGAAATCCGCCACACCTCGGCCACCGATTATGGCCAGATCTATATCCCGCGCGCCAACACGCTGATGCTGGTCGGCGTGATAACGATCGTGCTCATCTACAAGAACTCCGACGCGTTGGGCGCAGCCTATGGAATGGCGGTGACCGGCATGATGTCGATCACGACGTTCCTTGGCCTGATCGTGGCGGCGAGACAGTGGCACTGGAAGTCGCATTGGATCGCGCTTGCTTTCAGCGTCTTCATACTGACGGATCTTACCTTCCTCGGCGCGGTGTCACTGAAGCTGGTCGAAGGTGCATGGCTGCCTTTGGCCATCGCAGCAGGCGTTTACCTCATCATGGAAACCTGGCGCGCGGGACGCCGGATGCTGGTCGAGAAAACCTATGGCAGCGGGATGTCCATGGAGCTGTTCTTGGAGCGCGCCGACAAGACGCCTATTCGCGTTGCCGGCACGGCGATCTTCATCACGCCGCGTCTAGACGAGGTTCCGGGCGCGCTCCTGCACAATCTCAAGCACAATCAGGTGCTGCATGAGCGCGTGATCCTGCTGCGCGTGGACGTGCAGGACGTTCCCTTCGTCATGCAGGATAAGCGGCTCACCGTCAACAAATTGGGGAAAGGCTTTCTTGCCGTCGAAGTGCATTACGGGTTCTTCCAGACGCTGGACGTGCCCCGCGCGCTCGAGGGCGCGCGCGCCTATGGCTTGGCGATCGACGTCGACACCACGACGTTCTTCATCCGCCGCGAAACGCTGGTGGAAGCGCGCGTTTCGGCGATGGCGAAATGGCGCACCAAGCTGTTCATCAAGCTGTATGCTTCCGCCTTGGAAGCCGCGCAATTCTACCGGCTGCCGCCGGGTCGCGTCGTCGAGCTCGGCTCGCAGACCGAGATTTAGTCCACGGCGTAGGTCAGCGTCTTCAAGTAAGCGGTTTCGGGAAGCATCGGGTGGATCGGGTGATCGGGCCCGGCGCCGGCTTCGCGAATGAGGCGTGCGCTCCGCCCTGCCCGCGCGATGCCGGCCGCGCATTCGAGCGCAAAACGTTCCGCCGAGATGTTGTGCGAGCAGGAGGCCAGCATCAGGAAGCCAGCAGGCGCGGTAACCACCGCGGCGAGGCGCGCGAGCTTGCGATAGGCGCGCGCCCCGGCTTCGATGTCCTTGCGGGATGGAGCAAACGGCGGCGGGTCGGCGACGACGATGTCGAACTGTTTTTTCTCCAGCGCCAATCGTTCCAGCGTGCCGATGACATCGGTTTTCTTGAACGCGCAGAGGGATCCAACGCCGTTCGCGTGCGCGGCTTCCATGGCCAGATCGATCGCCCCTTGAGATGAATCCAGGCCGACGACTTCACGCGCGCCTTGGGCAGCGGCGAGCACGGAGAACCCACCGCTATAGCAATAGGCGTCGAGCACGCTCTTGCCCTTGGCGAGGCTCGCGATGAAACGCCGGTTGAGCCGCTGATCGTAATACCAGCCGGACTTCTGGCCCGATTGCGGATCGGCGAAATAGCGCACGCCGTTTTCTTCGACGACGATACGCGACGGCGCCTCGCCCTTCGCCACGCGGACATGGGAGTCGAGCCCTTCCAGCGCGCGCGACGGCGAGTCGTTGCGGAGGATCACGCAAGCCGGCGCGATGGTTCGATCGAGCGCGACCAAAACCGCATCGCTCAAACGTTCCATACCGGCAGTGGTGATTTGCACGACCGCGACATCCTTGAAGCGATCGATGACGAGTCCGGGCAAGAGATCGCCTTCGGCATGGACCAGGCGATAGAACGGCTGGTCGAGGAGCTGCTCGCGCAAGGACAGCGCGCGCTTAAGCTGCCGCTCAAGAAATGCGCCGTCGATCGTCGTATCGGGCGGTCCGAACAGCCGCACGGCAATCAGGCTCTTGGGGTTGAAATAGCCCGCGCCCAGCGGTGTTCCGTCGGCCTCGGCGAGCGTAACAGGCGAGCCGGGCTCCAGCGCTTTGGCCTGCGGGTCCATGGCGATCTCGTTCGAGAACACCCACGGCGCGCCGTTCTTGACTCGCCGGCCTTCCTTCGCGCGCAGAATGATGGTGGGACGCTTCATCGATTGGTCATCGCCTTGCCGGTCATTGGGGTGGTATAGAGCAAAGACGCGCTCAAGAGCGAACCGCTTTAAGCGGCTATTGCGTCCGCGCGACGCCGCGCACCCCTTGCGACCGCATCCACTTCTCGCTGCGCGTCGTCGGCAGACCGCACCGGTCGGGCGAAGCCGTCTGGCACGACTTTCCGGCTTTGATTGTTTTGATTTCTTTGATTTTTCCACGCTAAAAACCCAGGGATTCCCTGGGCCGTTTGAAAAAAATTTTTCTGATTGAAATCAAAGCCGGCGCCGCGCACGCGATTTCCCGACGGTCCGAGCAGAGCCGAGCTTTGATAAATTCTTTGAAGGTTATTCAAACGCACCTCCGCGCTCAGCCGAAGCCGGCCAACTTGATTTCTTGATTTCCCAACTTGAATTATCTCCAGCATTTCCGCGGAATCTTGATTTTTCGAATCTTGATATAAAATCAAGTTTGGCTCTGCACCCTCGTTCAAATCGAGGCTCAGTTGCACGCGCTCGCACTCCACAAAAATCTCCCGTTTCAGATGCAATGATTATTGCATAGTTCCTGAGAAAGATGCAATGCTTAACTCATGGCATTTTGCGGAAAACGGCAAAGCGGCCACCTAGGCCGCTTCGCTTCGAGACGTTGCGAATTGGGGTGCGTACCAACGGCGCTCGGAGTAAAATCGGGGGCCGCAAGGCGCAAAAAGGAGACCATTCATGCGGGATCGGTTCTTGCGCGCGACGATCTCATTCGCCGTTGTGGCGGCCGCCACCGGCGCCGTCATTTCGCTGTCGCTGACGGGCACGTCGGCTCAGGCCCCTGCCTCCACGATGAAGACACCGTGGGGTGAGCCTGATCTGCAAGGTATCTGGACCGACGAGACCGACACGCCGCTACAGCGCTCCCCGAAATTCGCGAACCAGGAATTTTTCACGCCGGCTGAGCGCGCGGATTTGGATAAGCAGCGCTCAGCCATGCAGGGGCGCGAGAAGCGCGCGGAGCGCGGCACGATCGCCGACGTCGCCGGCGCGTACAATGACGCTTTCACGCCGAAGAAACGCACGGGGCAAAGGACCTCGCGCATTGTCGATCCGCCCAACGGCCGGCTGCCGGCTTTAACGCCGGAGGCGCAGAAGATTTCAGCCGCCGAACGCCAATTTCGCCTGGTGTTGTTGGCCGCGACGGAAGCCTGCAAGAACGAGGAGCAGGCCTGTAAGGGCGGAAAGTACGATCCCAAACCCTCGCCGCGATACGAGGATCCGGCTCCGCGCTTCAACACGGCGACGATCAATCGCTACAACAATCCCGAGGATGCATCCCTTGCGGTGCGCTGCCTGATGGGCGGATTGCCGGAGATCGGCACGCTTGGTGCGATCGGCGATCGCATCAGCTTCCGGCGGATCGTGCAGACGCCGGGCGGCATCACAATGTTCTACGACGTGGGGCAAGGCCAGGGCTGGCAGCGCAACATCGTCATGGACGGGCGCCCTCATCTGCCCGCGAATATCCGCCAGTGGTACGGCGACTCACGCGGCCACTGGGAGGGCAATACGCTGGTCATCGACGTGACGAATTTCAGTCCGAAGACCGATTTTCAGGGCTCGCGCGAGAATCTGCACGTGGTCGAGCGCTGGACGCGAAGCGGTCCCACCACGCTTGACTATGCCGTGACCGTCGAAGACCCGACTGTGTGGGTGCGCCCGTGGACGGCGAAGCAGGAATTCACGCTGCAGAGCAACGAGGAAAACAGAATCTACGCCGAACCGCGCTGCATTGAAGGAAACTTCGGTCTCCCGGGATTGCTGCATGGACACCGCGTGCAAGAGGCCGACTTCGCCAAAGGGAAAGGCGTCGATCCCAGAACCATAACCACGGTCGGCGGCGGCAACGACGAACCCGACCCGCTGGAGTAGGCTGACACGGCTTAAATTTCCGTCGGGAGCGCTGGCGTCAGCCGCCGTTGACGCCGTAGCCGCCGTATTTGTCGCAGCCGCCGGGGTAGATTTTCGCGGGCGGATTGAGCTGCAAGCGAGGGCCGAGCGGCGGAGCGGTCGTGGCGGCGATCAGTTTCAAGAGTGGAGTCGCTTCGGAGTCGCCTAAGGCTTGCCGGATCTGGTTTTCGTTTTGCGAAATCTCGAGCACCAGCTTGCGCCGCATGGCGGTGCCGAAATCCTTGAACGCGAGGACCGGAATCAAGAATGCGCCTTTCCCGGCGACGACGCAGGCATCGTAATATTTGTCGAGATCCGGGTAATAGCCGTCCGCGTCCTTGTCCATGATGGGGAGGCCGTTGACGATGATGCCGTTGTCCTTGGTGGTGTCGTGCACGTGCTGGAGGGAGATGCCGTCATTGTTGGGGCCGTCGCCGGAGACGTCGATCACCTTCTTCTCGGCAACGAGATAGCGGTCGCTGTCGGCGAGCAGCTCCATGGCGCGATTGAGAGCGCCGGAAATGGAGGTGCGCTCGCCCGGCGTGCGCGGGATGGCGCGGATCTTCGCGGCGAGCGCGGCCGCCGATTCCTTGTCGCGGACGATGGTCCAATCGAGGACGACCTTATCCATGCGCATGCTGGACCAATCGATCATTGCGACCGCGATGCGGCCCAAGGAGCCGCTCTGGATCGCCTTGACCACGTCGGGGTCGAGGAAGACGTCGGCGGTACCCTGGCGCTCGAGCGAGGCTTCTTCGTCGTTGATGCTGCGCGAGACGTCGGTGGCCAGCACGAGCTTAACGTCGACTTCGAGCGGCGCGACGGCGGGCGCGGCAGCGATGGGCACGCTTAAGAGCACGGAAAGGGTGCCGCCGAGCAAGGCCAAGCTCATCCGGTTACGGAACATCTTTCCGCAGCTCATTCGTTTCGCATTGCGGGCTACGACCCCTCGCTTTGACCTTATCGTGCAGAGTGCGGAACGGCTAGACGGTGGGGTTGGTGGTTCACCCCTCCCCTAACCCCCTCCCGCAAAGGGAGGGGGATTCCCGCGGAGGATTACGCCTGACCCACGAGGGCGGCTTTGACGCGCGCGGGCGTTAGGGGCACGCGGCGCATGCGGACACCGACGGCGTCGAAGACGGCGTTGCCGATAGCGGCGGGCACGGGTGCGGACGCGGCTTCGCCGGCGCCGAGCGGCTTGTCCTCCGGGCTGCCGATCATGTCGAGCTGCAACACCGGCGCGTCCGGGAAGGCGAGGATCGGATAGCTCCGCCAATCGATGCTGGTGACTTTCGCGGCGTCGAAGGTGGTTTCTTCATGCAGCGTGCGGCTGACCGCCTGCATGATGTTGCCTTCGACCTGGTTGCGCATCGCGTCGGGATTGATCATCAGGCCGGCTTCATAGGCGCAGACGACGCGGTTGACTTTGACCTTGCCTGTCGAGCGGTCGACGGCGACTTCGACGCCGAGCCCCATGCGGTTGTCGACATGCTTGTAATGCACGTAGACGATCGAGCGGCCGATCGACACGCGCTCGTTGGCGTTGCCGGTGCGCGGCGAGGGCCGGCTCTGCCAGTTCATCATCTCGGCGGCGCGTTTTAAGATCGCCGCGCCGCGCTCGTCTTTCAGATGATGCAGCCGATATTCCAGCGGATCGCGCTTCGCCGCCGCGGCGAGTTCGTCCATGAAGGATTCGACGGCGAAGCAATTGCCGAGCTTGCCCGGCGCGCGAAGGTTCGACGGACGTAGCGGCGTCGTCTTCAGCCAATGCACCGTCGCGGTCATGTTGGGAAGATCGTAGGACGGATAGGCGTTGCCCTGCACTTGCGCGACCGATTGGCCGTCGGGCTGCGGAATGCCGGCGGCGACGAAGCCGAGCAGCGGACGGCTCGGCAAATTCGGCGTGTTCATCGGCAGCCAGGCTTCGGTTTCCCAGGCGGCGATGTTGCCGTTCTCGTCGAGCGCTGCGCGGAGATCGAGAAGCTGCGGCGGGCCTTTCGGGTCCCAGCCATGCTCGTCTTCGCGCGACCATTGCAGGCGGACGGGACGCCCGACGGCGCGCGAGATCAGCGCGGCATCCGCCGCGGCGTCGTCATGGCCGTTCATGCCGTAGCAGCCGGCGCCGTCGAGATAGATGACGCGAACCTGCGCTTCGGGAATCCCAAGACCGCGGGCGAGAACCCGGCGCGCGCCATGCGTGCCTTGCGAGGCCGACCAGATCGTGGTCTGGCCGGGTTTGACATCGGCGACCGCACAGGATGGACCCATGGAGGCGTGCGACTGGGCCGGCCATTGATAGGACGCGGCATGACGGCGCGCGGCATTGGCCTGAAGCGCGGTCGCGGAATTGCCCTGACGGATCAGATCTTCGTCACGCTCGGACGCGGAATTCCGCATCATCGCATAGACGTTGTCGGAGCCGGGCAGTCCGCCGCCGCCGGTCCAGCTCACGCGAAGCTGACGTGCGGCCTTTACGGCGTTCCATTCGTGTTCAGCGACGACGGCGACAACATCCTTGATGCGCACGACGCGTGCGCCGGGAATGTTGGCAATCGAGGTCTCGTCGATCGACGCGACGGTTGCTCCGATGGCGTTCGGATGGACGACGCGCGCGTGCAGCATCCCATCGAGTTTGAAGTCGTGCACATAGGTGTGCTTGCCGGTCATCTTCGCCGGCAGATCGGGGCGCTGGAGCGGCTTGCCGACATATTTGTATTCGCGCGGATTTTTCAGCGGCGCCTTGGCGTCGGTTTTGACGTTGAACTGTCCGCCGGCAATCACGTCGCCATAGGACATGGAGCGGCCGTCGCGCGTGTGCACGATGCCGTCGGCGACGGTGACATCGGCCGCTTCGACGGAGAGCTTCTGCGCCGCCATTTTCACGAGGGCCTGGCGCGCTGTGGCCGCGGCTTGGCGAATCTGCACGCCACCGCCGACAATGCCGGTGCTGCCGCCAGTGCCGCCCTGGTCGGGCGTCAGCGCGGTGTCGCCGTCGATGATGTGGACGCGCTCGTACGGCACGTCGAGCTCTTCGGCGACGATCTGATTATAGGCTGCGCGCAGGCCCGTGCCGAGATCGACCTTGCCGCTGTAGAGCGTGACATCTCCGTTGCGGGCAATGACGAGGAAGGAATCGACATTGTCGGTGGCGACATTGCGCAGCGGGAACGGCGCGGCCGGAGGCGTGGTCTGCTGTTGGGCGATCGCGTCGATGGGCGCGAGCGCGAAACTGACGACGAAGGCGCCGCCGGCGAGCAGGAATTGGCGTCTTTCGATCTGGTTCATGTCAGCGCCCTCCGGTTCCGTTTGCAGCAACACGCATCACTGCTTTCAAGACACGGGTGTGGGTACCGCAGCGGCAGAGATTTCCGGCGAGGGCGTCGCGGACTTGGGTTTCGGTCGGACGCGGAATCTTGGCGAGCAGCGCGGTGGCGCTCATGATCATGCCGTTGGTGCAGTAGCCGCACTGGGCGGCCTGCTCGGCGACGAAGGCGGCCTGAACGGGAGAAAGTTTCTCCGGCGTGCCGAGGCCTTCGAGAGTGGTGATCTGGCGGTTCTGCACGGAGCTGACCGATACCTGGCAGGAGCGCATGGCTTGGCCGTCGACGATGACGGTGCAGGCACCGCATTGGCCGAGACCGCAGCCGAATTTCGGTCCGTGGAGCGAAAGCGAGTCGCGCAATGCGTAAAGCAGAGGCATCGCCGGATCGTCGACGTCGAGCGATTCAGCGCGTCCGTTGACGCGCAAGGTTACGTTGGCCATGACCCCTCCTATGGGTTTGGGTTGATTCTACTGCCGGGCGGGGTTGGCCTCAATCCGCCTTCGCCCTTCGGGCTACGGCGGACAGGTCCGCGGGGCGCGGGCGTAGGGCCTGAGACACGGAGAATTGACGCTGTGGTTACGCTTTCTGGCAGGTTTGGACGTGGGCCCTCCCCTCCTATGGCAAGGCACTACGTTCCTTCATGATAGTTGAAATAGCGGTTTTCACCGTGATCGTAGAGCTGAACCGCGCGGCCGTTGATGACGCCTTCGAAGTGGGTCTTCGAGCCGTGATCGAAGCCCGAGAACGACGTGCCGGCGACGTTCAGATCGATATGATGCCAGAGGCCGTAATGGTAGAGGCTCGCGCCGGTGCGAACGACGCGCGCGCCGATCTCATGGTCGAAGAAGTCGTCGCGGCTGCCGCTCATCTTGCTGCGGTGCTCGGTGTCGTAGCTGTAGATGGTGGTTTCAGCGTCGCCCTCTCGCGCGAGCAGGGCGTAGGCAACAGCGCGACGGATTTCTTCCTTCATGCGGTGACTCTTTTTCCGCGCGTGGACACGCGCGGGCTGGGTGGCCGGGTCAAGCCCGGCCATGGTGAACGGGCTTATTGCAAGCTCAATTCCATTCGGACCATGCGGGCGGCGTCGGTTTTGCCGGATGGGCGTCCTACCAGGAACACGCGCTCGGGCATGATGTCTTTGTTGCCGAGGACCGCGTTCTGCACCGCATCGGCGCGCGCCTTGGCGAGCGCATCGCGCTGCTCCTTGGTCGGCATGAACCTGTCGCGCAGAGCCTGTTCGAGGTAGGCGACGTGTTCGTTGGTCGAATCCCCTTCAGCGGGAGCGGCTCCCACCGGGTACATCGGCGCCGCACCTGTCTGTTCCTGAAAGAGCTTCTCGAGCGCGGCCAGCCTCTGTTCCGGCCCGGCGGGCGCGCCCGCCATCGCCGTAGTTACCGCGGCTTCGAAGGCGGCGTTCTTCAACACCGCATCGTCGGCCGCGTTCAAGGTCTCGAGCGGGATGTCGAGCTTCAGTTCAGGGCGGCCTGCCAGCGCATTGGCGACCTTGGTGAGCTTGTCGATCTGGTCAGGCGTGAGATCCGCGGAGCCGGCGGAGAAATCGATGTAGGCGAGCTCCTCGCCGCCGCCGAAGAGAGAGCCCAACAGCGCAAAGGGGGCGGTGACGATCTTGCCCAAGACATTGACGAAGGCCTGCCAGATGATTGGTCCGACTTTGAACATCGGATCGTCGAGGCTGCCGCCGACGGGAACGTTCAAATCGATGACGCCGTTGCGGTCTTTCAAGAGCGCGACGGCAAGGCGAATGGGAAGCGGCACGGCGTCCTTGCTGTTAGTGGCGGCGCCGAATTCGAGCTGATCGAGCACGACGTGATGCTGCGCATCAAGCTTGCGGTTGTCGACCTTGTATTTGAGCTCGGTCGACAGTTTGCCCTTGGTGATGTTGTAGCCGGCGTATTTGCCCGAATAGGGATTGAAAATCGTCAGTTCCATGTTGTGGAAGTTCAGCGCGAGATCGGTGTACATCGCGGCCGAGAGCACGTTGACCTCACCGGTGATGTCGACGGGGGAAAAGCGGTCGACATTGCCGGCGAGCTTCACTTGGGCGCGCGAATTGGGCGCCGAGGAGAGGCCGCTGACGGTGCCGGTCAGCGCGAGGATGCCGGCGGAAAAATTGGGCTGGATGGAGAAATCGGAAAAATTCGTGCTGCCGTTTTCGATCGTGACGGTGCCGATGCGCATGGGCATGGCCGCGGCGGGCTTCGCGGGAGCTTTCGGCGCGGCCGCAGGCGCCGGCGCGCGGACGCCGGCCTGAGCGGCGGCCGGCGGATTGAGAATGGCGACGACGTTCAAGGTCGCATCGGAGGAGATAATAACGCGGCCATAGGGCTCGACCGCATCGACGCGCTCGATGCTCAACCGGTCGGGACCTTGCGCATAATCGAGCCCGGAAAGACGCAGCTGCTTCCACTTGATGAAGTCCTGATGCAGCGCGGTGTCTTGGGTAGCGAGATTCGCAACGGTGATGTCGCCCGTGAGATGCAATCCGGGCTGACCGCGCGCGGGCTCGGCGGCGTATGCGATTTTGTTCTTGAGCGAGAGTTGACCGCTCATCAATTGCATGCCGGTCATTTGCGCGAGGTAAGGCTGGATCGGCGGCAGCTCGATGTCGGCCGCGTCGATGTCGAGGTTCGCGGTCAGCGGCGAAAGTTTCAGATCGCCCTGGGCGGCGATACGGCCCTTGCCGTCGATGCCGGCGCTCATGTCGAGCTTCACGGTGTTGTTCGGATCGCTCGAATAGCCCGAGACGGTGAGCGCAACGGGAGCGAGATTGAATTTCGCGGCAGGCCGCGTCGTGCGGTCTTCGACGTCGATCGCGGCGTCGCGGATTGCCAGCGTGGCGACGCTGATGCTGAAAGGCGGCGGCGGCGCCGAGACCGGCGTGAGCGCCGGAGTCGCGGCGGATGCGGCGGCGGCCGGCGCCGGCATCAGCTGCTGGAGATTGAGCGTGCCATCGGCCTCGCGCCAGACGGTCAGCTTGACGTTGGCGATGTCGATGCGTTCGGCGGCGAGCTTGCGCTCGGCGAGCGAAAAGGACGCGTTGATGACGTCGAGCTGCGGCAGTCCGACATAGGTGGGCGCGCCGTCGCCTTTGGGAGCCATCGCGAAGTCGCGCAACGACACCTTCGGGAGCGTCACCGTCATTCCCATTTGGTCGGCAATCGTGAGGCGATAGGTACCGGCGACGTCGATGGTGCCGGACGGCAGGTTGAACGGAATCGCATCCTGAAGATAAGACACCAGAGTGGGCGCCTTGAGCGCGGTCACCGTGAACTGTCCGGTCGAGCCCAAGGGCTGCACGGTGAACTGCCCCGACCAGGTGAGCCGCTCGCCGGCTTCGGTCGAGCCTTCGAAGCTGTAGCGGTTCTGGTAATCGGGCGCGGTGCGGAAATCGTTCAGCGTGAACTCGATCGGTGTCAGCGTTTCGCTGAAGGGCCGGCCACGACTCATATCGTCGAAGGCGACGCGGCCGCCATGCACGGCAAAGCTGCCGATGCGGAGCGCGGGTACGGCCGCCGGAGAGGATGGTTCCGTCGCCGGAGGCGCGAGCTTTGCGAGATTCAGCGACCCGTCGGCATTGACGAGGACACGGATATTGGGCCGGTCGATGCGGACTTCCTTGAAGGTCCAGGCGCGGTAGACGAGCGAGCGAAATTCGGCGTTGACGCGCAGGAGGTCGAAGCTCGCGATCGGGGAGTTGTCGGCCTCGGTGAGAGCGAAGCTTCGTATCTCGGCCGTCAGCGTAAAGGGATTGAAGCTGAGCGCGCCGATGCTGACGCGGCGGTGAAGCGTGTTCTCGACGTAATCGGTGACGCCGGCGCGCGCGAGATACGGTACGAGGAAAAAGCCGGCGAGCGTGTAGGTGGCAAACAATCCCGCGAAAATGGAAAGCAACAGCCAGCGGCGCCGCAAAATCTGTGCGACGCGGCCCACGACCGACGCAAACATCCCGCTACCCTCCCCAGACCCCACGTCCAGTAGCTATAGCTAAGGCTCAATTTTGGTGGGTTTCAATAGCCGCAATTTCGGCCGTTTCACGCGTCTTTTGGCTGTCGACCCCACGGGCTGCGCGCCGCCGTCGAGAACGCGCAACCGCCGAACAGTGAGATTGTCGATTTCGACGGCACGAAGACGCATCTTTCGGACGTACAGATGGCCGATTGCCAGCGTGCCGATCGCCAGCGCTCCAATTGCCAGCGCCCCTAGGGCGAACGCTGCCAAGGAGACTGCCCGCGGACGAGTCCGTTCGCCGGTTCTGCTCATGATCAAATCACGCGCCGAGCTTGTCGGCCAAATCCATCATGCTCTTGGCGGCATAATCGACCTTCGTGCTGGGCCCGCTTTCGCCGGTGTTGGGCCCGTTTTCGTTCGGCCGCGCGACATGGGCGGTGTGCAAGCCTTGCTGTGCGGCGGCGGCGAG
>Ga0134122_10003074_pt1 | contig 12320 bp, 8 predicted proteins | sample KB302_FD_96461 | JGI IMG/M metagenome (GOLD analysis project Ga0134122, IMG submission 96461) | Terrestrial soil microbial communities without Nitrogen fertilizer from Kellogg Biological Station, Michigan, USA - KB3-0-2 | ecosystem: Environmental > Terrestrial > Soil > Unclassified ...
AGCGGGTCGCCGGGATAGAGAGGCATATCGGCCACGCTGCCGCGCTGAACGCCGTCGCGGGGGCGCCATCCGCCCACAGGAAAAACGTCACCCTGAACGTAGCCATCGTCGGCCGGATCGGAATAGATGAGGCAGCCGACGGCGCCGTGCTCGGCCGCCACCTTGGGCTTGATGCCGCGCCAGGAATTTCCGTAGCGCGCAATCACGATTGCACCCTTGACCGAAACGCCCATGCGCTCGAGTTTCTCGTAGTCGTCAGGGATGCCGTAGTTGACGTAGACCAGCGGGGCAGTGACGTCGCCGTCCGCAGAGTAGGCATTGTAGGTGGGAAGCTGTTCAGCTTGTTGGTCGGATGTGGGATCGATAGCCAGCGCGGGCTCTTGTAATTTGGCAGTGAATTTCGTGGGTTCGAGCAGTTCTACAACCCGCACTCTCGGAGTGGGAAACAGAGCATAGAAAGTCTCGATGCTGGCATCGAGACCCCATTCCTTGAATTTGGCGAGCATCCATTCGGCATTGTCCTTGTCATACGGAGAGCCGACGTGGTGCGGACGGGCGGCGAGGCGCTGCATGTAGGCGCGCAGGTTCTGGGGCTCGGGGAGCCCGCGAAATTTGGTTTCCCAATCGCGCTGGCTGTGCGACGTCGCCGCGGAATAGCCCTTCAGGGGCTGTTCAGTTTCAGGAGAAGCGGCCAGAAGCAGGAAGCAGGAAAGGACTAGCAGGAACAGCCGGGCGCCTGGGCGCATTCATTTCCTCCGTATGATTGCAGCGGACTGGGCATTATAGGTTCTGCGGCGACAGAAATACTATCTACGGGGCTGTGCAGCCTGGAGCCTGGCTGGATGGGCGAGCACCTCGGAAGGAAGTTGCAGCCATGCAGCCTTGAGGTTCTCACGAAGCTCAGCTCATTGCCTCAATGCTGGAAGGCGCGATGGTCGGGCTCAGCCGGAGGACGCTGGAATCGGGTGCCCCGGAGAAGCAGGTCGACACGTTGCACCGGGAGCTGATCGTGGGTGCGTGCGCATATCTGGATGCTGGTTCGGCGCCTGTTTAGGCGAGAGCCTTACGGGCTAAAGCCCAGGCTGTGACGTTTGCAGTTTGCAGGCCTGAAGACGTGCTCCACCCGTTGTAGGCTGCCGCATCTGCCACTGCCACACGAGCGTGGACGCTCGCGCCTACATTCTGTACTATCGTTGGCATCGAACAGGTGAGTTGACTCGATTGTTATTCCAAGCGCTGCGACATCGGTTTCTGTGGCGGCAGAGAGCTCCCATCGATCCCGGCGAAATACGCCGCACCGAACGATGGCTGGCGACAGCTCGCGTTTTCCTCGCTATCTCCGCGCTGGTCGCCGTCCGGATGGATCCGGGGGAGATCGGCTATTCCTTCTGGGCCTATGGCCTGTTGGCGTTCTATATCGCCCAGGGCGTGATTGTCATCCTTCTGCTGCGGCGGCGCGAACAGTCCACCGTTTCCTTTCGCCGGCTAGTGCACGCGGCGGACATCGTTTGGCCGGCGCTGATCTCGATTTTCGCCACCGGCCAGGCCAATCCTTTTTTTCTGTTCTTCGTCTTCGTGCTGGCTGCGGCTGCCTATCGCTGGGGAGTCTGGGAGACAGTTGCCACCGCTGCCCTCGAAATTTCCCTGTTGTGGTTGGAGAGCCTGGCGTTTTACAAGGGTTTCTTTGGCGGAGTGGACAGTTGGCTCGCGCGTTATCGCCTGCCGCAGTTGGGAGTCCAGGCCTCGGATTTCGAGCCCAAGCGGCTTTTCATGCTCTCCATTTATCTGTTGGTGATGGGCTTGCTCCTGGGATATCTGGCGGAGCAGCAGAAGCAACTGCGCTCGGAGAAGGCCGTGATCGCGCGCATCCTGGGAAAGGTTCGCGTCGAGGCCGGTCTCAGCGGCACCCTTCAGGAAATTGTGGGCGAGTTGCTGGTTATGTATGGAGCGGAGCGCGCCTTGATCGCCTCACAGGAATCCACCGGCCATCGCGTCTATGTGGGCGAAATGCTGTTGCGAAACGGCGAGGCTTCGTTCTTTCGCTGGCTCGACCCGTCGGCTTCCGATCGCGAGACGTATCTGTTCGAGTATCCGGCGGAAACCTCGTACGCGTGGCGCAATTCCCGTTCAGAAAAAAATGGAAGCTATATGCTGCTGGGCCTCGACCACTCCGGGCAAAAACTCCCCAGCTCCTCGGCTGCATTTCTCGATGGACTCGCGCAAGGTCATCGCTTCAACCAGTTGATGACGGTTTCGTTTGTCTTTGGCAAGGAATGGTGGGGTCGCATTTTCTTTCTGGAGCCGGCGCTGACCGTCGAGATCACGGAAGAGTTGCGGTTTCTTCAGGAACTGGTTCGCCAGATTGGCCCGGCGGTGTACAACGTATACCTGCTGCGGCGTCTGCGGCTGCGGGCGGGAGCTCTGGAACGCGCCCGCTTTGCCCGCGAACTGCATGACGGGGCTGTGCAGTCCCTAATTGCGGTGGAAATGCAGGTTGACGTGCTGCGGCGTCAATCAGCGACGCGCTCGGAGTTGGTCCCCGAGGAACTGGGACGAATCCAGGGACTGCTGCGGGAAGAAGTCCTGAAGCTCCGGGAGCTGATGCAGCAGATGAAATCGCTGGATGTGGATTCCCGAAAGCTGATTGGATTTCTGGCGGACACGGTGGAAAGATTTCAACGCGAAACCGGAATCACGGCACGCTTCACCTCCGATCTCGAAGAGCCCGACATGCCGCAACCGGTGTGCCGCGAATTGAGCCGCATCGTGCAGGAGGGGCTGGTCAACGTCCGCAAGCACAGCCAGGCGCGCACCGCGCTGGTGCGGTTGAGCGCCAGAAATGGCCGCTGGACGCTGGTGATTGAAGATGACGGCCGCGGCTTTCCGTTCGCTGGGCGGCTTTCTCAGGTGGAACTGGATGCACTGGGCAAAGGACCCTTGGTGATCAAGGAACGGGTGCGTGTCATAGCGGGCGAACTCACGATAGAATCAAATCCCGGACAGGGATCGCGGCTCGAGATCAGTGTCCCGCAAAAACCGGAAGCGACGTATGGATAATCGAAGACCCCAGCCAGTACGAATCGTGATCGCAGACGACCATCCTATTTTTCGCGATGGTCTGCGCCGTCTTTTGGAGGCGGAATCCGATTTGAAGGTGATCGGGGAGGCTTGCGACGGAACCGAAGCAGTGCGCATGGCGCGCCAGTTGAAACCCGATATCATGCTTTTGGACCTGGCCATGCCACGCATGCCGGGGCTCGAAGCGTTGCGGGAAATGAGCACCGGTCCCGCCCACTCGGTCCGTGTCATTCTTCTGACCGCGGCGGCCGAGAAGAAACAGATCGTCGAAGCCCTGCAACTCGGTGCGCGCGGCGTGGTGTTGAAGGATTCCGCCACGCAGCTGCTGCTGAAAAGCATTCATACGGTGATGTCGGGAGAGTATTGGGTGGGGCGGGAGAGCGTGTCCAACCTGGTGCAATACCTGAGGAACCTGGTGCAGTCTTCCGGCGAGGAAGCCAAGCAGAAGAAATTTGGCCTTACTCCGCGAGAACTGGAAATCGTATCCGCTGTGGTTGCCGGCTACTCCAATAAGGAGATAGCGGAGTACTTCAAGATCAGCGAGGACACGGTCAAACACCATCTCAGCAACATCTTCGACAAACTGGGCGTGTCTACCCGCCTGGAACTGGCTTTGTTTGCCGTAAATCAGGGCTTGCCACTCAAAACCATCGCCTAAGGTCGTAGCACTTTGGTGCCATCTATTTCCACACTTGGGCTATTGGCAGTTAGGCCTTGCCGCAGCTAACCTGATATCAGACTTTAAGTGTGAGTTTAGCGTCCGACAGCAGTTGGTGCTGGACGTGTACTCATAACAAAGAGAAATTAAGCAGGCCGAACGGGTCCAAGGAGGGCGCCGATGGCAAAGTTGCTGCAACACATCTGGCAAAACGATCAGGGGCAGGATGTTGCCGAATATGCGGTGATGCTCGCAGTGATTCTGGTGATCGTAGTCGGGACGATTCGGCTCATCGGTTCCAACGCCAATAACGTATTTTCTTCCGTCGGTAGCGCGATTCAGTAGACTCGAACCCTGAGTTGGCCTCCAGCCACCAACCGGGTTCAGGTTTCAGGGTTCCCCCTTACTCCTCTCACTGACTCCCATACCCTCAGCAGGTTTGCCGCTGATTTCTCGTCAGCGACCGGGAGATAACTGCTGCCCCCAAGACGGCCGCGCTCGTCCCCACATTTGAATTTCGCTGGAGTCGTTAACTTGAAGGTGCCCCATCCTTCGCGTGCGAAGGGTGGGTGGGCACTCTTCCGCACCCTGGTTGTAGAAAAGCCCAACCACGAAAAGTTCAGAGTAGTGTTTGCAGGTTTGATTGCCGCGCCTGTGGTTCCCCCCTTCGCAAAGATGGGCACCCGCCGGTCGGGTGATGTCGACTCCGTTCGACGTTCGTCGAAAGCCCCCACCCTGTCTCTCCAAAAAACGGAGAGAGGAGGACAGGGTACCCTCGTCAGTACCCGGTTGTGGAATTGTCAAAATTTTGTCTTCCTGTCTAACCCCTGCCGAGTAGGCGCTACAATCTCCCGCATGAAAATATTCCTGCTTCGCTTCACCGCTCTCCTGCTCATCGCGGTTAATTCCGCCCCCCAACTCTGGGCCACCTGCGGCGGCGGCGGTGGTGGCGGAATGGGAGGGATGAGTTCGATGGGGTCTGGCATGGGAATGCCGGCCGAGCAGGTCTACAACGTTCCGTGGCGGGTGCGTCTGCCTGAACTGCCGCCGGTGACCGCGGGCCTGGTGCTGTACTGGTTCCCGTCGTCGGTGCAGGAGGTGCAGAAATCGAGTCTGCGCACCTCACGGGTATTGTCGCTTTATGCCGCGCAATGCGTCTCCATGGAAATTGTCGATGCCGCCACTCCGCTGGGACAGAAACTGGTGGGCGCGGACAAGCTGCCCGTCGCCGTTCTGGCCACTCCCGACGGAGATACGGTGGCCAAGATTGAAAACCAGGATGGTTTCCTGCGCGCCGAACGAGTGGAGAAAATCGTCGATGGAGAAATGAAGCGTCGCGACAATTCTCTGGAGCAGCAATTGAAGCAGGCCAAGGAACACGCCAAATCAGGCGACAGTGCGGGAGCGATCCCGCTCTACCGCGCCGTGCTGGACCAGAAATGCCTCTTCCCCAAGCGGGCGAAAGACGCAGCCAAGGAATTGAAGAAGCTGGGTGTGAACGATGTGGGAGATATCCTGAATTCTCCGGACTTCTCTTCCCCCGTCTTCGATGCCACAAAAAGCGCCAAGATCGAGCGCACCATGCTGCGCGGATTGACAGCGGAGAATTCCGCCAAATATGCCGAAGCGGAGAAGCTCTATGCCAAGGCGCACAGCATGGATCGGGCCGATCCCACGCCGCTGCGATACCTGGGTGAACTCTATCGTCATCACACCGGCGAGTGGGGAAAGGCGCGGCAGACGTTTAACCAAATTCTGGCGATTCCTGCTGATCCGCTGGCTCGCGCCGTCGCGCTTCATGGTCTAGGCAAGATGACCATTCATGAAGGCCAGTTCAAAGATGGTTTGGCGCTGATGGAGCGATCGGTTGAGGTCTTTCCTATCGCCCTCGCCTACCGCAACCTGGCGGTATATTGGAACTCAGAGGGCAATGTGGCGAAAACCGACTACTACATTCGCAAAGCGGTCGACCTCGAGCCCGACGATGCTTATAACGTGGTGTTCGCGGCCGGGTTCATGGTGGCCAACGGACGCGGTGACGAAGCTCTGAAGATCGCCCGCGAGCACGAGGACATGCTGCCGGCGTCTTACAATCTGGCGGCGATTTATGCCCAGCTGGGCCAGCGCGACAAGGCCCTCGCCATGCTCAAACGCCATTTCTTCGGATATGAGCGCTATCAGGCGGTGCGCTCGAAAGAAATGATGGAAGCCCGCGTGGATGCTGTCTTCGCGTCTCTTATGAAAGACCCGGACTTCATCGCACTCACCAGCGGCGCCGATGGGCGTCTACCGTTACCGCAGGATCGGGGGATGAGCCTGGGCGGCGGAGCCGTGCAGTAGAGAAGTTCTCAAGGGCCCCGTCCTCGTGTCTCCGTTTTTTTCGAGAGATAGGTTTTTTTGTGCGGTGAGGAACACTTCAGATTGGTTTTCGCAGGTCAGATTGACGCGCCTGTCGATCCCACCCTGTCGCAGAGTGCGCGACCAGGGTGGGACACCTTCAGTCGGGGCACGCTTTAAGAGTAATTAGGCTAGCTGAAAGACGATATGCACCAGGGCGGTGTAGTCGGATGGTTGGCCATCCCGCTTGGCGGGTTTGAAGCGAATCTGTTCTGCGGCATGGGTGGCGGTCTCGTCGAGACCGTGGCCCAGGCCCTGTACCACGCGCACGACGCGAAGTTTGCCGGTAGCTTCGAAAACCACTTCGAGCACTACTTCGCCTTCAATACGTAAGTTTCGGGCTTCTGGCGTGTACGCTGGAGTCGGCTTGAAGACGACCTCGGCAGGGATCATCTTGCCGGCAGAATCGTCGGTCTGCTTGGGACGAAGCTGAGCCATCGAGACAGCCTGGGTGTCGCCAAAACCGCTCTTCTGCACCCCCCGCGACGTGTTTGCTTTGCCGTCGCCGGTGGCGATGCCGCTTCCGAAGCCGGTACTTGCCACCACGCCACGGACGCCCTTGGTGCCGCCGGTGCCGTTGCCGCTGCCGGGTCCGGTGGGCAAGTCAAACGCACCCGCCGCTCCGACGTTGATTGCCCGTGTATTGGTCTCACGTGCAGGCACGCCATTCGGATCGCCAAACCCTCCGGTCTGCACGTTCTTCGGGGCCTCCGCGATCGTTGGCACAGCCGAGCTGCCGGTGGAGAATACATGGGTCTTCACCAGTTGCTTCGGAATTACAGGCGCTGCAGGCGGAAGCGGCACGGGCTTGCTGGCCGCAATCTCGACCTGAGGCGCGACCAGCGCTTCCTCGGAAGGAGTTTTCGGCTTTACTTCAGGAGCTGGGACACGAAGAACTTCCGCCGGTGGTGTTTCGATGTGCGCGACCACGGGGGATGGAGGAACTTCATGAATCTCAGGGGGCGGAGTTTCTACTAATCGGACGAAATGATAGTCATGAACCGGCTGGTCCATCACCGCCAAGTTGAACACCGCAGCCCAGGCGAGCACAAACAGCGCGAGCCCCTGCACCCCCATCGTGAGTACAAACTGTTTCCAGGGCGGACGCCGGTCGGGAAGTAAAGAAAACGGGCCGTTTTGGTACATCTCAGACATAGTGCTGGTCCGTGGGGAAGGAACTTCTACCCTTCTTGATGTCTGGCACTCCTAAATAGCTGCCTTATCTTCAGAGATTTTGCGAGGCAAGATTGTCTCGCCAACAATTATCGCACCGTGACGGTGGAGTGTGCAGCCCCACAGCTGCGGAAAATGCACCTAACCTCGCCGTTATCAGTGCACGAATATAGCCACTTGGCACCGAGGAAAACGAAGGAAGGGCTTGAGCAGCAGCAAGTTAGGTTTGTGAAGAAACAGAGCATCAAAGCCCGGCCGCTGGACCGGAAAAATTTTGCATAGCAGTGGGTAGGTATGTGTCGTTTAGGAAGAACTGGCTGGGCTTGACTGGCTGAGCTCGATTAGGTGAACCGGGCCTGCAGAGCCAATTCTCCGGCAGGCCCCTGGTTTCAGCACCGTACGATTTTCGGGCTATCAATACCTTTCAAGGCATTGCGCGTGTCGACTACCAGCTGCGACTCGCGGACGATGCGTTGATAGTCATAGTCGGAGTGGTCGGTCACGATCAGCACGCAATCATATTGTCCGAGATTGTCGAGCGGAGTGCAGGTCATTTGCAGGTCGTACTTGCGGCCCCTTCCCACTGTGGGAAAGAAAGGGTCGTTGTAGCGGACCACTGCTCCCTGTTGTTGCAGGAGTTCAATAATGGTCAGTGATGGAGATTCACGCAGATCGTCAATGTCCTTTTTGTAAGCCAGACCCAGCACCAGCACCTTGGCGCCATTCAACGCCTTTTTATGTTGATTGAGCGCCTTGGCTACGTAATCGAGCACATGGTACGGCATGCCGATATTGATCTCGCCAGCCAGCTCGATGAAGCGGGTGCGGAAATCCCATTCCTTGGCTTTCCAGGAAAGGTAGAAGGGATCGACCGGGATGCAGTGTCCGCCCAGGCCGGGTCCGGGGTAGAAAGGCTGAAATCCAAACGGCTTGGTGGACGCCGCCTCGATGACTTCCCAGATATCCAGACCCATGCGCAGCGACAGCATCTTCAATTCGTTGACCAGCGCGATGTTAACGCAGCGGTAAATGTTCTCGAGGAGCTTGGTCATCTCCGCGGCTGCAGGCGAGGAGACGCGCACGATCCGGTTGAAGATGGTCCCGTACATCGCAGCTGCCATTTCCGAAGCCTCGGCATCGAGACCGCCCACGACTTTCGGAATATCCCGCCGGGCCACACTGGTGTTGCCCGGGTCTTCGCGCTCGGGTGAAAAGGCGATGTAGATTTCTTGTCCGCTGGAGGGCCCTCCCCGGGAAGCCTTCAGGCCGTGCTTGTTCCCCTTTTCGAGGATCGGAATCATGACCTCTTCGGTGGTGCCGGGGTAGGTGGTGCTTTCGAGCACTACAAGTTGGCCGGCGCGCAGGTGCGGCGCAATGGATTTGGCCGTGTCCGTGATGTAGCTGAGGTCGGGCTCGTGATACTCGTTGAGCGGGGTCGGGACGCAAATGATGACGGCATCCATCTCGGTCAACTTCGAATAGTCCGAGGTGGCTTCGAAGCCCTTGGAGCGGGCCTGCTGAATTTCGCTGGGCAGGATGCGGACGATGTAGGAACCGCCCTGGCTTAGAGTCGTTACCTTGCGCTGATCAATATCGAAGCCGGTTACCCGAACTTTCTGCTCGCTATAGAGCAGGGCGAGTGGCAGACCGACGTAGCCGAGGCCGATAATAGCCACGCGCGCCTGACGCTTTTCAATCTTGGTCTTAAACTCAGAGACCGAATTCGTAGCGGCTACAGAAGATGTCGTCATTTTGAGAATAGTTTCTTCGCTGCAGAATTTTAACACGCTGGTGGCGTCGTCCCCTGGGAGGGGGACCCACCTAGGTTTTCAGATTTGCGGCTGTTCGTTGAGTGATTTCCACAAATTGCGGTTACCCGAGTAACGGCCTGAGCACGATCCCGGTTTCGGGAGGTGCCTCTTCTGGGCTTAGTATTTTTCTCCATCGCATTATGAACGTTGACGCCCGTGCAGGCAGGAGCTTACGATAGGAAGAATTAAGATACGCATTTGATTGGAGTTGTACATGAGTGTCTCCGGGCTCCGTCAGGTCGCCTGCTGGACCATGATTGCTGTCGTACCTGTATCTCTGTGGGCGGCAGATTCCAGTCCGGCAATGCTGTATGCCCGTGGAGCAGCCTGGATCAATGGCGGCGCGGTGCCCCGCACCTCCGCTGTTTTCCCCGGCGACCTGGTACAGACTCGCTCTGACTCCGTGGCCAGCATCAATTCCTCCGGCTCGAATGTGGTCGTTCTCGCGGATTCTGCCGTCAAATTCGAAGGTCCAGCGGTGGCTCTGCAGCATGGCAGTTTGAGGGTAGCGACTTCCAAGGGCTTAAGCACCCACAGCGGCGATATTACCGTGGCTCCGGCTTCGAACGGTTGGACAGAATTTGAGGTGAAGCAGGTCTCGGAAGATTCGGTTCAGATTGTCGCCCAAAAGGGCGATGTGACCGTTAGCGACGGATCTAACTCCTCTACTCTTTCCCAGGGACAGCAAACCACGGTCGACAACTCAGCGGAAAAGAAAAAGAAGAAGAGGCGAAAAGGCGGGGGTGCGATTCCCGCCAGCGGTGGAGCCGTGCTGGATTCTCCCGTTGTAATTTATGGTGGTGCGGCCGCCGTGGGTGGACTTTTGACCTGGGTGCTCCTGCAGGACAGCAACCCGGTCAGCCAGGTCGCGCCCTAAGCCTGGTTGCAGACCTGCCTTCAGGATCGCTCGCGCAGTTCCTCTTGCACTTCGTTTGAGCGATCTCCCATCATATCGAGACGGCGCACTGGTTTCCTTCGGGACTTGCCGAACCTGGTTTCCATGGCAGTCACCGCGCAGAGCACGTAGAAGAGCGCCGCATTGGCCGGGATTTGCAGGTTAAAATCCACCAGACTGTGCACCAGGATTCCGGTGACTCCGAGTAAGGCTGCCAGGGCGACTGCCCCGTTGGTGTCTTCAGACCAGTTTTTCAGCTTTCTGATGCCATTGCGATACACCGCCCACAGAAACCAGAGCATGGTCGCGCAGCCCAGCCCCCCCATCTCGACCAGCAGTTGCAAGTAGTCGTTGTGAGCTTCATTGATGAAAAAATTGGTGTGAAAGCTGCGGAATTGCGGATAGATGTCGGGGAATGTCCCCAGCCCCCAGCCCAGGATCGGCTTGCGGGCAAACATTCTGAGCGCATCACGATCAATGTCCAGACGGGTACCGCCCGAAAGCTCGGTCTTGGTGTCGGCATGAATAGTGGCCAGCCGTTGCGCGAGTTCATTCCCACCCAGCCACAAAACCAGTCCCACTCCGATCACGAGAAAAGTGGCCAATGCCAAAGTCGTCTTGCGATTTTTCTGGCCCCACACCACGACCACGGCCAGCACTCCCATCTCGACCACGAAGGCGAGCATGCCGCCGCGGGATCCGGAGAGAAAAATTGTGCAGGCCATGAAAGCCGCCGCCATCCCTGCCATGATTTTTCGGGGGCCTCGGGCGCCGCGGGTGAGTGAAAAGACCAGCGGGATCGGCACCAGCATTTCCATCAACCCGGCATAGTGATTGTGATTTACGTATGGACCAAAGATCCAACCACCCATGCGGGGTGTCCGAATCCAGTACAGTCTGGTGGTAGAGGACAAGTCTTGCAGCAAGGCGAATGAAGCCACCAGAAATCCATACACGGAAAACGTAATGGTAAGTGCCTTGACTTGCGAGGTGCGCCGCAGGATCTGGACAACCAGAAAGCAAAACATGCCGTAGGCGCAATAGAGCAGGCCGTCGGAAAAAGTCGCATACCGGTATGCGGTTCGACCGGTTGCGAGTTGCAGGCCGATCAGCACGGCAAAGACAAGCATGGGCGCAAGAATCGGGTTACCAGATACGGACCACTCGCCGGATGCTGATTGCCGAACTGTCCAGAGCAGCAGTAACAGAGCGGCGCCGGCTTCCAGTACGAAAATCGACCAGGCCTCAACCGCCCCGAAGGCGAGGGGCCCGAACAGCAATAAGCCGAGGACACCATACAAGATTGCGGGGGCCGCCGCCGGGACGCGCACTGGCTGAACCGCGGCGTCAGTGGCGGTGGCGCTCATGACGTCAGAGGCTCGGGTTCGAGACGCGGCAGGGTTCCGGTCTTCATAGTTTATGGCTCCCGCCCCGCGAGACGGATTGAGTCGATCCATAGTTTGCCCTTAATCGGCATCCCGGCAGGTTCACGTTGGATGTGCAACAGCAATAATTTCGTATCGGGTCCGGTGGTGAAGGTGCCGCTTACTTCTTTCCAGAAGTCCGCGTCCTTCAATTCATCGCTGGCGAAGTAGAGGGTCTCGTTGTAGAGGTCCTGAAGGGCGAAGCGCGGTCCGCCGGCGCCTTGTATGTCACCCGCCTTGAAGTAAGCCGAGAAATCATATGCGGTGGATGGCTGGACTGGCACCAATTGCCCGATGCCAGCATCGTTGATCGCCTGGGCGTCAAAGGTAATCAGCAGGGAACGATGCCCACCGTGCGATTGGGTGGGATCGAGGGCCAGCGCGACTTCCTTCGACTGGTGATACTGCCAATCGAATCCGCCGTTCAGCACGTTCAGACTGAAGTCGCCGTTGACGATGAGATTTTCGGGCGACGGCTGGTAGGCCGACAACCCGCACAGGCTGGAAGCCTGACGCCAGACCAGGCGCGCCTGATCCACGTCACGTTGTCCGACGAGGTAGCGAATATAGAGGAAGATCAGGGGCGTCGGCAGCGGCCGGCGCAGTTGCGCCAGTTGCGTCCAGACTTTGGCTGCTGCTGCTGTCTCCTTCTGGGAGATCAGGAAATCCAAAAATGTGGCATATACATTCGGAGGTATGACATCGTGCAGCAGGGCGTCGACATCGGGCTTCACTCTCCAGCAGAGTCTCACAGCAGCCGACGGCAGGTAGGGATCTGTTTCCATGACCACGCGAAGTTCGCGGAGCGCCTTATCGGTCTCACCCTGCACCAGATAGAAATTCCCCGCCTCCCAGGCCAGATCGGGAGTGCTGGAGTCGGCCAC
>Ga0134122_10003075_pt1 | contig 12320 bp, 14 predicted proteins | sample KB302_FD_96461 | JGI IMG/M metagenome (GOLD analysis project Ga0134122, IMG submission 96461) | Terrestrial soil microbial communities without Nitrogen fertilizer from Kellogg Biological Station, Michigan, USA - KB3-0-2 | ecosystem: Environmental > Terrestrial > Soil > Unclassified ...
ACCGTCTTGCCGATGTTGCCGGCCACCGCGTTCAGGAGGTTGATCGCGGCCAGCGTCGCCGTCGCGTTGGCGCCGGTGACGGCGACGCCACCGCCGATGGCCAGCCCGGGCTTGGCCGCCCCGAAAGCCTTGGCCATGCGCTCGAGCGCCTCGAACGGAATGCCGCTGGCCTCGGCGACCTTCTTGGGCTCGACCGCAGCCACCGCGTCGCCATACTTCTTGTCGGCGACCAGACCGCCGTCCAGCATGAGCTTGACGATGGCCAGCGCGATCGCGCCCTCGCTGCCCGGCGCGTTGCGGATCCACTCGTCGGCGTTGGAGGCGGTCAGCGACTGGCGCGGCTCCACGTGGAAGACCGTGCCGGCCTTCCCGTCACGGAAGCTGTGCATCCGGGTGAAGCCGCGGGCGTGCTCGACGCTCGACATCCACGTCTCGACGAAGTCGGCGCCGAAGGAGATGATCACCTCGGCGTCCTGCAGCGCGTAGTACGGGATGGCGTCGTGCCCGAAGGTCTGCCGGTTGGCGGCGCGGATCGCCTCGAAGCCGAACGGCTCGAGCGTCACCCGCGGCCGGGCACCCACCGCCTGCACGAAGCGGTCGGCCAGCACCCCGGCGCTGCCGCTCTCCAGCTGCGTGACGACGGCGATCCCGCGCGCCTTGTTCGCCGTGCGGGCGGCGCTGACCTTCTCGGTGACGAGCTTGAGCGCGTCGTCCCACGACACGCGGCGCAGCGCGTCGCCTTCGCGTCGCTGCGGGCCGTCGAAGCGATCCGGGTTGTACAGGCCCTGCAGCGCCGCCTGCCCCCGCCCGCAGAGCGCTCCGCGGTTGACCGGATGATCCGGGTTGCCCTCGAGCTTCACCACCCGGCCCTCGCGGTTGCGCGCCAGCACGCCGCAGCCGCCCGGGCACTCGCGGCACACGGTGGCGAACCACGCGGCGACGCCGGGGATCAGGTGCTCGTTGGGGATGACCAGCGGCAGGATCTGCTCGGTGGCCGGCTGGCAGCCCGCCACCGCCGCGGTCGCTCCCGTCGTGGCCACGATCTTGAAGAAGTCCCGCCGGTTCACGTGCGCGCTCCGATCATCCGGGGTGGCTGGTCACGCATCAGTGGTGGCACATCACGCAGTCGAGCGGCGCCTGCATGCCGCGGGTGGCGTTCTGCTGGCGATGGCAATCCACGCACCAGCCCATGGTGAGCGGCGGCGGCGCGGGGCGCAGCCCGGCGAGGTTCAGCAGATCGTTGGTCAGCGTCGGGCCGGTATTGGCGGCCACCGTCGTCATCGTCTCCACCGGGCCGTGGCAGGTCTGGCAGGCCAGCTCGGCGCGGATGTGAGCCTTGTGCGGGAAGTACGTGAACTCCGGCAGCTTGTACACCCGGGCCCACGGGATCGGCTCCCGCTTGGCCGCGTACTCGGCCAGCTTCTTGATCTCGGGCTTGTCGGCGGCGGTGATCTTGTGGCATCCCATGCACCGCTCCACCGACGGCAGGCCGGCGTACTCGCTCCGCCGCGCATCGGCGTGGCAGTACTGGCACTCGATCTTGTACGTCTGCACGTGGACGATGTGCGGAAACGCGATCGGCTGGACCGAGGGCTTGGCGACGGCGGGTTGCCGGCTCCAGGAGGACACCCCGAGGAACATCAGCACTGCGAGGAGGACGACGGCCGCCGCTCCCACGCCTGCCTTCCGCATCGACAGTCGACTGTCCTCCTGGAGATTGGGAAGTGCTCGTGAACCATATCACTTGCCGGCGGCAAGCGTCAATGACAACTCGCGCTACGTGAGGCTCGCGAGCGCCTCCGCGGCCGCGCGTCCGGCGCTCTCGAGGTCGGCCTCGGAATGCGCCAGCGATACGAAGGCGGCCTCGAACTGCGAGGGCGCCAGATAGACCCCTCGCTCGAGCATCGCGCCGAAGAAGCGCGCGTAGCGCTGCGTGTCGGAGTGCCGCGCGGAGGCGTAGTCGACGACCGGGCCCGGGCAGAAGAACGCGGTGAGCATCGAGCCCACGCGATTGACGGTGAGCGGGACACCCGCCTTGCGCGCGCCGTCCAGAAGCCCCTGCTCCATGCGCGCGCCGAGGGCTTCGAGCCGCTCGTAGGCCCGGCGGTCGGTGAGCGCGCGGATCGCGGCGAGGCCGGCGGCCACGGCCAGCGGATTGCCCGAAAGCGTGCCGGCCTGGTACACGCCGCCGAGGGGCGAGACCTCGCTCATGACCTTCCGGCTGCCGCCGTAGGCGCCCACCGGCAGGCCGCCGCCGATGATCTTGCCCAGGCACGTCAGATCGGGGCGGACACCGTAGCGCTCCTGGGCGCCGCCGTACGCGATCCGGAAGCCGGTGATCACCTCGTCGAACACGAGCAGCGCGCCCGACGCGTCACAGAGCTGCCGCAGCGCCTCGAGAAAGCCCGGCGCGGGCGGCACCACGCCCATGTTCCCGGCCACCGGCTCGACGATGACGGCGGCGATGCGGTCGCCGCGCTGCCGGAACAGATCACGCACCGCGGTCAGATCGTTGAAGGCGACCGTCAGCGTCAGCTCGGCCAGCGGCGCCGGCACGCCCTTGCTGTCGGGGATTCCGAACGTCGCGCCGCCGGAGCCGGCCTTCACCAGCAGGCTGTCGGCATGTCCGTGGTAGCAGCCATCGAACTTGAGGAGGAGATCGCGCCCCGTCGCGCCGCGCGCCACGCGGATGGCGCTCATGGCCGCCTCGGTTCCGGAGCTGACCAGGCGCAGCATCTCCATGGACGGATAGGCCGCGGAGATGGTCTCGGCCATCTCGACTTCCACCGCGGTGGGCGCGCCGTAGCTGGTCCCCCGCCGGGCCGCCTCGGTCACCGCCTCGACCACGGCCGGCGCGGCGTGCCCCAGGATCAGCGGGCCCCACGAACAGACGAAGTCGATGTACGAGCGCCCGTCGGCGTCCCACAGGCGCGAGCCCTCGCCGCGCTGGATGAACGGCGGGGCGCCACCGACGGCGCGGAAGGCGCGAACGGGACTGTTGACACCGCCGGGAATGACACGGCTGGCGGCGTCGAGAAGACGCTTGGACTCACTCATGCGGAAACTCCAGGGAGACGAAGTCGCGCCGCCCGGCATCCCAGCGGAACGCGGCGATCGCGCCCACCCGGCCGGCCATCACGGAGGTGACGATGTACACCGCGGCGGGATAGGCGGGCTGCCCGCCCACGAGCGCCTGGCGGCGGTCGGTCTCGGAAAAGTAGGCACCGGCGTCGATGTGGGAGTGATAGATCACGTCCACGTCGAAGCCGTCGCGCTCGAGGTCGCCGATGCGCAGCAGGTCCTTGGGGTCGATGTAGTACGCGGTGCGCGCGTCCCGCGGATAGCGCTGCGGGTCGCGAGCGTGCAGCTCGTTCTGGGCGTTGCGGCAGCGGAGCAGCCGCCGCTCGTCGCCGCGCCGCATGATCACGCCGCACGACTCGTGCGGGTACTCCTCGACCGCCTGGCTCTGGATCGCCTCGCGCTCGGGGCCGGTCAGGATCACCGGCGGGCTACCGCGTGCCGCCGGCCAGGGCCGGGATGATCGCCACCTCGTCGCCGTCCTTGAGCGAGGTGGCCAGGCCGCTCAGCCCGTCGATCGGCTCGCTGTTGACGTAGATCGCCACGTGCTGGTGGACGTCGCCTCGATCGTTGCGCACGAGGCCTTTCAATCCTGCGAAGGCGCGCTCGAGCTCGTCGAGCAGGCCGGAGATGTCCGGCGCGCTCACGTCGATGCGGTCACGGTTGCCGGTGGCCCGCCGGAAGGGCGTGGGGATATACACGGTCACGGCCATCTCGATCTCCCTGGGCTCATCCCAGACTCAGGTACCGCTCGCCGGTGTCCGGCAGGATCGTCACCACCGTTTGCTCGGGGCGCATCTCGCCGGCCACGCGGCAGGCCGCCCACACCGCGGCGCCGGCGGAGATGCCGGCCAGCAGCCCCTCGTCGCGGGCCAGGCGGCGCGACCAGGACACCGCGTCCTCGTCGGTCACCACCACGATGCGGTCGATGACCTCGCGGTTGAGGATGCCGGGCACGAACGAGGCGCCGATGCCGTGGATGCCGTGCGGGCGGAAGCGGCCGCCGGAGAGCACCGGCGACTTGGCCGGCTCCACTCCGATGACCTGCACGCCCGGCACCTTGGCCTTGAGGACTTCTCCCACTCCCGTGATGGTGCCGCCGGTGCCGACGCCGGCCACGAAGGCGTCCAGGCGCCCGTCCACCGCGTCGATGATCTCCAGCGCCGTCGTGCGGCGATGGATCTCGGGGTTGGCCGGGTTCTGGAACTGCTGCGGCATCACGTAGTCGGGGTGCTGGCGCACCAGCTCCTCGGCCGCAAATACCGCGCCGCTCATCCCCTCGATGGCCGGGGTGAGATGGATCTCGGCGCCGAAGCGCGCGAAGAGACGCTGGCGCTCGACGCTCATGTCTTCCGGCATCGTCAGGATGAGCCGGTAGCCCTTCACCGCCGCCACCATCGCCAGGCCGATACCGGTGTTGCCGCTGGTCGGCTCCACCAGCGTAGCGCCGGGCTTGAGCACGCCGCGCTGCTCGGCGTCCTCCACCATCGCCGCGGCGATACGGTCCTTGACGCTGCCGCCGGGGTTACGCGACTCGACCTTGGCCAGGACGCGTGCGCCGCCCGCGTCGGCCAGCCGTCGCAGACGCACCAGCGGGGTACCGCCGATCAGATCGAGCACCGAGTTCGCGATCTTGCCAGCCATGACGCTCCTTAGATGTGATACATCGGCCGAGCGGCTCCACGCCGCTCCTCGGCGCGGGCCACCAGGTCCCCGAGCGTCCACCGATCCACCACGCCGCCGACCGCCAGCGCGATCTCCTCCCACAGCTCGCCCAGCTCGGGGTTGTCCCGGGCGCCGTTACGGCGGCCGTGAGCCGTGGCGTCGAAGGGCGCGCTGCCGCCGTCCACCGCCCGCAGTATCGCGCCGATGGTGATGTCCTCGGACGCCTTGGTCAGGTGATAGCCGCCGGTCGACCCGCGCTTGGAGGTGAGCAGCCCTCCGCGCTTGAGCGCGAGCAGCACCTGCTCCAGGTAACGCTGCGGGATGCCCTGGCGACCGGCGATCTCCTGGATCGGCACCAGGGTGCGCCTGCGGTGCATGGCGAGGTCCAGCATCGCCTTGATCGCGTACTCACCCTTGGCCGAGATCCGCATCGATGGGCGCTACGGGCTCAGCGCAGATGCGTGCCGCGCTCGAGCAGCCGCGCGGCGTCCTTGGCGAAGTACGTGATGACGATGTCGGCGCCGGCGCGCCGGATCGAGGTGAGCGCTTCCAGAATGGCCCGCTCCTCGTCGAGCCAGCCCATGCGGCCGGCCGCGCGGATCATCGCGTACTCCCCCGACACCGAGTAGGCGGCCAGCGGCACGCCGAACTCCATCCGGGCGCGCGCGATGATGTCGAGGTACGGCAGCGCGGGCTTGACCATGACGATGTCGGCGCCCTCGTCGAGATCGAGCGCGATCTCCCGCATCGCCTCCTGCGCGTTGGCCGGGTCCATCTGGTACGAGCGGCGGTCGCCGAACTGCGGGGTGGAGTCGGCGGCCTCGCGGAAGGGACCGTAGAACACCGAGGCGTACTTCGCCGAGTAGGCCATGATCGGCGTCTCGGCGAACGAGGCCTCGTCCAGCGCCTCGCGCAGTGCGCCCACCCGGCCGTCCATCATGTCCGAGGGGGCCACGACGTCCGCGCCCGCCTCCGCGTGCGACACCGCGGTGCGCGACAGGAGCTCCAGCGTGGGATCGTTGCGCACGGTGCCATCCTCGACCACGCCACAGTGGCCGTGGCTGGTGTACTCGCACAGGCAGACGTCGGTGATCACCAGCAGATCGGGCACGCTGTCCTTCACGGCGCGGACCGCCTGTTGCACGATGCCGTCGTCCGCCCACGCCTCCGAGCCGTGCGGGTCCTTCTCGGCGGGGATGCCGAACAGGAGCACCGCCGGGATGCCCATGCCCGCGGCGTCCTTGCACTCCTTCACCAGCTCGTCCACCGAGAGCCGGCTCTGCCCGGGCATGGAGCCGATCGGCTCGCGCACGCCGCGTCCGTGCGTCACGAACAGCGGGTACACGAAGTCGTCCACGGCCAGCACGGTCTCGCGGACCATCTTGCGCAGCAGCGGCTTCTCGCGCAGCCGGCGGGGGCGGAACATCGGATGCGGCATCACACGCTCCTCCTGGCGCGGCGGGCCGAGCCGCGCGGGATCCGGTGGAAGTAGTCGGCGAGCGACTGGGCCAGGGCCGGAATGGTGTACTCGCTCGGCATCACACTGGTGACCATGCCGTACTCCGCCGCGGTGGCCGCCGTGATGGGTCCGATCGAGGCCACCGTCACGCGGCCGAGCCACGAGCGACGCTCGTCCTCGCTGAAGAGCTCGGCGAAGTTCCGCGCGGTGGACGAGCTGGTGAACGTCACGGCGTCGATGGTCCCCGCCGCCAGCGCCTCGCGCAAGCGGGCAGCACCGGCCTCGGCGCGGCGAGTGGTGTAGGCGGCCACCTCGGTCACCTGCGCACCCAGGCGCTTGAGCTCCACGACCAGGACGTCGCGCGTCTGGGCGGCGCGGGGCAGCAGCACCCGGTCGCCGGGACGGATGAGCCCGCGCAGGCGCTCCACGAGTCCCTCCGCGCGATACTCGCTCGGCACCAGGCCGGGTCGCACGCCGTGCTCGGCCAGGGCATCGGCGGTGGCCGGCCCGATCGCCGCCACGTGCCGGCCGGTCATGGCGGACCAGCCGAGATCGAGCGCGGCCAGCCGGCGGTCCACCATCGCCACGCCGTTCACGGACGTGAAGACCACCCAGACGAACGTGTCGAGCGCGCGCAGCGCCTCGTCGAGCGGCTCCCACGACGCCGGCGGCGCGATGGCGATCACCGGCGCCTCCACGACCCGCGCGCCCGCGGATTCCAGCAGCTGCGTGAACCGCTGGGCCTGGGCGGCCGCGCGGGTGACCACGATCGTGCGGCCCTGCAGCGCGCGATCCCCGGGCAGTGCGCTCTCGGAGCGCGAATGCGCCGTCATGACGAACGGGTCTCCGTCCTCGGCTCGAGCGCCGTGATCTCGGCCGCGCCCTGGGCGAGCAGACTCTCGGCGACACCGCGTCCGATCGCCGCGGCCTCCGTCGCGGGGCCGGTGCCGTTGCTCCGCAAGAGCCGTCGTCCGTCCTCGCTGGCCACGATGCCGGTGAGATGCACGGTCACGCCGTGAAGGCGCGCGTACGCGGCGATCGGCGTGTTGCACGAGGCGCCGAGACGGGCCAGACACGCGCGCTCGGCCAGCGCGCACGGACGCGTGGCGGGATCGTCGAGCGCCGCCAGGTGGCCGAGCGTCGTCCGATCGTCCACGCGGACCTCGAGCGCCAGGATCCCCTGCCCGACCGCCGGCACGAACACGTCCGGATCGAGGAGCTCGGTGTGCGGCACCGTCAGGCCCAGGCGGTCGAGGCCCGCCGCCGCCAGCACGATGGCGTCGAAGCCGCCGCTCTCCAGCTTGCGCAGGCGCGTGTCCACGTTGCCGCGGATGGGCTGCACGTCGAGGTCGGGCCGCACCGACAGGAGCACGGCGCGTCGCCGCGGGCTCGAGGTGCCGACGACGGCGCCGGCCGGCAGCGTGGCCAGCGTGGCCGCCTCGCGGGCGACCAGCACGTCGCGGGCGTCGGCGCGCGGCGGATAGGCGCCGAGCGTGAGCCCCTCCGGCGTCTCCGCCGGAAGGTCCTTGAGGCTGTGCACCGCGAGGTCGATCTCCTTGCGGAGCAGCGCCTCCTCGATCTCCCGGACGAACAGTCCCTTGCCGCCCACCACGGACAGCCGCGCGTCCGCCCGCCGGTCGCCCTCGGTCCGCATGGTGACGATCTCGACCTCGGCCCCGCCGGCGCCGAGACGGTCGGCCACCTCGCGGGCCTGGACCAGGGCCAGCGCACTGCCCCGTGTGCCGAGGCGGATCACGTGCGGCGCCCCAGGCCGAACAGCTCGTGGACCATCTCCAGCAGCGAGCGGCTGGAGCCGGCGCGCGAGGACTCGCGCAGCTTGGTGATGGGCGCGTGCAGGATCTTGTTGACGATGGCGGTGGACAGCGCCTCGATCGCGGCCCGCTGCTCGGGCGAGGCGTCCCCCATTTTCCCCAGCGTGCGCTTCACCTCGGCGAGGCGGATCTCCTCCAGGCGGGCGCGCAGCGACACGATGGTGGGAACCACCTCCACGTCGCCCTGGCGCAGGAGGAACTTGCCGACCTCGCGCTCGACGAGCGCCTCGGCGCGCAGAGCCTCGCGCGCGCGCTCGCGGAGGTTGGAGTCGACCACCTGCTTGAGATCGTCGATGTCGTAGCGGTACACGTCGTCGAGCCGGTCCACGCCGGGCTCGACGTCGCGGGGGACGGCGATGTCGATGAAGAACAGCGGGCGCCCGCGGCGCCCGTGCATGATCCGGGCGACCGTGGGCCGGGTGATGACCGGCTCGGTCGCGCCCGTCGAGGTCACCACGATGTCCACGTTGGCCAGCGCGGTCTCGAGCTCGACCCACGGCACCGGCGTGCCGCTCAGCGCCCGGGCCAGGTCCTGGGCGCGCGCCCACGTACGGTTGGCCACGTAGATCGGAAACGCTCCCTGCTCGACCAGGTGCTTGGCCGCCAGCTCGCTCATCTTGCCCGCGCCGACCAGGAGCACCGCGCGACCGGCCAGGCCGGCGAAGATCTTCTTGGCGAGCTCGACGGCGGCGAACGAGACCGAGACGGCGTGGCGCGCGATCTCGGTCTCGGTGCGCACCCGCTTGGCCACGTTGAAGGCCTGGCTGAAGAGCGAGTGCAGCTGCGGGCCGACCGTCTCGCACGACTGGGCCAGCGCGAAGGCGTCCTTCACCTGACCCAGGATCTGCGGCTCGCCGATCATCATGGAATCGAGGCTGGCGGCGACCCGGAAGGCGTGCCGGACGGCGTCGCCGTCGAGATGGGTGTAGAGCGCGCCCTCGACCATGGCCAGGTCCACACCGCGCTGGCGGCACAGGTGGCGGAACACCAGCGCGCGTGCCTCCCCGGGCGCCTCCGCGACACCGTAGACCTCGACGCGATTGCACGTGGAGACGACCACCACCTCCGGCAGAACCGTGGCCGTCTGCAGATCCGTGAGGACCTCCCGCAGCTTGTCCTCCTCGACGGCCAGCCGCTCGCGCAGCTCCACCGGCGCGTTCTTGTGGCTCAGACCGGCGACGAAGAGCGCCATCAGGAGGCGCCGTGCCGGCCGGGCAGGAACAGCCCGGCGCCGAGCGTGAGCACCAGAATGGCGAAGCCGATGATCGAGAAGTACGCCGCGCGGCGCCCGTGCCAGCCGCCCGCCGCCCGTCCCGCCAGCGTCCCCGCGTAGATGAGCCAGGCCAGGACCGACAGGAACGCCAGCGGATCGAACGTGAACGCGCTGCCCCAGGCGGTGCGCGCCCACAGCGCGCCCAGCAGCAGACCGGTGGTCAGGAACGGAAAGCCCAGGGCGAGCGTGCGGAACGTCAGGTGATCGAGGGTCTCCAGCGCCGGCAGACGGTAGTAGAACGCGCCGGGGCGCTTGGCCTTGAGCTGACGCTCCTGCAGCACGTACATCAGGGCGCCGGCAAAGTTGAACACGAACGCGGCGATGCCGATGAGGGCCAGCGCGATGTGAATCCAGATCCACGCGTTGGCCAGCGCGGGCGCCAGCGTGACGGAGCGCGGGGTGGCGGCCTTGAAGCTCAGCATGACCACGATCGGCAAGACGAAGGCCCCGAGCACCCGCAGCCCCGTACGCCGCTCGATCATGATCTCGACCGGGACGATGACCCACACCGCCACCGAGATGGCGTCGGGCAGGCTCCCCAATGGCGGCGCGCCCAGCTCGATGGCCCGTGCGATGAGCGCCACCGAGTGCACGGCCCAGCCGGCCAGGGTGGCGAGCACCGCAAGGCGGTGCACGAGGTCCTGGCGCTGCACGAGGTACGCGAGGGCCAGCCCCGTCGCGACGATGTAGCCGATGACCGCAGCGTTGATCAAGTTTGGGTGCATGACTTCGGAAACCTCAATACCGGCGGGATTTTACCATACCCCGCCTTCCTGGTAGGTAATCGGGAAAAACGGGGCGTCTAGCAGTAGCGGACGCGCACGAGCGTCAGGCCCTGGGCGGGCGCGGTGGGCCCCCCCTGGGTGCGGTCACCGGACGCCAGCACGTCGGCCAGCCAGCCCGGCTCCTGCGCACCCCGTCCGACCTCGACTGCGCTGCCCACGATGTTGCGGACCATGTGGTGCAGGAAGCGGTCGGCCGAGATCAGGATGCCCAGCCGCCCGTGCCGGACGAAGACGTGGACCGCGCGCACGCGGCACACGGGCAATGCCTCGCGTCCGGGCGCGGCGCAGAATGCGCTGAAGTCGTGGGTCCCTCGCAGGGCGGCCAGCGCCGTGCGCATCGCCGCGGCATCGAGACGACCAGGCACGTGCCAGGCGAAGCGCAGCAGCAGCGGCGAGGCCACCGGGCCGTTGTCGATGAGGTAGGCGTAGCGCTTGCCGAATGCCGATCGACGCGCGTCGAAACCCGTCGGCGCCTCGGCGGCAGCAATCACCCTGATCTCGCGCGGCAGATGCGCGTTCAGCGCGGCCTGCACCGACGCGGCGGGCAGCGCCGAGGTCACCGTCAGCGCGACGGTCTGGCGGAGCGCGTGGACGCCGGCATCCGTGCGGCTGGCCCCGACCACGCGGATCCCGCCGGAGAAGATGCGGCCGGCGGCGGCCAGCAGCGTGCCCTGCACGGTGGGGACCTGGGGTTGGACCTGCCAGCCATGGAAACCGGTGCCGTCGTAGGACAGCACCAGCCGGTAGACGCGCGGCTCGCTCAGCGCGGTGGCGGGCGACGGGGGGACCGGCTCGGTACCAGGGTCAGCCACACAACCGCCACGAGCACGAACAGGCCGATGTTGACGACGGTGTTCCAGGGGATCTGCGACAGGACCGCGTCGGCGTCCGGCCGCGCCAGCCACGCCTCACGGGCCTGGTCCTTGGGCTCGTAGTGTCCGGGGTTGTAGCCGCTGACCGACTCCACGAAGCGCGCCACGTGGGGAACGCCGGCGTAGGCCAGCACGACGATGGTCAGGAGCACCGCGAAGCCGAAATGCGCCTGGCGCGACGCCTGGCGGCGCCAGTGGCGGTAGAACCGCCGAATCGACCATGGGCGCGACCTCGCCACGGCCAGCCCGTGCCGTCTCAGCTCTGGAGCACGAGCTCCGCGATCTGCACCGCGTTCGTCGCGGCCCCCTTGCGCAGCTGGTCGCCGACCACCCAGAAGTTCAGCCCGCGCGGATGCGAGAGGTCCTCGCGCACCCGTCCGACCACGCAGTCGTCCTGCCCCTCGACGGCAATGGGCATCGGGTAGCGCTGCTCGGCCGGCTCGTCGCACACCCGCAGCCCTGGAAACCGCGCGAACAGGTCCCGCGCCCGTCCCGCCGTGATCTTCTCCTCGGTCTCGACGTTGACGGCCACCGAGTGGCAGGTGAAGACCGGCACGCGTACCGTCGTGGGCGACACCAGGAGATCGGGCGCCTCGAGAATCTTGCGGGTCTCGTTGACCAGCTTGATCTCCTCGCCGGTATAGCCGTCGTCGCCGAAGCGGTCGATGGCCGGGATCAGGTTGAAGGCAATCTGATGCGCGAAGTGGCGCGGCGTGATCGCCTCGCCGCGGGCCCACGCCAGCGTCTCCTCCCGGAGCGCGTCGATCCCCTGCACGCCGGCGCCGGAGACCGCCTGGTACGAGGTCGCCACCACCCTCCGCAGCCGACCCGCGTCGTGCAGCGGCTTGAGCGGCATCACGGTGACGATGGTGGTGCAGTTCGGGCTCGACAGGATGCCCTCGTGACGGCGGGCGGCGTGCGCGTTGATCTCCGGCACGACCAAGGGAACCTTGGGGTCCATCCGCCACGCGTTGGATTTATCCACCACGATCGCGCCCGCGCGGGCGATCTGCGGCGCGTACTCCTTGGACTGCGCCGTGCCGGCCGAGCAGAACGCGATGTCCACTCCGCGAAAGGCCGAGACCTCGAGCTTCTGCACGCGGATCGCTTCGCCCTGGAAGGTGACGGTCTTGCCGACCGAGCGCTCGGACGCGAAGCAGCGCAGCTCGCGCACCGGGAACTTGCGCTCCTCGAGGATGCGCAGCGTCATCTGCCCGGCGGCGCCGGTGGCGCCGACGACGGCGATGCTGACTCCGGTCGCCATCAGCTCCCCCGCTCCAGCTCGTGCACGATCAGATCCCCCATCTCGCGCGTGCCGACCGACTTGCCGCCGGCCCCGACGATGTCCCGTGTGCG
>Ga0134122_10003079_pt1 | contig 12314 bp, 13 predicted proteins | sample KB302_FD_96461 | JGI IMG/M metagenome (GOLD analysis project Ga0134122, IMG submission 96461) | Terrestrial soil microbial communities without Nitrogen fertilizer from Kellogg Biological Station, Michigan, USA - KB3-0-2 | ecosystem: Environmental > Terrestrial > Soil > Unclassified ...
AGTCTTGAAGTACGGGGTATCGGGCATGACCATGATCGTCTTGCCTTCCGTGCGATACCGGATGTTAATCTGCTGAGCGATGCGTTCCAGTATCGCCGGCAGCGTCTCGTCGATTGCATTCAGCGAGACCAAACCTTGCACAGACGGGTGCACGTCCATGTTTTGCCGCGTGTCACGTGATAAAGCGAACAGCAGTTCTCTTACAGGTACTTCATTGACTACCACGCTGTAAGTGGGAACTTTGGCCCGTGGCTTTGGCGGCGGAACATAATTGTTGTTCGTTACCGGAGGAAGGATTTTCTCGTCCACCGCCTTGTCAGGAAACTGCGCGGCGTTGATATGGCCCTTCGATGGAGGAACGGTCGGCTTATAGGTCGAACAGCCGTAAACGGTCAGCATTGACAGCGCAATGCCGATTCCGGCGCACCGGATTGGTGAAGTCAGCATGCGATGCCTTGGGGCGGCACTGCGAAATGAACGTGGCGTCGTGCGAGCATGCGTAGCGGCGGTTCCCCCTTAATTACCATTCTTGACCCGTAAAAGTGGTGTGGCCCAATTGCACTCCGCCCCTACTAGCCCCGCGCACCGGGGTCGATCTACGATCTTTGCCGTGCTATTTCCGTGCGAACGCCCTGGATCGTCCTGTAGTAAGGCCGGTTGTATTTCAGCTCGTCTGGCAGACCTTCCAGAGTCCGCGAAACTTCGCGTCGAGTTGGGAAGGTTCCGTACAAAACGGTCAGGGAAGGATGCCGATTCGCTGTCGTACGGTACACATAAACCTTTTCTATTTCAACATATTTAGCGATTGTTTTGAAATATTCTCTTAGGAGTTCCGGGTTGTCCGCGCCAAGCAGCTGAATGCTGTAGTAGTCGCCGTTCTGCTGGTCCAACCATTGGCCGGTAGCGAGCAAACGCTGTTCCAGCACGTCGACCGGCGTATTAGTAGGGGAAGTCGATGTTTCGGGGACAGGCGCCGCAAGAACCTGCGAGGCGGCGACGGGCGCTATGTTTTCCGAAGGTTTCGGTGAATTGTCGACGATCCTGACGGGGTCGTTGGGTGCGGAATACTGAATGGTGGCCGCATCTTGAGTCCCCGCAATTTGTCCTTTTGGGACGTTAATTGCCTGATACCCCGCATATGCAGCAATTCCCAGCATGCCACCAATTGCCAGTCCCGAAATCGCAAAGGTGAAGGGGCTGCGCTTCCGGGGAAGTGCCGTATTACTGAATTCACTGTCCCTGACTGCTGCCTTTACATGATCTAGCGTCACATCATGAGTGCCTTCAGCAAACGCACCAAGAAGCGCCTTGTCTGCAACGAGGTTAAGCCGGCGCGTGAGACCCCCGCACGCCCGATTCATGTACGCGATTACTCTGCTACTGAATAGATCCGGGCCACGATATCCAGCGGCCCGGAGTCGGAACGTCAAGTATGCCCTTGCGTCTTGAACGTCCAGCGGCAACAGTTTGAAACTGTGCGTGATGCGTTCACGCAGTTGACGAATATTCTTTTGGCTCAGATTTTCATCAAGCTCTGGTTGCCCGAACAGCACGATCTGGAGCAGCTTGTTGTGCTGTGTTTCCAGATTTGAAAGCAAGCGGATCTCCTCCAACGTAGAAATCGGCATACCTTGCGATTCCTCGACGAAAACGACTACCTGGCGTTGCTCGCTATGGCGGTCAACCAGGTAATCGTTTAGCGCGTGCATGACCTCCAGCCGGCTTGCATCCCTGGGCACGTGCAATTGCATTTCAAAAGCGATGGCGTGCAGAATTTCGTCGGGCGACACACTTGGATTGGCCAAGTAGACCGTTTCAACGTTTGGCGGCAAACGAGTTTGCAACACGCGGCACAACATGGTTTTGCCGCTGCCGACTTCGCCGGTTACCTTGATGATGCCTTCCCCATGGGTAATCGCGTAGATCAATGCCTCGAGGATTGCACCGCGATTGCCGCCTTCAAAAAAAACGTCTGTGTCCGGCGTAATCTTGAAAGGGGGATGGCTAAGGCCAAAGAAATCAAAGTACATCAGCTTTCCTCCTCAATGCCCGATGCGTAGTTCTGCATGCGGCTGTAGAGCGTAGTGCGATGGATGCCGAGCAGCTTTGCCGCTTGGCTTAAATTGCCTCTTGTGATGTCAAGAGCGGCTTCCACGTAGCTTCTCTCCAGATCGCGCAGTGCGTCGTCCAGCAGAAAACCCTTCTTGGTTTGCAAATGGACCCGAGCGGCGGCCACGGAAGATTTAAAGTCCCCGGTTTGGCTCGTCTGGACTGGTGTCGCCATTGGCTCTTCCCAGTCGAACTCGCCCAATAATTGCTCGCTATTGATGGTCTGCCCGGGGTATTTGGTCGTCAGCCTGATTACGATATTGCGCAATTCGCGCACATTTCCAGGAAATCCATATTGCATCCACAAGTCTAATGAACTGCGATCCAGCCTGAAGGCGGGAACGTTACTCTGTTGCGCGTACAGTGCAGAATAGTGATTGAGTAATTTCGCCTTGTCGTCTGCCAAATCGCGCAAAGGCGGAACTGATATCGAAAATACCGAAAGCCGGTGATAGAGATCTGCTCTGAACCGTGAAGCGCGCACTTCCTGACGCAAGTCCCGATTCGTCGCGGCTATTACGCGTGCGTTGGATACCCGTTTTTGCGTTTCGCCAACACGCTGGTATTCACCGTTTTCCAATACGCGCAAAAGCTTCGACTGCAGCTCAAGAGGCAATTCGCCAATTTCATCAAGGAACAGCGTTCCTTCATGCGCGTCTTCGAAATAGCCCGAGCGCGATGAAGTCGCGCCAGTGAATGCGCCTTTGACATAGCCGAACAACGTCGGCTCGACCAGGGAGGGCGAAATAGCAGCACAATTTAGCGCAAGGTAAGGCTTTCCATCGCGCGGCCCCTGCCGGTGGAGCGATTGCGCCACCAGCTCCTTGCCGCTGCCCGATTCCCCCTCTACCAGCACAGGAAAAGGGGCGGTAGCGTACTGCGCGATTTGCTGATGCAATTTCGTTATTGCGTGACCGGCGCCCACGATACCGGTATCCACCTTGACGGAGGATCGCTCGACCTCCGCCATGCGTCTCATTTTCGCCAGCATGGACTTTAGTACTTCTGGCTCGCATGGCTTGGCGACAAATTCCGCTGCGCCCAACGTACGGGCATAGCGGGCGTTTGCTTCGTCGTTCTGTCCGGAGAGAACGAGAATTTTCATCGTTGGGCAATGCGCCAGCAAATCCGCAATCAAATGAAAACCTTCGTCGGGACGATGCGGACTTGGAGGAAGCCCGAGATCCACTAAAGCAAGTTCCGGGGAGACGTCCAGCTGGCGAAGCAGACTTTTCACTTGCTCCCTCGAACCGGCCGCTCGGACGCTGTAGTCCTTGCCGAGCACGAAAGTCAAGGTATCGACGATCAGCGGATCATCGTCGACGATCAGCAGTTCCGGTTTCTGTCCGCTCGGTGTATCCATGTTCTAATTGGGCCGCTGACTCTTTGTGAGGTTCGTGTTATTGTGCCAGAAGGGCTTGATTGTTCATACTAATTATAGGTTTCGTCCACACACGCGCTTCGTAAACTGGATTTCCGTTAGGCAACCTAAGAGGAATTGTTTGAGTCCAATCCGAAACTGGCGGAGTACGGCGATGATGCCACGCCCGTTACAGTGCGTCCTGTTTTAGGCGCCAATTTTCGCCATGTCGCCCGATAACCTCGTCGAATTCGCGCACGTCGATTTTTCATATGATCGACGACCCATTCTGCAGGGAGTGGACATGGCTGTTCCGCGCGGAAAGGTCGTGGCAATCATGGGCGGCAGCGGTAGCGGCAAGACAACGCTGCTGCGCTTGATTGGCGGGCAGCTTAAACCCGATCGCGGCGATGTCCTGGTTGAATCGCAAACGCTACAAAAAATGCCACACGCCCAGCTTTACGCACTGCGCAGGAAAATGGGGATGCTATTCCAGTTTGGCGCCCTGTTTACTGACCTTAGTGTATTCGACAATGTGGCATTTCCGCTGCGGGAACATACGAGTCTACCGGCATCAATGATTCGCGACCTGGTGCTGATGAAGCTGCACGCGGTCGGTTTGAGGGGTGCTGAATCGCTGAAACCTTCGGAATTGTCGGGAGGAATGGCGCGGCGCGTGGCACTTGCTCGGGCCATCGCGCTCGATCCGATGCTCATCATGTACGACGAGCCGTTCACTGGCCTGGACCCAATTTCCGTTGGCATCATTGGCAATCTGATTCGCCGGCTCAACGATGCGCTAGGCGCGACCTCCATAGTAGTCACGCACGATGTACAGGAATCGTTGAGGATTGTTGATTACGTCTATTTTTTATCGGGCGGACGTATTGTCAGCCACGGTACGCCCCGAGAAGTCCTCGAGTCTAATGAGCCCTTCGTATATCAGTTCGTCCACGGAAAAGCTGATGGGCCGGTGCCGTTCCATTATGGCGCGCCGGAGTACGGCAAGGACCTGGGAGTAACAAGCTGAGATGCTGAGGGCACTTTCGCACGGTCTGCAGCTGGTGGGCCGGCGCTCCATAAACGCGGTGTGGAGAATGGGTTCCGGGGCCCGATTCATGGGACTTGTATTGCTTCGATCCAGTCCTTCGTTTCGGCGGTTCCATCTGACCATCGATGAACTGCATTTTGCAGGCGTACTTTCCCTAATCATCATTATCGTTTCGGGCTTGTTCGTCGGCCTTGTGCTAGGGCTGCAGGGTTATGAAACCCTCAAGCGCTACGGCTCCGCCGAAGCGGTCGGGACATTGGTTGCGCTTGCATTAGTTCGGGAATTGGGTCCGGTGGTCGCTGCCCTGTTGTTTGCCAGTCGTGCCGGTTCGGCAATGACAGCCGAGCTTGGCATTATGAAATCAACGGAACAGTTGTCCGCGATGGAAATGATGGCGGTCGATCCGTTTGCCAGAGTGATCAGCCCCATGTTCTGGGGCGGCTTCCTGTCGATGCCGTTACTCGCTGCGATATTCAGCGTAATGGGAATATTCGGCGGTTACCTCATTACGGTCGTAATAATCGGCGTAGATTCGGGTGCGTTTTGGTCACAGATGCAATCGAGTGTTGACTTGCGCAATGACATAATAAACGGGGTCATCAAAAGTACTGTATTCGGAGCCGCTGTTACGGCGATTGCTCTTTTTGAGGGATACGACGCACCGCCGACCGCGGAAGGCGTATCCCATGCTGTTACGCGGACCGTCGTCACATCCGCCCTAGCCGTTCTCGCGCTTGATTTTGTGCTTACGGCATTTATGTTTACGGGAGTCTGATTATGCAACGGACTACAGTTGACCTTTGGGTAGGCATTTTTGTCACGGCTGGCGTGGCAGCGCTGTTTGTTCTGGCGTTGAAAGTCGGGAACGCAAGCAGCGTAAACATGTCCGACGGCTACAGGGTCATTGCAGAATTCGACAACATCGGCGGATTGAAGGCGCGGGCTCCGGTAAAGAGTGCAGGAGTCGTTGTAGGCCGTGTGGAAAGCATTGCACTCGATACGCGTAACTTTCGCGCGAGTGTGGCGTTACGTATAGATAAACGCTATCCCTTTCCGCGGGATTCCTCCGCGTCGATCTTAACGGCCGGCTTGCTCGGAGAACAGTATGTCGGCATGGATGGGGGCGGGGACGAGCAGAATTTGAAGGATGGCGATCGCTTGAAGATTACTCAATCCGCGATTGTTCTGGAAAAGGTAATAGGCCAATTCCTTTATGGCAAAGCTGCAGAGACTGGTACAGGGAAAAAGGAATAGCAAAGGTTCAAGAGGAAATCACCATGCAGAAAGGTATCAGAGCACTTGGAAATTGTTTTATCGCTTTCTTGATAGCGGGTTCATTTGTCAGTCGTGCGCCCGCCGAGGAAGTATCCCCCGATGCACTGGTTCGCAAGACCACCGAGGAAGTGCTCACGATCGTGCGTGAGGATAAGGACATTCGTGCGGGCGATGTCACAAAGATCGTCCAACTGATTGAGCAGAAAGTTGCCCCGCATTTCGATTTTGAGCGTATGACCCGCTTGGCCGTGGGCCGTCCGTGGAGGGAAGCTTCGCCCGAGCAGCGCGACACTTTGGTAAAGCAATTTCGTACTTTACTGGTGCGTTCTTATTCTGCCGCGTTCACGGCATACACCAATATCTCAGTCGAATATCGACCGTACAAGCCAAGCCCAGGAGAAACTGAAACATCAGTACAGACGCTTATCAAATTACCCGGTGGGGCGGCTCCCATGACTGTAGACTACGACATGGCTCACACGCCAAAAGGTTGGAAAGTGTATGACGTCCGGGTGGCTGGAGCGAGTCTTATCATCAACTATCGGAACCTGTTTGCCCAGGAGATTCAAAGCGGCGGCATCGATGGTCTGATCAAGAGCTTAATCGAAAAGAATAGTGAAAAGCCGCAACCTCCCACGGCTAAAAAATGATCGCTAGAGAAGCAAACCGCTACTTCATCGAAGGTCCGGTTACTCTCCATAACGTTGCGCAGTTTCTTGCCGAGGGTGCGACATTCGAAGGCACAGATTTAGTTGTCGATTTTGGTCGGGTCACAACCGTCGATTCTTCTGCAGTAAGCCTGATTCTGGAATGGGTTCGTCGATTCAACAATAACAGCAAGAAAATTTACTTCGCCCATCTCACTCAGAGTTTGCGCAGTCTGGCCGAGCTTTACGGGGTCATTGATCTAATTCCGATTGCGGCCGACTAGTGTCTTGTTGAACGCCAAATCCAGTGGTCTTTCGTGCCGCCGGCCATCGAGATAAGGGGCGTTTCGAAGGCCTATGGCAGCGTGCGAGCGCTCGATGGGATTACGCTGGACATCTTGAGAGGGGAATTTTTCGCACTTCTTGGTCCCAACGGAGCGGGCAAAACTACCCTGATTAGCATTCTGGCTGGATTGGCTCGCGCTGATAGCGGCATCCTTCGCGTGATGGGCCATGACGTCGTTATCGATTATCGCGATGCGCGGCGGTCGCTCGGAGTGGTGCCGCAAGAACTGGTCTTTGATCCTTTTTTTACGGTACGGGAAACCCTTCAGTTCCAGTCCGGTTATTTCGGACTCGGCAGAAATAATGACTGGATCGATGAAGTGATGGCCCGGCTGGACCTCAGCGACAGGGCGGATTTTAATATGCGAGCGCTATCTGGCGGCATGAAGCGCCGCGTGCTTGTGGCTCAGGCGCTGGTGCACAAGCCACCCGTCATCATTCTGGACGAGCCGACTGCGGGCGTCGATGTGGAATTGCGTCAAGGTCTGTGGCAGTTCATTCGTCAATTGAATGGGGATGGTCATACTATTGTCCTCACAACCCACTATCTTGACGAAGCAGAGGCGCTTTGCAGCAGAGTCGGAATGCTGAAGCAGGGCAAACTCGTAGCGCTTGATTCAACGCATAATCTCCTTAAGGGCTACACCGGCGCCCACTTGCGCCTGCGCCTGGCACATGGCAGTTTGCCTGACTCGCTCAAGCCGATGACTGCAACACCTCCCACCAACGGAGAATACCTGCTCGCCCTGCGCGACTACGCGGAGGTCGAAGCCGTACTCGCCGAACTCCGGAAAAGCAATCTGACCGTGGTATTTATGGAACTGGAACAGCCGGATCTCGAAGAAGTATTCGTAGAGATCATGAGACAGGACTGACCATGGAGTCCTTCGCCCCCATGGGCGCATTCGGCACGCTGTTCCGCAAGGAAATCACGCGATTCTGGAAAGTTAGTTTTCAGACTGTGCTCGCGCCGGTACTGACTGCGCTGCTTTATCTGCTGATTTTCTCCCATGTGCTGGAAGAACACGTTCAAGTTTACCCCGGGGTACGCTATACCGCGTTTCTTGTGCCTGGCCTCGCCATGATGTCGTTGTTGCAAAACTCCTTCGCCAACAGCTCCTCCAGTCTCATCCAGTCCAAGATCACCGGCAACATCATTTTCGTGCTCCTGCCACCGATCTCGCACTTCGAATTTTTTTCCGCTTACGTACTGGCTTCCGTAGTTCGCGGCTTGATGGTCGGCTTCGGGGTATTTGTCATTACCGCTATTTTCGTGCATGTTCCGATGGTGAACGTCCCCTGGGTGCTAGCGTTCGCACTGCTCGGTTCGGGTTTGCTCGGTACATTAGGCATTGTTGCCGGTATCTGGGCTGAAAAGTTCGACCAGTTAGCGGCGTTTCAAAATTTCATCATCGTTCCGCTTACATTCCTGTCAGGAGTCTTCTACTCGATACACTCATTGCCCGTATTCTGGCAAGACGTCTCGCACTTCAACCCTTTTTTTTACATGATTGACGGCTTTCGATACGGGTTTTTTGGCGTCTCCGATGTCTCGCCCTTGCTCAGCGCCTCAATTGTGGGTGGCTGCCTTTTGGCTTTATCATTCGGGACTTTGTCGCTGCTTAAACGGGGCTACAAACTTCGTCATTGATCAAAAGTGGTTATGGTTACTCCAGAACAAGTGAAGTCGTATATTGAGCAAAATCTCGCCTGCGACCATGTCGAGGTATCGGGCGACGGCCATCATTTCGAGGCCGTAATCGTAAGCCCGGAGTTTCGGAGCCGTTCGCGGGTTCAGCAGCATCAAGTGGTCTATAAAGCGCTCGGAGACCGCATGCGCGAAGAGATTCACGCGCTGTCCATGAAGACTTTTACCCCGGAAGACTGGGCTGCGCGCTAGCCCGTACCTGCCAAGTGGATAAGCTTGTCATCCAGGGCGGCGTGCCGCTAACCGGGGAAGTACGTATTTCCGGTGCCAAGAATGCGGCACTTCCAATTCTCTGCGCGGCGCTACTCACGGGCGACACCTTGAGAGTACAGAACATTCCTCACCTGCGCGATGTCACCACTACGCTTAACCTTCTCGGCCAGATGGGAGTGGAGGTCTCGCTTGACGAGAAATTGGGCGTCGGACTGTCCGCGGCGAAGCTTCACAACTTGTCTGCACCGTATGAACTCGTAAAAACCATGCGGGCTTCAATTTTGGTGCTCGGGCCGATGATCGCGCGTTATGGCCATGCGCGAGTATCTTTGCCCGGTGGATGCGCGATAGGGCAACGGCCGGTCGATCTGCACATCAAGGGTTTGCAAGCCCTCGGTGCACAAATCGACATAGATCAAGGTTACATTCTCGCTCGTGCCGATCGGCTTACGGGAACGCATATTGTCCTTGATTTGGTGACCGTAACTGGAACCGAGAACCTAATGATGGCTGCGGTCTTGGCAGAGGGCATCACGGTCCTTGAAAATGCGGCGCGCGAGCCAGAAGTCTACGACTTGGCGGAATGTCTGAACGCCATGGGTGCACGGATCAAAGGCGCCGGTACTGACATGATCACCATCGAGGGCGTAGCACAGTTGCACGGAGCCACGCACCGCGTCATGCCAGATCGAATCGAAATAGGCACATTTCTCTGCGCGGCGGCAGCCACCAGGGGAGAAATCATGTTGAAAGGGACGCGCGCCAACATTCTGGACGCGGTTATTGGCAAGTTGCAAGAAGCGGGTGCTCATGTTGAGCACGGTGAAGACTGGATACGGTTGTCCACCAATGGCAGCCTTAGGGCCGTCAATTTGCGCACGGCGCCCTACCCGGCATTCCCTACCGATATGCAAGCACAGTTCATGGCGCTAAACGCGGTGGCGCAAGGAACCGCCGTGGTTACCGAAACAATATTTGAAAATCGATTCATGCACGTCCAGGAATTGCGCCGGTTGGGCGCAGACATCGAGGTTGAGGGAAATACCGCCATCGTCAAGGGAGTTGGGCGGTTGCGCGGCGCCAAAGTCATGGCCACGGACCTGCGAGCATCAGCGAGTCTGGTGTTGGCTGGCCTGGTCGCAAACGGAGAAACCCTCGTGGACCGCATTTACCATTTGGATCGCGGCTACGAGTGCATAGAAGAAAAACTGAGTCAATTGGGCGCTCGAATCAAGCGGGCACATTGACGTCGCGGTGTGACGGAAAAAAATGAGTCTAAGAATCGCCCTTTCAAAAGGGCGCATATTCGAACAAACAGTGCCGCTGCTGAAGGCGGCGGGCATTGTCCCGGCTGAAGACCCGGACACTTCGCGCAAGCTCATCATCCCGACCAACAACGACAATGTTTCTGTCATTATCGTGCGTGCTTCAGATGTGCCCACTTATGTACAGTACGGCGCGGCCGACTTGGGCGTTGCAGGCAAAGACGTATTGCTCGAGCACGGCGGTACCGGACTCTATCAACCGATTGATCTCGATATCGCCAAGTGCCGCATGATGGTCGCGGTGCCCGAAAAATTTGACTACGAAGCTGCCGTGCGACGTGGGGCCCGCCTTCGTATTGCGACCAAGTATCTCAAAACCTCGAGGGAGCATTTCGCGGCGAAGGGCGTGCATGTCGATCTGATCAAGCTTTATGGCTCCATGGAGCTTGCCCCTTTGGTGGGATTGGCTGATGCAATTGTGGATCTTGTCTCAAGCGGGAATACATTACGTGCGAACCAGCTCAAAACCGTAGAAGAGATAATGCCCATCAGCGCCCGCCTCATCGTCAACCAGGCCGCTCTGAAACTGAAGCGCGTGGAAATGCAACCACTGATCGATGCGTTTCGTGCCGCAGCATTGGAGTCAGCATGACGGCTATCAATAGGCTGTCCTCGAGCGAGCCGGAATTCGAGGCGAAACTGGCAAAGTTGCTGGCGTTCGAAAGCACTCAGGACGCTGGCGTCGAAAAAACCGTCGACTCCATATTGCGCGAGGTGCGGTCCCGCGGCGACGACGCGGTTCTAGAATACACCGCGAAATGGGATTCTATACAGGCTAATAATTTGTCCGCGCTCGAAATCTCTCGCGAGGACCTCGACCGGGCGCTTGCCGAGTTGCCTGCAGTGCGCCGTTACGCACTTGAGCAGGCCGCAGCCCGCATCCGTAGCTATCACGAACACCAGACGTTGCGATCCTGGCAATACACCGAGGCGGACGGCACCACGCTGGGACAAAAAATTACGCCTCTGGATCGCGTTGGTATTTACGTTCCGGGTGGGAAAGCGGCTTATCCGTCTACGGTATTGATGAATTCGCTGCCTGCGCGGGTAGCGGGCGTATCAGAAATCATCATGGCTGTGCCGACGCCTTATGGTGAGCGTAACCAACTGGTAATGGCAGCAGCCAGCATCGCGGGGGTTGACCGCGTATTTACGATTGGTGGTGCGCAAGCCATTGCTGCATTTGCATATGGCACTCAAACCATTGCGGCAGTGGACAAGATCGTCGGCCCTGGAAATGCTTATGTCGCTGCCGCCAAACGCCGTGTTTTTGGGGTCGTCGGCATAGATATGGTAGCCGGTCCATCTGAGATACTGGTGATCTGCGACGGTACAGCCGATCCCGATTGGGTTGCCATGGATCTGTTTTCCCAGGCGGAGCATGACGAGCTGGCGCAAGCAATTTTGCTCTGTCCAAATATACAATTTATCGAGAGGGTTGCCGCAAGCATCCAGCGGCAACTGAAAGACATGTCCCGCGCAAACGTGATCAGTGCTTCGCTGAATGGACGCGGCGCGTTGATTGAGACCCGTGATTTGGATGAAGCGTGTGCGATCGCAAACCGGGTCGCCCCGGAACACTTGCAATTGTGTGTCGAAGAACCCAACCGCTGGGCGCAAAAGATACGCAATGCGGGCGCAATCTTTCTTGGCCGTTATACCTCAGAGGCGTTGGGCGACTACTGCGCAGGCCCAAACCACGTATTGCCGACTTCACGGACTGCTCGTTTCTCGTCGCCTCTGGGCGTTTACGATTTTCAGAAGCGCACCAGCATGATTGAAGTATCAATCGAAGGCGCTCGCAAGCTTGGCGCTATCGCCGCTGAGTTGGCCATGGGTGAAGGTTTGCCGGCTCACGCAAAATCCGCACAGTATCGTATCCATCGATGAGCCGATTCTGGAGCGCCGTGGTTCACGGCCTGACGCCTTACGTTCCCGGAGAGCAACCCAGGCTGGCAAATCTGGTCAAGCTCAACACCAACGAAAATCCCTACGGACCGAGTCCCCGTGTGCTGGAAGCGTTACGAGCGGAGCTAGGCGATTCGTTGCGCCTTTATCCCGATCCTATTAGCGAGCGGCTGAGACAAGCTATTGCTGTGCAGCACGATGTGACCGCCGCCAACATCTTTGTCGGGAACGGATCGGATGAGGTGCTTGCGCACACTTTTCAGGCCTTGCTCAAGCATGAGTTTCCCATCCTGTTTCCGGATGTTACTTACAGCTTTTATCCGGTCTATTGCCGTCTCTATGGCATCGAGTATCGCGAAATGCCGCTGAGAGA
>Ga0134122_10003080_pt1 | contig 12312 bp, 10 predicted proteins | sample KB302_FD_96461 | JGI IMG/M metagenome (GOLD analysis project Ga0134122, IMG submission 96461) | Terrestrial soil microbial communities without Nitrogen fertilizer from Kellogg Biological Station, Michigan, USA - KB3-0-2 | ecosystem: Environmental > Terrestrial > Soil > Unclassified ...
CGCTTTCCTGTCGGGCACAATCAGCGCCACGCTTAATGGCGCCTCCATCTACCTGCTGGCGAAGACCAAGCCGGACACCTATCTGACCGAGAAGGGGACGCCCCTTTGGCAGGATATTCTGCACGCGCCTCTACCGAAGGGGCCGACCGGGCAGTTCGGCTATCACCTGCCAATGTCCAACATGCTGATGGGCTATTCCAAAAACCAGAAGGCAGCCAGGGAGTTCATCCGCTGGATCACCTCCAAGGACGTGTACCAAAAATGGTTCAACTCGCAGCAAGGCTATTCCGTCGGCGCCACGACGATTTGGGAAAAGGACCCTCTTTGGGGAAAGGATCCGGTGATGGAGCCGTTCCGCGTTGCCGCGCGCGCGGGCCAATTCCCGGGCTACGCCGGACCCGCCGATCGCAAGGCCGCCGAAGTCTTGAGCAAATACATCATCACGGACATGTACTCCAAGGCGGTACAGGGTATGCCGGCGGAGGACGCCGTGAAATGGGCGCACGACGAAGTCGTCAAGGTTCATAGCTAAGGACCTGCCCGCGCCGCACCGGCCGTTGTGACCCTCGGCTGGTCGCGGCGGCCCGTGGCGGACCTTTCCCGATCGCACGATCCCCGATCACACGATCAACCGATCTGGCCATTGCCGGTTTTGGCCGACGCCGACCTTTGATCTGGCCCTTGTTGCACCTCTTCACCGCTTGGCGGACTTGGCGGACTTGGCGCCCTGGATCGCCGCCCAAACACGCGCAGACGTCGCCGGCATCTCCAGATGGCGGATGCCCAAGGGCGAAAGCGCATCGCAGATGGCGTTGATGGTGGCGACCAGCGACCCGACGGTGCCCGCTTCGCCGACACCCTTGACGCCCAGCGGGTTTGCCGTCGTGGGCACGGAGCGGGTCTCGAGATCCACGCGCGGAATATCCCGCGCGCGGGGCATCTGATAGTCCATGAATGAGCCGGTGATGAGCTGACCGCTGTCGGCGTCGTAGCAAATCATCTCGCCCAACGCCTGGCCAATGCCCATCGCCACACCGCCCTGAATCTGGCCCTGGGCGAGCGTCGGGTTGAGCACATTGCCGAGGTCCTCGACGATCGAATAGCGCACGATCTCCACCACCCCGGTTTGCGGGTCGATTTCGACCTCGACCATATGGCAACCGTTGGGAAAGGTCACGGCGAGCGGCAGGTACTCGACGGTCGCGGACAGCCCAACCGGATCTTTGCCGTGTGCATGACGCGCGACCTCGCCGAGGCCAACGGAACGGTTGGAGCCACGGAGCGGAAAACGACCATCGGCGAAGCCGATCTCGTCCGGCCTGGCTTGCAGCAGCTCGGCCGCGAGCGCGCGACCGGTCTCGATCAGCTTGGCAGCGACGCCCTTCACCGCGCTGCCGCCGACCGCAATGGCACCCGAGCCGCCATTGCCGCGTCCGTCGGGGAGATCGTCGGTGTCGCCGGCCAGATAGCGGATGGCGTCGCGAGGGAGGCCGAGCTCGCGGGCGACGAGATCGGTCAGCGCCGTCTCGATGCCCTGTCCCGTGGACATTGAGCCCGCGTAGAGGGTTGCCCTGCCGTCGGCATCGATCGTGAGTTTGGCAAGGTCCTTGCGCGGCCTGCTGAAGGGGCCGGCGGCAACCTCGATCGGGTTCGCCATACCAAGCCCACGCAGCAGACCACGGCTCGCGGACTGCTCCCGGCGCGCCATGAAACCCGCGCGATCGGCAAGTTTGGCGGCGCCCGTCATGTTGCCCTCGAACTCGCCGCAATCGTACTTGAACAAGAACCCGGTGTCGTAGGGCATGGCGGACGGCGGCACCAAGTTGCGCAAACGCAACTCGAAGGGATCCAGCCCGAGATCGCGCGCGGCGATGTCGATCAGACGCTCGATGACGTAGGTAGCCTCGGGCCGGCCGGCACCGCGATAAGGTGCATTGGTCATCGTGTTGGTGAACATACCCGTGATACTGGCTTCGATGTTGGCAATCCGATAGACGCCGGCGATGCCGCCGATGTTGTTGAGGAGGAACAGCGAGCGGCCCGAGAGGTAGCAACCGACGTTGACGGTGAAATCCACCTTCAAGGCCAAAAACCGGCCGTCGCCATCGAGGCCCAATTCCGCGTCAAAGGAAATGTCCCGGCCATGATCATCGGCGAGGAAGCTTTCGCGGCGCTCTGAAATCCAGCGCACCGGGCGCCCAAGTTTGCGGGCGGCATAGAGCACGAGCACGTCCTCGGGGTAGGCACCGCTCTTCATGCCGAACGAGCCGCCGACATCCTTGGCGATGACGCGAATGCGGTCGGCCGGCAGCTTGAGCAGCGTGGCGAGGGCATGCCGCAAAATATGCGGACTTTGCGTGGAGGCATAGAGCACGAGACGGCCAGCGCCGTCGAGCCAGCCAAGCGCCCCCCTGGGCTCGAGCGAGAGCGCGGCAACCCGCGAGACCCTCGAGGCAAGCCGCGCGACGTGCGCCGTTTGTCCGATGGCGTCGGTCGCATTGCCCCGCTGCCAGACGAAGGCGATATTGTCGGGGACTTCGTCCCAAACCGCCGCTGCGGTCGCCGCGCGCGCATCTGCTAGGCTTGCGACGGCGCGACGATCCTCCGTCTCAATCACGACTAGCTCCGCCGCCGCCGTTGCCCCTTCCAACGTCTCGGCGACCACGAACGCAACCGGCTCGCCGACCGCACGAATGCGGTCGCGAACGAGGATCGGACGTTGGGCCTGATGCGCCTTGCTGCCGTCCGCGCGCGGCAAATTTACGCCACAGGGGAAGTCCGGCAGCCCGTCGGCCGCCAAATCCTTGGCCGTATAGACGGCGAGCACACCGGGCACCGCCAGCGCCGCCTCGATCTCGATCGCGGTAACGCTGGCGCTGGCCACCTGCGCGCGCACAACGACGGCATGCGTCAAGCCCTCAACGGCGATGTCGGCGACATAGAGACCCCGGCCCGCAAGCAGCCGGTCATCCTCGATACGTCCCTGGAACTTACCCCACTGCTTCAATTCTCGCTCTTTCTCGCTACCGGCTGGGCCAGGCTTGGTCGGGCAGCCTTCACCCGGAATTGAGGGACAGTCGCGGGCGCGACCTCCTGCCGAATTTTTCAACCGTAGACGAACGCCCGATCGCGGAGATCGATGGCGGGGAACTCGTCCTTCTCGCTCCAATAGTCCTGGTTGTGCTGCCAATCCGGCTTGTCACCCCGCTTGGGCAGAAGGTGCACGGAACGCGTGATGTAACCCGGATTGAAATTCTGAAGATCGATCCAAGGCAGCAAGGGCATGTCCCGATCTTCGGGGCGCAAGGCAACCGTCACCTTCTTGGCACCCGTTTCATGCATGTGCTTGAGCAGCCTGCAGACGAAATCTGCAACCAGGTCGGAGCGCAGCGTCCAGCTGGCCCGGAAGTAACCGAACACCCAGGCAAGGTTGGGGATGCCCGTGAACATCATTCCCCGGTAGGTAACCGTATCGGCAAATAGCAGTCGCTTGCCATCGATGACGAAGTCGATGTCACCGAGCACGCTGATATTGAAGCCCGTCGCCGCAACGATGATGTCGGCGTCGAGCTGCTTTCCGGATTTGAGCAGCATACCCGTGGCGTTGAACCGTTCGATCTCGTCGGTCGCCACCGATGCCTTACCGCTGGCGATGCACTTGAACAGGTCGGCATCGGGAACGAAGGCGATGCGTTGCCGCCAGGGGCGGTAGCTCGGCGTGAAGTGCGCCTCGACGTCGTAATCGGGGCCAAGGAGGTTGCGAATAACGCCGATCAATTCCTTGCTGACGATGTCGGGTTCCTCAATGCAGCGGCGCGTGAACGTCGCTTGGTCAAAAAGGATCTTGCGACGCACGATTTCATGGACCCAGGCCTCATCCACCTGCAATTGCCGCAGCGTCTCGGCGAGATCGATGACGTTGCGGCCGGTGATAAAGAAGGTCGGCGAGCGCTGCAGCATTGTCACGTGTCCGCAATCGTCTGCAATGGCCGGAATGATGGTCGCGGCCGTGGCACCCGAGCCGATCACGACCACCTTCTTACCCGCAAGATCGACCTGCTCGGGCCAAGTCTCGGAGTGGACCAGCGTGCCCTTGAAGGTCTCCGTGCCCGGCCATGCCGGCATGTAGCCTTGGGAGTGCCGATAGTAGCCCTGGCACATCCACAGGAAGTTCGCCGTGAACGTCAGATGCTCACCCGTATCGTTTCGTATGGCCTCAATGATCCACCGATGAACCTCGCTCAGCCAGCGCGCCGACAGGATTTTGTGCCGGTAACGGATGTAGCGCGCCAGGTCATTTTCCTCGATCACCTCGCCCATGTAGGCGAGGATCTCGGCCGCGGTAGCGATCGGTGGGCCTCGCCACGGCTTGAAACGATAGCCGAACGTGTGCAAGTCGCTGTCGGAGCGGATACCGGGATAGCGATGCGTCCACCAGGTACCGCCGAAGCTCGCCTGCATGTCGAGCACAACGAAGGATTTGTCGGGACATTGCTTGCTGAGGTGATAGGCGCCGCCAATTCCCGAGATACCCGCGCCGACGATCAGGACGTCAAAATGTTGAGAGCGTGTTGGCTTTCCGTTCTTGGTCATGGTCCCGTTCTTGTTGACTGGGCGTCCTCGCGCTCGGCCCCAAGGGGCCGACAATGCAAAACCATCTTATTGCCTTTGTGAAGCGGGCAAGCAACCAGGCAAGGGCACGATCGTCGCTTCCGCTTAGGCCCGCCGGTGGGTTGCGTGCGGCAAAGGTCCTTTTGTTTGAGACGCGAGCCGCGCGGCACCAGTGTTGCTAGGCCCTTGGCCAACGATTTGGGCTTCGGGTGGCGCGCCTTCGGGAGCAAACCGCCGCTTGCCCAATCTGGCAAACGCGCCGGCAAAGGTTGCCGGCCGCGTTCGGATAGGGAAAGTCAGGCCTGCGCCAATGCCGCAGACCACGGCGAGGCGGCATCGCTGATACCGACGCGGGTGCCGCCGCGCTCAATCAGCAAACTGGGGCAGGCGAAATTGATGGGCAGCACGCCCCGCTCGACAATGTCCGTGGGACCATCGGCGAGCAAGGCGCGCAGGATGTCGGGCGCGAGGCGCGCATCCGCCGTCACCTTGTCCGGGCCGGACACGTCAATGCGCGGCTGCTCCGCCGCCGCCTCCGGCGTCATGCCGAAATCGGCGACAAACGACACGAGCTGCAGCACCGCGGCCATGATGCGTCGACCGCCGGATGCACCCGCCGCGATCCACGGCCCGTCGCCGTCGCGCAGAATGACTGGAAACATGTTGGTCAGGGGCCTTTTGCCGGGTGCAATCGAGTTGGGCTGGCCGGGCCGAGGGTCGAACCACATTACTCCGTTGTTCATGAGAATGCCGGTGCCTGGCAACACCACGCGGCTTCCCATGGAAGAAAGCAGCGTCGTCGTTATCGCCACCATGGTACCTTCCTCATCGCAGGTCGCCAGATGCGTGGTGCAGCTTTCAGCCGCTTGCGGTTCGGCATCGCCGAGCGTTGTGAGCCGTCGTGCGTAAGCGCCCTTCAGGGCGCGGGCGAGCGCCACGTACCAAAGGGCATCGGGTCGGGGGCCGAGCTCGGTTCTTGCCATCCGCCGCAAGACCTCGGCCGCGGTCGGCGCGGCGGTGAGGGGCCCCGTTGTTTGGAGCGTGTGCTTGCGCCATGGCGTCTCGACCGCGGCGAGCACGCGGGCTTTGCAATTGCTGAGGTCGTCTGCCGACAGCACCCCTCCCATGGCGCGCGAATCGGCAACGATGCTCGAGGCGATCTCGCCTTGATAGAAATCCTGCCATCCCGCGCGCGCCAAGCGGTCGAGGGTCTCGCTCAGCCGGCCCAGGCGGAAGTAGCTCAATGCACCCTGATAGGGTGGCACCGGCGGCAGCCCATCGCGCAGGTAGATACGGGCACTTTCGGGATAGTTCCGCAGCACTGGCGCCGAAACTGCGACCTTCAGCGTCGTGTACCAGTCCTGTGGTAGTCCACGTCTGGCCAACGCCACGCTTGGCGCCGCGATTTCGGCGAGCGGCAAGCGCCCCCAGCGGCCGTGCATTTCCGCCAGCCCGGCCACCGCCGAGGGGATCACGAAGGACAGCGGCCCGTGGATGTTGGCATCACCCTCGACCTCGGGCCAGGCAAACAAGTCGGCGGCTATTCGACCGGTCAAGGCGAAGCGCTTAGCCTCGAGCGCCGCCGGTGCGGTCGGCCCGAAGTCAATGATTTCGGCGCGCGACTGGCCGGCGCGGTGAACCACCGCGTGACCGACGCCCCCGAGCCCCGAATTCCACGGCTCCACCGCGGCCAGCGCCAGCGCGGTGGCGACCGCCGCATCGATGGCATTGCCGCCGGCATCGAGCACTGCGACGCCCGCCTCGGAAGCGTTCCTGCATTGCGAAACCACCACGCCACGTCGACCTGAGGCTGCGGGCTTGGCCAGTTGCCAATTCTGAGTGACATGAGAAGTAGCTGTGAATTCCATTTGCGTTCAGGGCCTCATGCAATCTCGGCGGGATCATAGGCAACGCCGGCAGCACCGTAGCCGCCGTCGACGTTCAATAGGTGCCCGGTCACCCAGTCGCACTCATCGGAAGCAAGATAGAGCGCGGCGTTGGCGACAGCTTCCACCGTACCGTAAGAGCGCGTGGGAATGCGATCGAGATAGGCCTGCTTTCGTGTCGGCCCGTGCCTACTCAGCCCGGTCTCGATGGGACCGGGAGCAATTGCGTTGACCATCACGCCCTGAGCCGAAAGCTCGACGGCGAGGACCTTACAAATATGCATGACCGCCGCCTTCGAGGCCCCATAGGCGATCCCGCCCATGTTGCCGCGCTGTCCCGAAATCGAGCCGATCTGAATGATGCGACCACCGCCTTGCTCGACCATGCGCCGGGCCGCAGCCTGCGCGGTCAAGAACGAGCCGGTGAGATTGACGCGCAGGATGCGCTCCCAATCCTCAAGGCTGGTATCGAGGGCAGGCCTATGGAGCGCGACGCCCGCGTTGTTGACGGCAATGTCGATGCGGCCGAAGCGCCGCACCGTCGCTGTCACTTGGGCCTCGCATTGCGCAGGATCCGCCACGTCGGCCAGCACCGCCTCGGCCGAGCCGCCAGACCCGGTGATGGCCAACGCCGTGGCTTGCGCGCGGGCGCCGTCCCAATCCGCGCACATCAACAAAGCGCCTTCGCCGGCAAACCGCTTGGCGATCGCCGCACCCAAACCACGACCGGCCCCGGTCACAAGCGCGACTTTTCCCTGCAACCTCATCACTGCGTCCCCTCAAAAATAAATGCGCTTGGCAACGTCGAGCCCGGCGCACGGCTGTCAGTTTTTCATGCGCAGGATCCGCTCGCAACGGGGCAAATGGAGTGAGGCTCGCCGCCGCGGCAGTCCCGCTCGCACGCCACCCCGCAGACCGGCTGCTCCCCCTGGGTTGGGGATGGGCCGGATCGAACGGCGCTGCACGCGCTTGAAACGCAGGAAGATTGCGAGGCACGCGAGCGCAGCCGCCCACCCCCGAGAGCGGCGGCGACCCAGCCATCCCCCATTCTCCGCCCGGGCTAAGGCCCGGAATGGGCCCACTCCCAATAGAGCTGGCGCGCCTTTAGCATCATGGGCCCCGGCTGCAGTTCGCGGCTCTCTATCCTATTGATCGCAACCACCTTGGAATTGTTCCCGGAAGAGAAGATCTCGTCGGCGTCCGTGAAATCGGCGACTTTCAGCGTGGTCTCCTCGACCTCGATGCCGGCCCCGCGCAACAACTCGATCGTGCGGCGGCGCGTGATGCCGGCCAGAAACGTACCATTCAAAGCCGGGGTCTTGACCACGCCATTCTTGGCCATGAACAGGTTGGAGGTACCTGCCTCCGCAACGTTGCCCAGCATGTCAAGCACGAGCGCGTTGTCGAAGCCACGAGACTTCGCTTCCATCACGCAGCGCGCGTTATTGGGGTAAAGACAGCCGGCCTTGGCATCGGTCGGCATGGTTTCCATCGACGGCCGGCGAAACGGCGAAAGTGTGATCGAGAACCCCCTTGGGGGGTTCATGGGGGAAACGTAGAGACACAGAAGAAAGCGCGTTGTTTCCGGATTCGGCGGCACGGAAGAACCGCCGACGCCACCATCCTCCGCCCAATACATTGGCCGGATGTAGATGGCCTCTTTCGAGTGGAAGCGCCGCAAGCCGTCCCTGACGAGACCCATGATCGAGTCCACCGACTGCGTCGGTTCGAGACCGAGCGCACGGGCCGAGGCATTGAGTCGCTCGCAATGGCGATCGAGATCGGGGGTCACCCCCTCGAATGCACGCGCCCCATCGAAAACAGAGGAGCCGAGCCAAAAGGCGTGGGTCCGCGGTCCGGCCACGAGAACGTTGCCTTCGTGCCAGTCACCATCCAGCCACGTCCAGGTCTCGGACCACTTCGCCATTTGTCTCACCCTTGCAGCGCCAATGCATCGGCTCAGTCATGGCGCAGAAAGCCCCCCAACACCAGGGGGACGTGGCGGTGGTCGGCGATTTCGTTTGCCGTCGGGCAATGGCCAACTTTGCCGGCATCAACTAAGCTGTCTGCGCCGGCCGCAACGGTGGCGTTGTTCGCTACTGCGGCGACCCAATGCCGGCTAATTAGTCAGCGAAATCAAAGAGAGGGTCTTCATGACCGTTAAACCGACTCCGCCCTCCGCTGCTCGCGACAAGGTGCGCGCCACGGTACCCAAACTCATTGACCTCACCGAAAAAGTCCTGTTTGGCGACGTCTGGGAGCGACCACAACTCTCCAAGCGCGACCGCAGCCTTATTACCTGCGCGGCGCTGGTCGCGCTGAACCGTACCGAGCAGCTCAAAGGGCATCTCGAGCGCGCCCTCAACAACGGCGTGACCCCGGAAGAGATCGGCGAACTGATCACCCACCTGGCGTTCTATGGCGGCTGGCCCGTGGCGATGTCCGGCGCGTTGGTCGCCAAGGATGTTCTCGAGCAGCATATGAAGTAGCGGCCACCCCGGCCTTGCGCTCAAGCGAAACGCTGGGCGATCGTTGTATAGGAGGAGACGACAGATGGCCATTTACGAAATGCGAACCTACACGCTCTACGTCGGTAAAATGGCGGAAGCGACCAAGCTTTATCAAGAGTTCGGCTTCCCCGCGTTGCAGAAGGGCGGGCACGACAAGAAGCTGATTGGCTACTTCCAGGGCGATACCGGGATGATCAATCAGCTCGTGCATTTATGGAAATTTGACGATGACGCCGATCGTCGCAAGCACTGGGCAGGCGTCTTTGCCAACAAGGATTTCGTCGAAGGCTTCGCCTCGCGATTTCGACCGCTCGTCATGTCGCAGGAGGTAAAACTGCTCACCGCCGCGCCCTGGGGTCCGCATCCTTGAGGCCAGGGTGATTCAGAAGGCAGGCGATGACGCGCAGACAGATGCATCTCGGGATGTCGATCCGGGGCCTGGGCTATCATCCCGCCGCCTGGCGACATCCCGATGTGCCAGCAGATGGCAGCTTGAGCTTTGAACACTATCGGCGCAGCGCCTTGGCTGCCGAACGCGGCAAGTGCGACCTCGTCTTTTTTGCCGACGGCATCGGCATCAGGGAGCGCGATGTTCCACGCGGATCATTGGCGCGCTCGGGTTATGAGCTCGTCGAGCTGGAGCCCATGACGCTGCTGCCCGCCCTCGCCGTAGTGACGGAGAGGATCGGCCTCGTCACCACCGCCTCGACTACCTACAATGAACCGTTCCATATCGCCCGCAAATTCGCGACGCTCGACCTTATAAGCAATGGTCGCGCGGGCTGGAACGTGGTCACCTCATGGTCCGAGGCCGAGGCCAAAAACTTCAATCGCGAACAGCACGTCGACTACGACACGCGTTACGCGCGCGCGGCCGAGTTCGTGGAGGTCGTTAAGGGTCTATGGGACAGCTGGGAGGAGGATGCTTTTCCGCTCGACAAACGATCGGGTCAGTTCTTCGACGAAGCCAAAATGCACATACTGGACCATAAGGGCACCTTCTTTTCCGTGCGGGGACCCTTGAACGTCGGCTGCCTGCCCCAGGTTCATCCCATCGTGGTGCAAGCGGGAGCCTCCGAACAGGGGCGAGAGTTGGCTGCGGCGACGGCCGATCTCGTTTACGCCGTGCATCCTTCGCTGGAGGTGGCGCAGGCATTCTATGCCGACCTCAAGCGACGATTGCCGAGGTATGAGCGCAGCGCCGACGACTTGAAAATACTGCCAGCCCTCCGCCCGGTGGTGGGCAGGACGACCCAGGAAGCGCGCGCGAAGTACGAGCAGCTCCAGCAGTTGCTCGATCCACTCGTCGGCTTGGCGCGCCTCAGCCAAACCTTCGGTGACCTATCGGGCTACCCCCTCGATGGTCCGGTTCCGCTCGACAAGCTCGGACCCGCCGAACTGCGCAGCATCAGTGCACAGCTGCTTGCGCGGGTGCGACGGCAAAACCCGACAATCCGCGAGCTCTACCAGGAGGTCGCCGGCATGGGCGGCTTCTGTTTGATTGGCACAGCCCCAGACATTGCCGACGTTATGCAGGAGTGGTTCGAGAATGACGGCTGCGACGGCTTCAATATCACGCCAACCCACTTGCCGGGCGGGTGCGAGGATTTCGTGGAAATGGTTACGCCCGAGTTGCAACGCCGCGGCCTGTTCCGCAAGGAATACCAAGGCCGGACGCTGCGCGAAAACCTCGGCCTCAAGCGGCCCATGAACCGATATGCCGCCCGCCGCCGTAGTTGAGCCACCTGCGCCGCGGTATTTGGTTCGCCGGTAGACGGCGATCGGAGCGGGCCGGACGCTCAACGACCGAGGGCGATCGGCCAAGGCGAACGCAATGCGAGTGGCCGCTCGCACGCGGCGGTAGCGAACATGGCCGCGTGCGAGGCTTCGGCGGTTGACCGGAGCCGGCCAAGGCAGAGCGCTAGTAGCTGGAATAAGAACGCCGCCCCGACCAATACTGGTGGCGCCAATGATAGTGGCCCCACCGACGATGGCCCCAGGAGGGATAGCCACCCCAATACCGGTGACCCCAATGGCAATGGCGGTAGCCCCAATGCCATTGGCAACCCTTATGCCAAGCGTAGGTGACGGTCTCGATGCGGCCGGCATCGGCCTTGATGGCACCCGAGGCGGCGAGGCTGGGCGCCGCCTCGGCCGCGGATGGGCCAAGCGCAAGCAGCAACGCGCCTGCGGCTGCCATGGACATGGTCTTCATGATGATCTCCTTGGATTGAGCAAAATGCTGCTCTAGTGGGGTTGAGCCCAGCGCTGGATACCAGGGTCGCTGGTCGCCAAGGTTCGGCTGCACGCTTCAGTTGGGGAGCAGAACGGTGTCGATGACATGGATGACGCCGTTCGACTGCATGACATTGGCGATGGTCACCTTGGCGGTCCGGCCCTTCGCGTCTTTGAGCAACAAATTGCCGTCTCTCATGTATGCCAGCAGCTTGGCGCCGCCGACCGTCTTGATCTCGTGCATGCCGCCGTCGTTCTCGATCATGGTGGCGATGGCGTTCCTCAGCGCCTTCATCGGCACGACGTGATAGGTCAGGATCGACGTCAGCTTGTCCCTGTTCTCGGGTTTCAAGAGGGTGTCGACCGTGCCCGCCGGCAGCTTGGCAAAGGCCGAGTTGGTTGGCGCGAACACGGTGAACGGACCGGGACCGGACAGCGTGTCGACGAGCCCCGCGGCTTTGACCGCGGCGACCAACGTCGTGTGATCTCTCGAGTTGACCGCGTTCTGCACGATATTGCGAGATGGGTACATCGCTGCGCCGCCTACCATCACCGTTCTTTCCGGCGCGGCGGGCGCGGGGTTGGCGAGGCCCAGGACGATGCCGAGCGCGAGCATCGACAGACCGAGGCCGACGGAGATGTTTCGTTTGCATGCTTTTGTCACGACATAACCTCCAGGTTGGATGTGCTCATGCCTATGAGCGATGGAGGTACGGGCGCCTACTGCCGTCGGTTGCGGCGAGACGGCCTTCACGTTTTCTTGTGAGAGACGACGTTAGCGTGACGTCTTGATCAGTTTGGCGTGAAAGGCTGGCCCGGTCGGGCGCCCGGTCGGCGAGCCGCCGGCCGGCTCGAGACTAATGCCGAAGGTTGCGCGCTCGACGCTGGCGCGATCGTATTCGGCCAGCGCCCGCTGCGTGCCGGCTTGCTTGGCTTCAATCAGGCCCAGCGACTGCGGCGCACCACCGGACTTTTCCGAGGCAATCCAGAGTTGATAGCTCTTTCCCGCCGGCGGCTCGGCCGCCACGGCCCGCACGGACAACACGCGCGCGGCAAGATCCACCGTCAGC
>Ga0134122_10003081_pt1 | contig 12311 bp, 10 predicted proteins | sample KB302_FD_96461 | JGI IMG/M metagenome (GOLD analysis project Ga0134122, IMG submission 96461) | Terrestrial soil microbial communities without Nitrogen fertilizer from Kellogg Biological Station, Michigan, USA - KB3-0-2 | ecosystem: Environmental > Terrestrial > Soil > Unclassified ...
CGCAGCATCGGGCTCGTGTTCCAGGACACCACCCTCGATCGCGACCTCACGGTCGCGGAAAACCTGCGGTTCGCCGCGCGCCTGTGGAGCCTTCCCGACCGCGCCTCCCGGCCGCGGATCGACGCGCTGTTGCGCCAGTTCGAGCTGCTCGAGCGACGCGATGACTCGGTGCGGACGCTCTCCGGGGGCATGCGGCGCGCCGCCGACATCGCTCGGGGCATCCTGCACGAGCCGCGCATCCTGTTTCTCGACGAGCCCACGGCCGGGCTCGACCCGCGCGCGCGCCGCTCGCTGTGGGACCGGATCCGCGGCCTGCGCGCGGCGTCCGGCCTCACCGTGCTCCTGACGACGCACTACGTCGAGGAGGCCGAGCCGTGCGACCGCGTCGCCGTGTTGGATCACGGACGACTCGTCGCCCTCGGTACGCCGGCTGAGCTCAAGCAGGCGGCGGGCGTCGGCTCGCTCGAGGAGGTGTTCCTCGCGCACACCGGCCATCCTCTGGCCGAAGCAGACGGCGCTTGAGCATGCGCGCGGTGTACGGGATCGTCGCACGCGAGTTCCTACGGTTCCTGCGGCAGCGCGGCCGGGTGCTGGCGAGCATCGGGCGGCCGTTCGTGTGGCTGGTGTTTGCCGGCGCGGGGTTCGCCGGCGTGTTCGCGGGGCGGAACGAGATCGACTACCGCGTCTACATGGCCCCCGGCCTGCTCGGCATGGTGGTGATGTTCGGCTCGTTGCTCGCGGCCCTCTCCACCGTGACCGACCGCGAGGCCGGAGTGCTCCGCATGATGCTGGTCGCGCCGGTCCGGCGCAGCACGGTTGCGTTGGGCAAGGCCTTGGGCGCGACTCTGCTCGGTACCGCTCAGGTAATCGTGGTGGCGGGGCTGCTGCTCCCGCTGGTCCACCTGCGACCCACGCTCGCGGGGGCGCTGCTCGCGCTCGTCGCCGTCGTCCTCTCAGGGTTGGCGCTGGGGGCGCTTGGTGTGGTGCTGGCGGCGAGTATCCGGTCGATCGAAAACTTCGCGGGCGTCATGAACTTCGTGGTTTTCCCGATGCTGTTTCTGTCGGGCGCCTTGTACCCGGTGCGGCATCTCGGCCCGGTGCTGCGCGTCGTAGCGTACGCGAACCCGCTCGCGTACGGTGTGGACCTGTTGAAGCACGCTCTGCTCGGCGCGTGGGCGGGAGCGGGCTACGGCGGCGAACTCCCCGTGCCGCTCGACTGCGCTGCGCTTGCCCTGTTCGCGATCGTGGGGCTCACCATCGCCGCGTGGCTCCTCGGCCGCGAGGGCGGGGTGACGCGCACGGCGTTTCGGGAGCGGCGTTAGGCCACGACCAGGCGGGTGATGATCGCGGTAATCACCAGCACGACCAGTGCCGCCGCAATGCTCGTCAGGAGTGTCAAGGCAGCCGCCTTGTCGCGGGGCACCTTCATGCAAGGTGCAAGGCCAAGCGCGAACAGTCGCACGCTGTACAGCCCGACCAGCATTCCCAGCGGCTCGATCCTCGGGAAAAGCGCAAATGCGCTGGCGAGCCAGTACGGTGTACTTGCGTACGCCGCGACCTTCAGCGCCTGCACCCGGTTCCGCTGTCCCCCGACCGACCCCCCGATCACGTCGATCGCCATCGCCAGCACGTACACGCCCACGAGATTGAGCACGTACTCGAGGACCCCCGCCTGCACCGCGGTCCCGGCATTCATCGGGACGGTCCCGAACGTCAGCAGGCTGCCACGCTCGCCGAACACGATCCCCCCGATGGTCGCGGCTATGGGACCGATGGCCGCCATGGGGACGAGGTAACGCATGTAGATCGGGCCGGCGCTCGTGAACTCGCCGGCGATCGTTGCCCACTCCTGCGTCGGCTGCAGCAGCAGGCGCTGAGCGCGGGCAAGCCAGCCCGGCAGCTTACGCGCGGCCCGCTTGGCCGCCGGCGGCTTGACGGGGGGCCGGGGCGGTGGCCCGGCTTTAGGCGCCGCGCCACCGCGCGGCGGCGTGGGGCCGCGCGGGGGGGGCGTGGGGCCGCGGGGAGGGGGCGTGGGACCGCGGGGAGGCGGCCCTCCGGGAGGGCGCGGGGGGTTCGGGGGCGGCGTGCGCATGGAGACACAACATAGGAAACAGCCATCAGGTCGCCAATACGGGTTGCCAGGCGCCCAGCCGCGGGCAGTCTGAACCCCTTGCGGCTTGGCGTCTTGGCGTCTGGCTACTCAGATTGATGCATGCTGATCGACGTCCATGCCCACTTCTACCATGCCGCCAGCCCCCGGGCCGATTGGCGCGAGCGCAATGCCAGCCGGCTCGCGGCGGGGCGGAAGATCGGGGTGACGATCCACGTCGCCTCGATCCTCGGAAGCTGGGGCCGGACATCGCCGACCTACTTCCCGTCGCCCAGGGACGTGGAGGATGGCAACACCGCCCTCCTCGCGCTCGAACGAGAGCACCCCAATCTGATCCGCGGCTACGTCACCGTGAACCCCAACTACACGCCCCACGCGCGCGCCGAGATCGCCCGCTGCCTCGGCGCCGGGATGGTGGGGATCAAACTCGCGGCGAGCCGTCGCGCGACAGATCCCCTGCTCGACCCGATTTGCGAGCTGGCGGGGGAACGGGGCGTTCCGGTCTTGCACCATGTGTGGCAGCACCGGAGGGGGGACCGGCCGGGACAGGAAGCATCGGACGGGCAGGAGCTCGCCGCCTTGGCCGGGCGCCACCCCCAGGTGCGATTCATCCTGGCGCACATCGGCGGAGGCGGCGACTGGGAACACTCGCTTGCTGCCCTGCGCGCCACGCCCAACGTCTACGTCGATCTCTCAGGGAGCGGTGTAGACGGCGGCATGCTCGAAGCGTGCCTCGAAGCCGCCGGCGTGGAGCGACTGCTCTGGGGAACGGACCTCACCATGGACGCCGGCTGGGCCAAGCTGCGCTATCTCGAGCGCTTGCTTCCGCCGCCCGAGCTGGAACTCGTGCAGTGGAGGAACGCGGCGCGTATCTTCCCGCGCGGCGCGTTCCCCGCCGATTGATGCGAATCGACGTCAACACCTTCCTCGGCGCCTATCCGTATCGGCGGGTGCCCGCTGCGTCCTCCGATGGGCTGTTGCGCGCCATGGGGCGGGCCGGGATCGACGAAGCTTGGGTGAGCCATCTGCCAAGCTTGTTCTGGCGCCAGCCGATGGAGGGGAACGCTTGGCTGTACGAGACCGTGGCGCGCGACCCGCGCCTCAAGCCGGTGCCGGCACTGCATCCCGGCCTCGCGGGGTGGGATGGCGCGCTGGGCGAGGCGGCGGACCGCGGTGCCCCGGCGGGGCGGTGCGATCCGCTGTACTACGGTCTCGACCCGACGGGGCCTGAGATGCGGATCCTGGCTGCGGCGTGCGGCGCGGCGCACCTGCCCTTGATGATCGCGGTGCGCCTGGAGGACGGGCGCCAGCGTCACCCCAACGACCACGCCGCCGAGCTTCCGGCGGCGGCGGTGCGGGCCCTGATTCGCAGCGACGAGGACGTGCGGCTGTTGATCACGCACGCCGACCGCGGGTTCATCGAAGAGGTCCACTTCGGATCGACCCCCGAGGAAGCGGCACGACTCTGGTGGGACGTGAGCTGGATCTGGGGTCCCCCGGAAGATCACCTGGAGACCCTGCTCGGCACGATCGGGCTCGATCGGTTCGTGTTCGGCACCGGACAGCCGCTCCGGATTCCGGAGGCGAGCGTGGCGAAGGTCGACCTGCTCGAGCTGGCGCCGCCGCAGCGCGCGGCGATCGACTCGGAAAACGTCCGCGGGGGACTACTCCATTGACTGGCGCCTTCGAGTGGGGCCTGATCCCTGCGGTCCCGGTCCCGTTCCGTGGCCGGGAGCTCGCGGACGACGCGCAACAGGCGTACGCCCGGTGGATGGCGGATCATCAGGTCGCTGGCGTGGCGGTGTGGTCGCACACCGGGCGCGGGCCGCACCTGTCGCGTGACCAGCGGCGCAGAGTGCTCGCGACTTGGCGGGCGGCGCTACCGATGAGCCAGATCGTCGCGGGGGCGACGAGCGTCGAGATGGCGGTCGACGCGAAGGCGGGCGGTGCCAACGCGCTGCTCGCTTTCCCGCGGGCGGACGATCCGGTCGGGTATCACGCAGCGCTTGGCCGCGAGCTGCCGGTGATCGCGTTCTATCTGTACGAGGCCGCCGGCGGCGTCGCGTACGACAACCAGACCCTCCACGGCATCCTCGACCTCCCCGGCGTGATCGGCATCAAGGTGGCCACGCTCGACTCGGTGGTGACCTTTCAGCGGATCGCCGGGCTGATGCGAGACCACCCGGACAAGCTGCTGATCACCGGTGAGGACCGTTTCCTGGGCTACTCGCTCACCATGGGAGCGCGAGCGGCATTGATCGGCATGGGGGCGGCGCTCACCGACCTCCAGGTCGCGCTGATGGAATCGTTCCGTTCGGGCGATTTCGGCAAATTCGTCCGCCTGTCGGGTGTGTGCGATCGCTTCGCGAGCGCGACGTTCGTTCCCCCCATGGAGGGCTACGTCCGCCGGATGCTGTGGGCGTTGGCGGCCGACGGTGTGATCCCGGACGATGCGTGCGACGATCCGTGGGGGCCGAGCCTGCCGCCGTCCGACCGGGACGTCGTGCGCGCCGCGGTCCGCGAGGCGCGCACTCGGCGCGCCACCCCGGCGTGAGGCGCATCCCGAGGCGGTCGTTCCTCGAGTCCTGCACCGCCGCGAGCACGGCGCTCGGCACGTCTCCTTTCCTGAAGGACTGGATTCCGATGAGCAAGCAACGACACGTGGTGGTGATCGGGGCTGGGGCGTTCGGCGGCTGGACTGCGCTCCACCTCCTGCGGGGCGGCGCCCGCGTCACGCTGGTGGATGCCTGGGGGCCCGGCAACTCGCGCGCCAGTTCCGGCGGCGAGACCCGGGTGATCCGCGGGACCTACGGCCCCCGCGGGATCTACACGCACCTCACGGCGCGCGCGCTCCAGTTGTGGAAGGAGCACGAGCGGCGCTGGCACGTGAAATTGTACCATCCCATCGGCGTGCTGTGGCTAGTAGAGAGTGATGACGCGTACGAAAAGGCCGCGCTGCCCCTGCTCAAGGAAGCCGGCTTGGTGTTCGAAGAGCTGTCGGGCCAGGAGACCGCGCGCCGCTACCCGCAGATCAACTGCGAGCAGGTGCGATGGGCCATCTTCGAGAAGGATGGCGGCTATCTCACGGCGCGCCGCGCCTGCGCCGCGGTGCTCGAGGGCTTCCTCGCCGAAGGCGGCGAGTACCGCCAGCTCGCGACGGAGCCGGGCGCGCGCCTCCCCGGCGGCGAGCTGCGTGACGTCAAGCTGTCCGATGGCAGCACCATTGTTGCCGACGCCTTCGTGTTCGCCTGCGGCCCGTGGCTCGGGCGCCTGTTCCCGGACGTCGTCGGCGACCGGATCCGCGCCACCCGCCAGGAGGTCTTTTTCTTCGGCACACCCCCCGGCGATCAGCGGTTCACCGAGCAGGCGCTGCCGGTGTGGGCGGATCACGGGAGAGGTTTCATCTACGGGATTCCCGGCAACGAGTGGCGCGGGTTCAAGGTCGCCGACGACACCCGCGGGCCACCGTTCGACCCCACGACGGGCGAGCGCGTACCCTCGCCGGAGGCCCTGAAGGCGGCGCGGGAGTATCTCGCGTTTCGGTTCCCGGGCTTGAAGGGCGCGCCGCTGCTCGAAGCCCGGGTGTGCCAGTACGAGAATTCTCCCGACGAGCACTTCATCATCGATCGGCACCCGGCGGCGGCGAACGCCTGGCTGGTGGGCGGCGGGTCGGGGCATGGCTTCAAGCACGGGCCCGCCGTCGGCGAGCTGGTCGCGAAACTGGTGCTGACCGGGGAGGCGGCGCCGCCAGAGTTCCGGCTGTCCCGCTTTGAGCCCGGGGCACGGCCCGGGGGTTAGTCCACCCGCCTGTGCACGCGCAGCTCGAGCGTGACTTCGATCGGTTCAAGCGGGAGCTGCCGCGCGACTTCCCGGCACACGTGCGCCAGGCCTATCGGATGGATCTCACCGCCCGCTATTTGGGCGAGCTCGTTCCGCATCCCATCGGCAAGGGCTCGGGCCAGCTGTCGCTCAACGCCGGGCAACTCGAGGATGACGCCGCGGCGGGACTCGCGTTCGCGGTGCTCAAGACCGTGATCGCCGAGGACGAGACCGGCGCGCGGACGATGGCGGCGTGGGCGATCCACGAGACGAAGATGAAGGTCGAGCGACGCCCGGCGGGCGGGGGCCGGGCGGGGTGGACCGTCACGTGGAAGGGGCGCGGGTGGGATCGCAGCTTCACCGACTACCTCACACTGGTGCGGACCGGACGGGACCTCACGCGAGCCGGCCGGCTTCTGGTGGTACCGTCGGTGAAGTACCACCTCCCGCGACTCGCGGAGCCGTTCCGTGAAGGCGAGTACCGCTACACGACCGCGCAGCTGGCGGACGCCTGGCGGGAGCCGCCGCTCCTCGTGGAAAAGGACTTCTCGCCCACCTTGGCGGGCGACGCGCTCGCCGACGATCGCCCGCAGATCCTGCGGTGGCTGCGCGAGGTGCCCGCGCGCATCCATGCCGCATCGCCGATCCCGGTCCGCGTCGCGGTGAAGCTCATGAACGCGCGGTTCGATGACCTGTTCCAGGTCGAGATGATGGACGCATGCGCCGCAGCTGACGCGCTGGTCGTATTCAATCGGCTGTTCGACGCCGAGCGAGGCGTTGCCTACGGAGGCTGGGATTTGAGCGACCGGAATCTCCGGGTGCTCGAAACGCGACTGACCCCGGGCACAAGCCCGGGGATCCCCGAGCTCACGGGCACCGGCAACATCCACTCCGGCCGCATGATCCTCGACTACGCGCGCTGCGGCTGCGACAGCGTCCAGCTGCACACTTTCTTCCAGCTACCGCTCTCCGAGTACCCCGCCACCCACGGCTCCCGTCCCCAGCGGGCGCTCCACGCGCTCGTGTTTCATCCGCGGGACGGCCTGATTGCGGGGATGCTCGAGCTCGAAGCGCGCGGGGAGCTCGAGCGGCACGGCGGCGAGCTGCGTTTCCTCGACCTGCGAGCCCATGCGCATCGCGCGGGTTGAGCTGTACGCGCTCGAGCTGCCGTTCGCGGAGCCGTTCATTATCTCCGGCGGCCGGATCGACGCGCGCCGGTCGGTGGTCGTGGTGCTGCACGACGGCGAAGGGCACGTGGGTTACGGCGAAGCGGCCCCGGACGAGCTGCCGTTTTACTCCGAGGAAACGCTCGGCAGCGCTCGTGATCTCATCACCCGCGTCCTCACGCCGCGGATAGCCGGTCGGGAGTTCGACTCCCCCGAGGCGGTGGACGCCGCGCTGCGGGAGAATGTGCGCGGCAATCCGTTCGCCCGGGCGGGAATCGAGACCGCGGCGTGGGACCTCGAGGCGCATCGCCGCGGCACGGGGCTGCCGCAGCTCGTCGCCGAGCGGCTCGGCGTCGCCCCTGGGGCGAGCTTTCCCTGCGGCGTAGCGCTCGGCATTCCCGAGGATCGCTGCGCCGAGACCCTGACGCGCCGCGTGTACGAAGCGCTGCAGCACGGCTACCGACGCGTCAAAATCAAGGTCGCCCCGGGGTGGGATGACGTCGCGGTGCGGGCCGCCCGCGCCGGAATGGCCGGGACGGACGTGCCGCTGACCGTGGACGTGAACGGTGCCTACAGTTGGCCCGAGCACGAGCTCGCGCTGCGCGTGCTGGACGATGCCGGTCTCCTGTACATTGAGCAGCCGCTCGCCCCAGACGAGCTCGTGGGCCACGCGCGGCTGGCGCATGCGCTCAAGACGCCGCTGTGCCTCGATGAAACGCTGCGGGACGCAGCAATTGCGCGCCAGATTCTGGCGCTCGATGGCCCGATGGTCTGGAACCTCAAGGTGCATCGGGTGGGCGGGCTCGCTGAAGCGTGCCGCATTTGCCGAGTGGCCGCGGAAGGCGGGGCCCGGCTCTGGGCCGGCACGATGCCCGAGTCCGGGATCGGCTCCCAGGCGGATATCGCGGTCGCGGCGCTCGCGGCGTGCGTCTATCCGTCGGACGTGGAGCCGAGCGCGCGCTGGTTCGGGCGCGGTGCCGACGTGATCAAGCTGAGCATGAGCAAGGACGGCCGCATGGCGGTGCCGGGCGTCTCGATCGCTCGGCTGCTCGACGCCGGGCGCTTCCGTTCGGTGACCCGCGGTTTACATATAGAGCCACTATGATTCCCATCGATCACCAGCCGGCCGGCTACTGGGCGACGAATCTCTACGCCAGCCCGCGCAAGCGTCCCAAGTCGGACGCGCCGCTCAAGGATCTGCCGCCGCGCGCCGCACAACGGTTCAAGCGGGCGCGCGAAGGCATCCGCGCGCTGCGGCACGTCACCGAGCAGGTCGTGTTCATGGGCACCGCCTGGAAGTGGGTCTGGATGTACGAGGTCGGCGGGCGCAAGCTCGGCTACCTCCATCCCATGGAGACAGGCCTCTCGGGCACGTTCATTCTCACCGAGAGCGAGGAGCGCGAGTTCGCGGTGACCGACGGCCTGCCGCGGCCGTCGCGTCAGGCCATCCGCGACGGCCAGATTGCGGGCGGCGTGCGGTGGTGTTGGATGGAATTCCCCGACCTGGCCGCCGTCGACGCCTTCGTCCACATCATTCAGCTCAAACATCAGTTGCTGGCCCGGCCGGATTGACCGGTGTGGGACGGGCGCAGCATGCTGTGCCCCTGCGCGTGCAGGGCTTGTGCCCCGTTTAGCGCTGGCGCTACATTCCGGCGCCCGCAAGCCGTTTCACAACACAGACCGATACCATTCGCCATCGAGCGCTCTGGATGACGAAGAGGAGTGGGAGGGTCGGGGCCGGCGTCGCGATCGCACTGTCGATCGCCTTCCCGGCCGCGGCACAAACCGGTCAGTCTGCGTCTGGCTACAAGGCTCCCGTGATCAACGACACGGGGCGGCTCAAGGGTCCCCGCCAGCCCATCTTCTTTCGTCACGACATCCACGCCGGTCAGGACCAGATCCCCTGCTTGTACTGTCACAACACCGTGACCATCTCGAGCGAGCCGGGGATCCCCGCGGTACAGACCTGCTTCGGCTGTCATCAGATCATCGGCGGCTCCACCGACACCCACAAGGCGGAGATCCAGAAGGTGCGCCAGGCGTGGGCCACCAAGCAGCCACCGGTGTGGACGCGCGTGCACGCACTCCCGGGCTTCGTGCGCTTCCCGCACCAGCGGCACATCAAGATTCTGGGGACCGAGAGCTGCAGCACCTGCCACGGCGACGTGCGCACCATGCCGCAGGTATACCAGGTCGCGACGCTCAAGATGGGCTGGTGCGTCAACTGCCACGTGCAGCGCAACGTCACGCGCGACTGCACCGTGTGTCACTACTGAGGCCCGACCGATGGACCGCAGACGGTTCCTGACAGTCCTGGGCGCGACGGGCGGCGCCGCCGCGGCGGCGTCGGCGTGCGACATCCACGCCGAGCCGACCGAGCACCTCGTCCCCTACACGGTCCCGCCGGAGAACCAGGTCCCCGGCATCGCCACGTACTACGCCACCACCTGCCGCGAATGCGCGGCCGGGTGCGGGTTGCACGCCAAGGTCCGCGAGGGTCGCGTGGTGAAGCTCGAGGGCAACCCGGAGTCGCCGATCAACCAGGGGCGGCTCTGCTCGCGCGGCCAGGCCGGGCTTCAGGGACTCTACAATCCCGACCGCGTCACCGATCCCATGGCCCGCGGTCCGAACGGGGAGTGGCAGAAGCTCTCCTGGGAGGACGCGATCGGTCGGCTGCAGGCGAAGCTGAAGGAGGCGCGCGGCAAGGGGATCGCGTTCGTGACCGGGCTCGAGAGCGGCTCGTTCGGCGAGCTCGTCGACACCTGGATGAAACAGCTCGGTGGTCGCCACGTGACCTATGAGCCGTTCGCCTTCGAGGCGCTGCGCGAGGGCAACCGCCTCGCGTTCGGCACCCCGGCGATCCCCTGGTACGACTTCGCCAACGCACGCTACATCGTGTCCTTCGGGGCCGATTTCATGGAGACCTGGCTCTCGCCGGTCGGCTACCAGAACGGGTTCACCCGCGCGCACGCCTTCGCGGGGGGACGAGACGGCTCGATGGCCAAATTCGTCTCGGTCGCCCCGCGCCTGTCGCTCACCGGGATGAGTGCGGACGAGTGGATCGCGGCCAAGCCAGGGACCGAGTTCATGCTGGCCCTCGCCATGGCGCAGGTCATCCTGGCGGAGCGGCTGGCTCCCACGCCAGCGGACGCGCGCGGTCTCGAGCGGCTGCTTCCCGCGCCCCAGCAGGCGGCGACGTTCCTCGGCATGGACGCGGGCAGCATCCGGCGCCTGTCGCGTGAGTTTGCCGCGTCGCAGGGCGGGCTGGCCGTGGCGGGCGGGGTGGCGACCCAGTACGGGAGCGGCGCCCATCTGCTCGTGGCGTCGGTGAATCTGCTGAACTATGTGGCGGGGCAGGTGGGGAAAACCGTCAAGTTCGGACCCAACCACGCCCTCGAAGCGGCCGGATCGTTCAAGCAGTTGACCGACCTGGTCGGGGACATGAGCGCAGGGAAGGTCGCCCTCCTGCTCGTCCACGGCGCGAATCCGGCGCACTCGCTGCCGGCCGCGTTCTCCCAGGCGCTCGGCCACGTCGATTATCGGGTGAGCTTCTCGTCCTACCTGGACGAGACGGCCGCCGCGTCGGACCTGATACTGCCGGACCTGCACCCGCTCGAGCAGTGGAACGATTCGCGGCCGCGCGCCGGCGTCTACGCGCTGCAACAGCCGGTGATGCAGCCCGTGTTTCCGAATGCCCGCCACACCGGTGACGTGCTCCTCCAGGTTTCCGGCAGCGCGAGCAGCTTCAAGGAGTATCTGCAGACCCGGTGGCGGACGCTGCATGACCGGTTCGGCCGCGGCCGGGGATTCGACGACTTCTGGAGCGACGCCGTGCAGCACGGCGGCGTGTACGCCGACGCGCCGGTGCAGAGCGCGCGGCTCGTTCCCGGAATCGCGCAGCTGCTGGGCGGCCTGGCCGGCGCGGGAGACGCGTCGGAGCAGCACCTGCTGATCGTCTTCCCGTCGATCGCGCTCCACGACGGCCGCGGCGCCAACAAGCCGTGGTTGCAGGAGCTCCCAGACCCGGTGTCGAAAATCACGTGGCACGGGTGGGTGGAGGTGCATCCGGAGACCGCGGCGAAGTCGCAGCTCGCCAATGGGGACATCCTGCTCCTCGAGTCTGAGTACGGCGCCGTGCGCGCGCCGGTGTGGATCACCCCGGGCGTGCGACCCGACGTGCTCGCGATTCCGAGCGGGCAGGGTCACAAGGCCTACGGGCGCTATGCCCGGGATCGCTCGTTCAACGCGTTCGAGCTCCTGTCCGACAAGCCCGCGGACTTCGGCGGGCGCGCCTTCGCCGTCGGCGTCACCGTCAAGAAGACCGGCGATCATCGCCGTCTCGCGACGGTCGAGGGCGACGCGCGCGAGCAGGGGCGGGGCATCATCGAAGTACTGCCGCTCGCCAAAGCGCGGGAGCTGAAGCGCGGAGCCCATCCATTCGCGGAGGAGGAGACGCCGGCCTACGCCCGCAAGGCGCTGGACGCGTGGGCGGAGGCGCAGCACGAGAAGGCGTCGCTCGGGAACTACGCCGGCGAGCATCCGCGCTGGGCGATGGCCATCGACCTGGCCAAGTGCACCGGCTGCTCGGCCTGCGTGACCGCGTGCTACGCCGAGAACAACCTCGCGACCGTGGGCGAGGAGCTGGTGAGTCGCCGCCGGCAGATGAGCTGGCTCCGGATCGAGCGTTACTACACCGGCGGCGACGAGGGTCATCCCGTGGGCGCCGTGGTGACGCCGATGCTGTGCCAGCAGTGCGGCAACGCGCCGTGTGAACCGGTGTGTCCGGTGTACGCCGCTTACCACACGCCCGATGGCCTGAACGGCCAGGTCTACAATCGCTGCGTCGGGACGCGCTACTGCGCCAACAACTGTCCCTACAAGGTCCGCTACTTCAACTGGTACAACTACGCGGAGCAGGGTGGCGAGTGGGAGAGCTGGCCAGACCCGCTCAACATGCTGCTCAATCCGGATGTGACGGTGCGGGAGAAGGGCGTGATGGAGAAGTGCACCTTCTGCGTGCAGCGGATCCGCGGCGCGCAGAACCGAGCGCGGCTCGAGGATCGCAACGTGCAGGACGGCGACATCACGCCCGCGTGCGCGCAGGCCTGCCCGTCGGAGGCGATCGTGTTCGGCGACCTGAACGATCCGGCCAGCCGGGTCACCAAGCTGAAGATGCTCGAGCGCGACTACTCGCTGCTCGAAGAGCTCAACACCCG
>Ga0134122_10003083_pt1 | contig 12304 bp, 10 predicted proteins | sample KB302_FD_96461 | JGI IMG/M metagenome (GOLD analysis project Ga0134122, IMG submission 96461) | Terrestrial soil microbial communities without Nitrogen fertilizer from Kellogg Biological Station, Michigan, USA - KB3-0-2 | ecosystem: Environmental > Terrestrial > Soil > Unclassified ...
CGAAAGAGTGGGGAGTAACCTGCTCGATGGCACGGTTACTTTTCACGGTTACGGAGGGGATCCATTCATCCCGGCCTATTCCGCGAATCGCCTGCCTTTGTGGTTCGGATCGGTAATGGTCTTCCTGAATGGGCAGCATGTGCTCGGCGAATCCCAGGGCGGTGAAGCGGAAAACTTCTTCGGATTGATCGGGCAGGATCTGTTGCAGCAGTTTGCCAGCTACACGATCGACTTCCGCACCATGCGGTTCAGCGTTTCGCCTTGATTTTTGCAAGCTGCCGGATCCGGTAACAAACCCGCAGTTCCGGGGTTCATACTCCGAGGAGCAAATGTCGACCCTGAGTATCCCCGACGTCGCGAACGAGCACACGGACCCGCAACACGTCCAGGAACTGGAAGAAATCTTCCGCGCGCATTACAGGCTGACCTATCGCACGGCATACGCCGTCACGGGAAGCGCGGAAGATGCCGAGGACGCGGTTCAGACGATCTTCCTGCGTTTGCTTCGCCGGGAGTTCCCGGATCTGAAGAAAAATCCGGGAGCGTATTTGTACCGCGCGGCCGTGAATTTCTCGCTGAATGCCATTCGGGGAAGGAAGCGTCTGAGCCTGGCTGTCGAACGGGCGCGTCTGGAGCCTTTACCTCGAATCGAAGACTCCGAATCGGCAGAAGAAATCCATCAGCGTCTTTACGATGCCGTCGCCCAGCTGGATCCTCAGGCTGCGCATGTCCTGATTCTTCGCTATGCCCACGACTTCAGCGACGCCCAGATTGCAAAGTTGCTGGGCGTGTCGCGCACGACGATCGCTGTGCGGCTGTACCGCTCGCGGGCCCGCCTGAGGAAACTGCTCCGCCTGTCCACGTCCACTGGAGGCAAATCATGAAGCGTCCGGAGAAGCGAGAAGGGAACGTCGAGGAGTTCGTCCTGCGGCACATGGGGCTGTTCAAAGCGCCTCAAGAGGAAATGGATCTTGCCGAAAAGCGAATCCAGGAACGATTGCGCTCTGCGCCAGCAACGGCAGAATTTGTGAATGAATCCACTTCGGTGGCCCGCCGCTGGAAGCTTCCTGTTTTGGTTTTTGGAACTGCCGCAGCGGTTGTTGTGTTGATGGTCTTCCTGCAGATGACACTGCAGATCGATGCGCACGCCATCGTGGAATCGGCAGACGGCTCGCTCTCTCGAATCTCCGGTGGCAAGACGCAAGTCGTTCATACCGGGGAAAGGATCGAAGCCGGAGAAATTCTCCGGACAAACGATTCCAACGGTTCGATCGCTCTGGCGGATGGCTCGCACGTGGAACTACGTGCGGCGTCGGAATTCTCCGTGGAACGTGCGGGCGACGGCGTTCGGATCCACTTGTTCAAAGGCCGTCTCATTGTCAGGGCAGCCAGGCAGGTGGCAGGACATCTCTACGTGCAGACGAAGGATGTCACCGTTTCTGTCGTGGGCACCTTATTCCTGGTCAACGCCGAAGATGAAGGCTCTCGCGTTGCAGTGATCGAAGGACAAGTTCGTGTACAACAGGGGACCACCACAAAGAACCTGCTTCCCGGTGAACAAATGACGACGAACCCGAACATGGTTCCACTTGTCTTGAATGAAGAAGTTTCCTGGAGTGGCAATTCAGAAATCCAGATGGCGGTTCTGCAGCAGACCACCGCTGCGGCGCAAAAGCCGGCAGAAGCACGTGTGGCCTTCGACGTGATTTCGATCCGGCCAAGTGCTCCTCTTCAGATTATTGGGCGCGGAGGTCCCCCGGACGGTGTGCCGGGAGCTTCGGTAGTGCCCCCGGAAATCGAGCAGAATATGGCCCGCAGGTCAGCCTGCGGTGGCGTGCCCTCCGCGCTTGAGGTCAATCCCGGGCGGCTCGCTATCACGAGTGCAACCGTCTATCGTCTTATCGTCCTCGCTTATGGTCTGAAGGACTGCCCGCTTGCGATTCAAGTAGGCCTGGTTTCCGGGGGACCGGACTGGGTCAAGTCGGACCGATTTGATATTCAAGCCACGATCCCTGAAGGTTCGGCCGTCTACACACGGGAGCAGTTGAACAATGGCGAGGCATCCAAACTTCAGCTCATGATTCAGGATCTATTGGCGGACCGGTTCAAGCTGTCGCTGCATCGCGGACTGAAAGATATCCAGGGCTTCAACCTGGTGGTTGTGAAAACGGGAAAGATCAAATTGTCCGCGGACCAAACTCCTCCGGGTCCTTACGATGTCCGGCAGGGGTTTCGCTCAACGGACCTGCCTCGTGGCGTGATGCTGAACTGCGTCGGAAACGCGGTTTCGATCTCGAGTGTTGCCGATTGTCTCCAGAAAATGGCGGGCGGACCCATTGCCGATAAGACCGATCTCAAGGGGCTATACGACATTCCGCAGGCGGCAAGCCCTGACGCGTTGGCGCCGATAAGCGAGTCCCTTCGTCTGTCACAAACATTGGAACAGATCGGATTGAAGCTGGAACCAAAGAGAGTTCCGAGAGAGGCTTTCACGATCGAACGGGTGGAGAAACCTTCGGAGAATTGAAAGATAGATAATCATGAAGAAAATCAGACTGCACCAGATCGCTTCTATTGTCGCGGCCGTCGCCGTAACCATGTTCGTTATCGTTTCATCAGGCCTCTCCCAGAATCAGGGCGCGACACGAGCGGCTTTCGAAGTCGTTTCGATCCGGCCCTATGTTGCTGGTCCTCCTCAGCCCGGCGAACGGACTGGCGGTGGTGGCGGTGGCGCCCCGGGAGGCCGCGGTGCGGCAGCGCCGGTACGATGCCCCTACAGGGGGACGGTGGTTGACCCGGTTCGCATCACCGCTCCCCGCATCACGACCCTCAGTCTCATCTCGTGGGCCTATGCCAAAGCCTGCGGTCTCGAGTTGGGTCTCATTTCCGGCCAACCGGATTGGACAACAGCCGACCTTTACGACTTCCAGGCCACCATGCCAGCTGGTACTCCTGCCTACGGCTTCCAGCAGCTCCAGGATGGCGAGGCGCCGAAGCTTCAAGAGATGCTGCAGACGATGCTGGAGAACCGTTTCAAGCTGAAGTTTCATCGCGAGAAAAAGGAGGTGGCTGCCTTCGATCTGGTCGTGGCAAAGCCCGGCAAGATGACCCCATCCAAGGATCAGACTCATCCGCCGGATCCCTACAGTGGTCCCCGCGGACTCGCCTTCAGTACGGAAGGTGCTCCGCCACCCGGCCTGATGCTCATGGACGGGAAGTTCTACCAGGGAACCTCGATCACCGTATCCGCCCTTGCGGGAGGATTCGGTGCGCGCGCTGGCCGTCCCGTCATCGACAAGACCGGCCTCACAGGATTCTTCGATATCAAAGTGCCGATCACGCCGGATCCAAACGCGACTCCAGGCCAAGGCCAGCCCCCGGCACGCGGAGGAGCAGGGTTGTCGACAATGGATGCTCAGATTTTGGACGGGCTCGGTCTAAAGTTGGAATCTTCCAAAACCACTGTCGAAGTCATCGTCATCGACCATATCGAGAAGCCATCTGAGAACTGAAGCATAGCGCATAGTATTCCCACCGGATGCTGCATCGAACCCGCGCCGGTACTCGGACTAGCCGGATTTCCAGTGAAACAATCCAATCGAATAGACTATGGCAAACGCTAGAAACAGCACCGTCAGCAAATGGTAGCCCAGCTTTAACCACCACGTTTTCAGCTGTTCTTTCACGTCGAAGATGCCTTGCAACGCCAGTCGGATTCCCCAGAACAGCGCGTTGTAGGCGCAGACTCCGCGCGCCAGCCCGCTGCCCGATGCCAGTTCGTGCGAGTTAAATATGCTTATCAATCCAAGGCTGAGGATCCCCAGCACGACATACCCGCCATAGACCCAATACATCTGCCGGTGCAGTCTACTGAGCGAACCCAGCTCTTTCTTCCAATCCAGCTGAAACGGCACAATCGCCGAAGCAACCAGGACGGAAAGCTGGCCGATCCCCGCATAAAAAATCAACGATTCCAGGGTTTCAGGAGACATGATCAGGCCCCCGCTGCCTTCATAAACGGCACAATCACGGCACGCACAAATGGAGGGTGGAACAAACCATACAGTGGAAGGGCCAGAACCAAAATGGTAAACACGCTTCCACGCACGCCCTCGGATAATCCCAACCCGCGCCCGGTGCGCGAACGCTCGAAGAACAATCCGGCGGACTGCAGCAGAAAAAAGAAGGTGGGTCCGCCGTATCCGCCGCCGGCCGGAATTGAAATTACCGCGTCATGAACGATGCCGCTGAAAGCGAAACCCACAAACAGCGCCCAACGCGAACCGATCCGCGCCGTTAACGGACGAAAGAGAAAGCGGTGCGTGAGATCGCGAAACGCCGTGTTCCAGCGGCGGCCCCAGAATTCGGACAGACTCACCGCGCAAAGCGGCGCGCGCATCAGGGGCCGAGCGTTGATGCCCGCCGCGCGAAATGCACAGCTCAGCAGGTGAAACGAGCCGAAGTGCAGCATGAAAATCAGACCAATCATGCCGCACCAGCCGCGCAGCAAGTCCTGGTCCTGGGGCACTGCTCGCGACACGAGCCAGAAAAGCGCCACGCCCAACAATGTCTTGAGCGCCGCCAGGATCCATTCGCGGCCAGAAGGAATCTCAGCCGCGGCCGGGTTTAGGTAGAGAAACGCTCCAGCGTCCATCCCCGGCCAGAACAACAAATAACACACGTGCCGCCAGGCAGAAGCGCGTCCCGCCGGACGAACAAGCCACGTCAGGATTTTGCAAAAGAAAAAAACTCCCGCGCCGAGGCCCCACATCACCGCCCAGCGCGGAAGCGAACTGATGTTCAGGGAAAAATCCATGCGGCGTTTTGGAATCAGAGAATGAAAGGATCGAGGCCCGAGAATTTCGAAAATCCCTTGTCGAACGTCACCAGCCGTAGACCAGCACATGCTGCGAATGCGGCCAGATACGCGTTGGTCCACAGATTTGGCGACGATCGGTCCGTGTTGGAAAACTGACTCCACAGCTCTTCCAAACCATGCGGTTCGGCAAAGAATTCAACCTCAGGCAGCGCCAGGAATTCTCCCATCTTTTTCCAGGCTGCCGGTGGAGTGAGGACGTGGGAACCCATGACGGATTTATTGGTCAGCAGACGAAGAAAAGCCATATGAGTGACTCTGCAGAAGGCCGCCACCGGCAGGGCGTTTCCTTCCCAATAGGCTTTGGCACGCGCGTGATGCGAGTGGGCTTCGGCAGTGAGCGCCAACCAGACGTTAGCGTCCAAAAGATCGGCGGAGCTTGGCAAGATCGTCTCCCAGTTCCAGCTTTGCCTGCAGTTCGGGCGTTACACTCGCAATGATACGCTTGTTACGCCGCCGGATTATTGGTAGTGGGCTGCGCTTTCCGGCAAAATTGGAAGCGCTATCCGGTTGTTTCAGGCCGCTCTCGACATATCGTGTCAGCAGCTCTTTGAGAGTTGCGCCAGTCATCGCAGCTCTGGCCTTTACCCGGCGGAACAATTCATCCGGCAAGTCCAATGTCGTTCTCATTTCCGCATATTGACATCAATACATCAATGCGTCAATGTGTGTATCCACGCCCCTTACCGTCTCGATCAACGCCTGTTGTGTCGACAGTTCCTCACCATGCGATCTAAATCACCATTGGTCAGATCCGCCCATCCTCCGTATAATGCCCAAAACGTACAAGGGGGTAGGGAGCGTACTCATGAAGCCGGCCCGGATCATTGCCGTCATCGGTGGTTTGTCGCTCGCGCTCGCCATCGTTGCAAGCCCGGCGCAATCCCCGGAGCGGATCAACCTCGATGCCCTCCAGAAAATCAAGACGGAAGCCACCCGCCAATCCCAATTGATGGAAGTTGCCCGCGGTATTACGGCCACCGGGCCTCGAATCACGAATTCAGCGAACGTTCGAGCCGCTGGTGAATATGCGAGGAAGAAGCTTGTGGAGTGGAAGCTCGATGACGTTCATCTCGAAACCTGGAATTTCGGCAACGGCTGGGCGAACGAAAAGTTTTCCATCAAGGTCGCTTCTGATCCGTCGATGAACCTGCTGGCATATTCCAAAGCCTGGACACCCGGCACCAACGGCCCGGTCACCGCTGAAGCCGTGGAAGCGATTATCCAGACCGAAGCCGATTTCGCCCGGCTTCGGGGCACGCTGAAAGGCAAGTTTGTGATGATCCTTCCGGGACCATCGGCGCCGCCCCCTCCCATTACGGCACCCCTCACTCAAAAACGGTTCACCGATGACGAACTGCTGAAATTGGCTGGAGGGACTGCCGCCCAGCCTGCAACGGCAGCCGCAAACGCTGCGGCAGCGCCTCGTCCTGCTTCGGCAGCATCGACTTCTCCCGCGCCTTCTTCTGCAACTTCTACAACGGCACCGGCCCCCGCGCCGGAAGCGGGCTTTTTCGCCTGGGTGGAAAATGCACTTTCCGCGGCTCCGGCACAACCGACCGGCGCAGTTGCCCCCGCGCGCGCTGCAAACACTCCTGCGATTACGCGCGACCGGGTAACGAAATTTTATTTTGACGAAGGCGTTGCCGCGATGATCGAACCCGGCCCGAGCCGCGATGGCGCCGTCCAGACCGTTACCGCTACAGGCGAAACGAATCCCTGGAAAACCGATCCCAAAACTCCGAAGGTTCCGCCGCAAATCGTCATTGCTGCAGATCAGTATTTCCAGATCATGCAGATAATCAAGAAACCTTCGAACCTTATGCTGACCCTGGACGTCAAGAATACGTACCTCACCACGGATCCACTGGCGTTCAACGTCGTTGCCGATATCAAGGGCACCGACAAGGCCGATGAATTCGTCGAACTGGGAGCGCATCTGGACTCGTGGCATCTGGCGACGGGCGCGACAGATAACGGAGCGGGTGCGGCCGTTGTAATGGAAGCGGTACGCCTGCTCAAAGCGGCCGGGCTTCCGATGCGTCGAACCGTGCGTCTCGGTCTGTGGACCGGAGAGGAAGAAGGCATTCTTGGCTCGCGTGCATTTGTGGACAAATACTTTCTGAACCGTCCGATCATGCAGACCAGAGCCGGTCATGCCAAGTTTTCGGCCTATTTCAATGTCGACAATGGCACCGGCTTGATCCGCGGGGTGTACATGCAGGGCAATAAAGATATCGCGCCAATCTTCCAATCCTGGATGGAGCCATTTAAGAGCATCGGTATGACCACTCTTGCTCCGGGAAGCGTTGCGGGCACCGATCATCTGTCCTTCGACAACGTGGGTTTGCCGGCCTTTCAGTTCATCCAGGATCCCATCGAATACGATACGAAAACGCATCACACGAATCTGGACACCTATGACCGGCTCTTGAGCGACGACCTGATCAAGAACGCAACGATCGTCGCATCCTTTGTTTACCTTACGGCCAACCGCGACGAACTTCTGCCGCGTAAACCATTGCCCTCAAACGTTCACCCTGCCGGATCGCCCGTGCCTTAAGGTTATGGAAGGACCGGAACACCATGTCGGATAAAGATCTCATCATCCGTTTGCTGGAAGCGGCTCAGCTGCGAATCCGTCGAAACAAGATGCTCCACGATTCCGCAGCTGGTCTCGCGGTGGCACTGGTAGTTCCGGTCGTCTTCAAGCTTATCGATTTGATTTCGCCATTTCGCGGAACAACCGTCGCCGTGTTCCTGGGGCTTTGGGCCGTTGCGACGTTGATCTGGATCGCAACGCGAACACGCGGTCGAGAATCCATGGAAAGAACCGCGGCACGAGTCGATCAGGTTGCCGGAGCGCACGACCAGATCAAGACGGCATACTGGTTTATCAACAACCCCAAAGAATCTCCATGGGTGGAAACGCAAATCCGGCAGGCGGCACAGAACGCCGGCAGGTTCAAACTGACGTCTTTGTACCCGTGGCGCTTCCCGCGCGAAACCTACTTCGCCATCGGCCTGTTGCTTCTCTTTGGAGTTCTGAATTTTCTTCCCCTGTCGTGGAACCCGAACTGGTTTCTTCTCAAAGGCGCGCCCGCATTCAGTTTGAACGACGCGCAAAAAACTCAGCTGGAGAAGGCGCTGGAACTGCTGAAACAAGCGGAGGCCCTTCATCAGTCCGATCTCGCAGAGAAGCTGGCAAAGGTCATCAATGGGCTGAAGGACGGCAGTATGTCTCAGAAGGACCTCAGCCGCAGCTTGTCCGACATTCAGCAGGCGCTCGCAGAAGGCAATCTGAATGCAGGCCAGATCACCGACGGCCTGGAACGAATTGCCAAAGCCCTGGACCCGTCGGCTCTGACGAAACCCATTGCCAGCGGACTCTTCGTTCTCGACCTCAAGGATGCGGCTGAAGAAGTCCGGAAAATCGAGGCGACGCTCGACAAGAACTCGGCGGCGTCCCTGAAGGAAATGTCGGAACGATTTCAGGACGCATCCAATGTTGCCGGACCCCAATTGCAACAACTCGCGAAATCCATGAGCGCTGCCGCCACCGCAATGACTCAGCGCGACATGACCGCCGGACGCGAGGCTCTCGAACAAACGGCAAAAGAGTTGGAACGATTACAGGGCGTGCTCGACAGCGAACGGCTTCAAAGCCAGGCGAGAGCGCAAATTGATGCCCTGGCCGATTCCGTGGGGGGCACTCCCGGCGAGGTGGGAGAGGGTCAGGGCCAGGGCGAGGGACAAGGACAGGGACAAGGTCAAGGCGAGGGACAAGGCGTCGGACAAGGCGAAGGTCAGGGACAAGGTCAAGGCGAAGGACAGGGTGAAGGCCAAGGCGAAGGTCAGGGAGAAGGTCAGGGCGAGGGTCAGGGTCAGGGAGCAGGCGATGGATCCGGGCCCGGCGGGCCAGGCCAGGGTGGCAAGGGGGTTGGTCTCTCAGGGCCATTCCCAATGAAAGGTGAAGCGACCGAACTTGAAGTGCAGTTCGACAAGGAAGCACTGCCGGTGAAGCCCACTCGGGGATCACGGCCGGAAACCATCGAGGAAGCCAGCCAGCGCGAACGATCCAAACTGGATTACAGCAAGGTGCCGTCCGAGCTCAGCAAAACTCAAAAGGATTTGCTCAATCAGGATTCGGTCCCGCTCGACCAGCAGCAACTGCTCAAGCAGTATTTTGAAACGATTCGCCAATGAGATTTCTCGCGCTGACAGCATTCCAGAGCGCGGCCCTGGCGCTACTTACAACAGCAGCGATCATTGCTCTATATTTTCTGAAGCACCGGCGGCGCCGATTGGTGATCTCTTCGGCTCTGCTATGGAAGCGCGTCCTCGCCAATCGACTCGAAAACTCCCTGTTTGAGCGCCTGCGCCGCCTCTTGTCTATCCTCATCGCAATAGCCATCGGCTTGCTTGTTGCCATGTCCATCGCACGGCCGGAGATCGACTGGCTGACGGGAAAAGCACACCGCACCGTCATCGTTATGGATACTTCACCCACCATGCAGGCGCGCATGAGCGATGGCCGCTCGCGATGGCAGCATGCGGTGGATGCCGCAAAGTCCCTGGTGAATGACGGTTCGGTGCGCAATCAGTTTCGAATTGTGGACACGGCCGGTCAGTTCGACACGGCTTTTACAACGGACCATACGGAGCTTCGCCGGCTGATCGATCAAATGCATCCAGTGAATTCTCCAACCCGCTTTCCGCGCATGGATGCGCCCGCATCCAGCAACGTCGATGCCCCCCAGATTTATCTGATTACCGATGGCGTCGCTTCGCTCGGGGTTCCCGCTGGTGTCACCTCCATTTCGGAGTTCCAGGCCGCTTCCAACGTTGGAATCACGGCGTTTGAAGTTCGCTCGATCCCTTCGTCGGTGCTGGCATATGAAGCCTATCTGGAAGTCGCCAACTTTGGGAAAGCCACCCGCGGCGTCGAAATCACGATCAGCGGCGCAGGACAGCAGCGCATGACTCGAAGCGTGCAGATCGAGCCGGGTAAAAACTTCAAGGAGTCGCTGGATATTTCAAAGTTCGATGGAGGCGGTGTGCGCGCATCCATTGTGTCCGATGGCGACGCGTTCTCCCCCGACGACGTGGCATACGCCTATCTTCCCGTGAAGCGCCGCACGAAAACGCTTCTGGTGACGGTTGGAAACAAGTTTCTCGAGTCGGTTCTGAAGCTGGACTCCCTGGTGGAACTCTCCGTAACGAACCCCGCCGGATACACCGGAACCGGTGATTACGACGCATATGTTTTCGATCGTTTCGCACCGCAGCAGCAGCCGGCCCGGCCCGCGCTGATCATTGGTGCCGTGGGGTCGCCAGGCACACAGAATAGTTCGTGGCTTCCGAAAGCGGCAGGATCCGCGGCGAAACCGACATTTGAATCGCATCTGGATAATCACCCGGTGATGAAGCACGTGCTCTTGACGGACGTCAGCGTGGAAAGCGCCGTGAAGATCGATCGTTCGAACCTGACCGTCCTTGCCGAGTCGTCCGCCGATACGCCGTTGATCGTCGCATCGGAACGCCCGCAGTGGATCTTGTTGACGTTCGACCTGAATTCATCCGACTTCCCCTACCACGCCGGTTTCCCTGTTTTTATCGATAACGCCATGTCATGGTTTGGCCGCGATCGTCTGGCCCTGCGGAGGTCGCCGGGGATCGTCGACATCCCGGTCACCGGCGCGCAGATTCGAACGACGGACGGACGCGTCATTCCGTCGCGCGCAAGCTTGACCGGAACCGTGTTTGAAGCTGCCGAACCCGGGCTCTATGTCGCCAGCCAGGGAGATGTGAGCCAGTATGTTGCCGTGAATTTTGCGAACCGCCAGAATTCGGATATCAACAGCTCGCACGTCCGCGAAGGCAAGTCATCGCAGGCATCGGCCCCGTTGCTCCGGCGCGAACTCTGGTACTACATGCTCCTGGCGGCGATGATTCTCATCGGCGCCGAATGGTTCACGTATCACCGAAGGATGACGCTCTGATGCGCCTGACATTCGACAGCTACTGGCCGCTGCTTTTCCTTTTGATTGTTCCGTACCTGTGGTGGGTGCGCCGGCAGTCGTCGGTCGATCTATCGCCGACGCATCTGCGCCTCTCGACAATTGTTCGATCGATCATCGTGTGCGCGTTGACGGTCGCGCTCATGCAGCCGATTCTGTACAAGACCAGTACCTACGTCTCCGTCGTCTATCTGCTCGATGTTTCCCAAAGTGTCGCGCCAGGCGCAATTCAGAAGGCCATCGACTGGATACAGGCAACGAACGCTTCGGGGCATCCGGATCATTCGGAGTTTGTTGCATTCGGATCGAACTCCATGGATTTTCAGAAGCCCGAGGAACTCAAGAAAGTCAAAGTTTCAAACCATGAGTCTCCCGGCGTTCTTGATCAAAGCAAGTCGGATCTTTCTGCTGCCCTCGAGGCCGCGATGCGAGGCTTTGCGCCGAACCATCTCAAGCGTGTTGTCCTGTTATCGGACGGAAACGAGAACAGCGGCGATGTGTCGACCGTTCTTCCCAGCCTGCAGCGGGAAAACGCGCACATCTACACGGTCCCGCTTGAAGCGCGCGTCACCCGCGACGCATGGATCGAATCGGTGCAGGCTCCCCCCACCGTCACGATCGACGAACAGTTTCCTGTTGAAGTGAATGTCTTCAGCCAGTTCGACACCACAAGCGATATCGAATTGAAAAAAGGTGATGAGGTGCTGGCGAAGCGCTCCGTGCATCTCGTCGCAGGCTTGAATCGTTTCGCGTTCGACACCAGGGTATCGGATCAGGCGAGCACCGTGGTGCTCACCGCGAACATCAAAGCCGCCGGCGATACGTTCGCAGCAAACAACACCTTCCGTCAGCCGGTGATCGTTAAGGGCAAGCCTCGAGTTCTTTATGTCGAGGGGCATGCGCCAAGCTCTCAATACCTGAAGAATGCTCTCACGCAGGAAGGCCTCGTCGCGGAAGTTGCTTCCGTGCAGCAGTTGCCTTCCACCGTTGGCCAGCTGGACCAGTACGATGCCGTGATCCTGAGCGATGTCGATCCCAAGACGATGTCCGCGCAACAAATGCAATCCATGGAGTCGTACGTGAAGGACCTCGGCGGCGGATTCATCATGGTCGGCGGTGAAAACACGTATGGGAAAGACGGTTATACAAACACGCCGATCGAAAAGATTCTTCCCGTCACGTTCGAAACCAAAAAGCGGCCGCCGACTATTGCCATGCTTGCCGTGGTCGACGTGTCTGGAAGCATGAGCGGCGGTCAGCTCACCATCGCCAAAGAAGCAGCGAAAGCGCCTCTGGCGGCTCTGCGAAACTCCGATCGATTCGGACTGCTTTCGTTTAATACGGGCTACAGCTGGGTGGCTCCCCTGCAGGCGGCTGGAAACCGGGAGCAGATCAAGGCACAGATCGA
>Ga0134122_10003084_pt1 | contig 12303 bp, 11 predicted proteins | sample KB302_FD_96461 | JGI IMG/M metagenome (GOLD analysis project Ga0134122, IMG submission 96461) | Terrestrial soil microbial communities without Nitrogen fertilizer from Kellogg Biological Station, Michigan, USA - KB3-0-2 | ecosystem: Environmental > Terrestrial > Soil > Unclassified ...
CCAGCCCATCCACCACGCGGCTCCCGCCCCGAGTAAAACGAGAGACGCCGCCAGAAGGCCCCACACGCTCCAACGCCGGCCGTTCGTCAGAGCGGGGCGCTTGACCAGCGTCGCCCCGGCGTCGGACGATGCTCCCGGGATGTGGAGCTGATACATGCGCACGGGCTGCTCGATGTTCTTGACCTGCCGCTCGCCCACATCCTCGAAAGTCAGCGGCAGCTTGCCGCGGACCTGGTCGTGGACGGTATTGGAAACGAGCACGCCACCCGGCGGCGCCAGCGCTTCCAGCCGCGCCGCGATGTTGATGCCGTCACCGTAGATCCGGGTCTCGTCGTGGATCACGTCGCCCAGATTGATCCCGATCCGAAACCGCATGCGGCGATTCTCGGGCACCTGCCGGTTGCGCTCGGCCATCGTGGTCTGGATCTCGACCGCACACTCGGTAGCACCGGTGACGCTGGGAAACTCCGCCATGATGCCGTCGCCGGCGGTGTCGATGATCCGCCCACCGTGCCGGCCGATCAGCGGCAGGATCACGCCCTGATGGGCTTTGAGGTCGCGCACGGTGGCGGCCTCGTCCTCGTGCATGAGCCGGCTGTAGCCCGCGATGTCGGCGGCGAGAATAGCGGCGAGCCGGCGCTGGATCGAGGACATCCTAGCCCGACCGCGGTGGCATCCCGTGCGCCGGAAGTGGGCCGAACGCGGGCGGAGGAATGCGGCGCTTCGAGGCGGCCTCGTAGGCCGACGCGATTTTCAGGAGGACATCCTCGCGACCCGGCTCGGCCCGGAACACCAGCGAAAAGGGGAGTCCCGGCTCCGGAATCGTCGTCGGCGCGTCGGAGGGGATCGGGGCATAGCGTGTGGCATCCTGACCGAGCTTGAAGACCGGATCGTACACGGTGGTCACGTAGCCAGCCGGGATCAGGACCTCGGTCAATCCCGCGTTGGGCCCATAGAACGTCTCCGGGCGCAGGTTGTGGGGCAGGCCCGGCTGATAGGCGCCGCCGATCTTTCCGGGCGGAAACGGCGTGTGCAGGCGGACCAGAGTATCCAGATGGTTCTCGAGGAGGACCATCATGTCCACCCGGCGCAGCAGCTCGCGCAGCATGATGCGCTCGTTGACGCCCTGGCGCTGGCCATGGGGATTGCGCGGGTCGCGCACCTCCTCCCAGTTCTTGAAGGCTGCGCGCTGGTCATCGCCCCAGAACTTGGATCGTGCGTTGAGTGCAGCGAAGTCGACGAGCGTCTCGGTGAATCCCCGCGCCTTCCAATCGGCGGCGCGGCGGCTCAGGTATTGCGGGACGTGGAACCGAAATGCCATCGCGAGCTCCTGATCCTGGACGGTCGCGATGTCGAGATTCGAGGGCGGGGCGATGCGTCCCTCGGCCAGCTCGACGCAGTAGTCGATCGGCTGCATCGTGCCCGTGCCGAACACCTTGCCGGGCATGAACTCCGTCGGAACGATCGCCGCCGCGAACTCCTTGAAGACGGGCTGCCCGTCCCGCCCCAGCCTGAACAGCAGGTCGGGCATGATGAGGGGCACCAGCTTGGCCAGCGCTTGCCGGAAATCCGTCGTCATGGTCTCGACGTCGGGATCCCGCTTCCATAGCGGATCCGACGACTCGACGAGTGTGGCTCCCAGCCGGCCGCCGAGGATCGTCTTGATCTCCCTCGCGGCGGCGGTGACGATCGGCTCCTCGGTCTTCGAGCCCGACGGGTACACCATGGACTCCCGGACGATGCCGAGACGGATGCCGGCGAGCGCGCCGGGCGTCCCTGGCATCCTGGCGTGGCTCGCGTACGGCGTGCTCAACACCGACGAGCGCGGCACCGTCGTGTACGGATCCCGCGGGTCGTAGTAGCCCTCGAGGGGATCCTTCAAGGCGTCGAGCACCTTGGCGCAATCGGCGATGGTGCGGCAGAGAATGCCACTGCGATCGCAGTAGATGTCGGCGCCGATGGCGCCACCGTTGAATCCCAGCATCGCCTTGTGCGGAAGGATCAGCGCGACCGCGTTGTGGTTGGCCGGCCCCCGGCAGGACGCGCGCGTCTCCTCGCCGAGGCTCGCCATGACCAGATTGGTGCTGACCGATACGCCCGACCCCGAGCTCGACCCGAGTGAGGCCGACCGCGTCGTGTCGTAGGGGTTGGCGGGATTGCCGCCCCACGTGCTGCGCTGGAAGCCCAGCACCGACGGCAACACCTGGTCGGGCCGGTGACGGCCGCCGGGATCTCCCGCCCGCCCGTTGTATTCGGTGTTCACGGCCTTGGCGAAGATGATCGCGCCCTTGTTGCGGAGCTGCTCGACCAGCACGTGATCCCGCGCGGGGACGTCGATGTCGTAGGCCGCGTCGCCGCCGGCGGTGGTTCGCATGTCCTTCGTGTCGAACGGATCCTTGAACGAGAAGACGACGCCATACATCGGCATCGTCTCGAGATCGGGATTGCGTCCATACATGGCGTCGAGCTCCGCCGCGCGCTCGAGGGCGTCGGGAAGCCGGCGGAACATCTCGCACATGGGGGGTGCGCCGGGAGGAAGCGGCCCCGCGGACGGGTGCCGGTCGAAGTCGCCCCGGCAGGTCACGGAACGCTCCCCCCGGATGTTGAGAGTGGCGAGCGCGTTCACCTGACCCGCATCCGGCGCGCCGACGATCATCCCGAACTGCTGCTGGACGTCAGGATTGGAGGCCGTCGCCTCCATGCGCCCGAATTCGAGGGCCGGGCCCTTGTACTTGTCGAGATCGGGCAGGACGGCGGACGCCTTGACGGTGTGGGTGGGGAAGCGGAGCGGTTCCCCCGCGCGCACGGCACCGATCGCTTCCGGGACTGGCGCACCGTCTTCGGTGACGAGCAGGCTGGCCACGCCGTTGTAGGCCCGCGCGCGGTCGATGTAGTGCTGGACGAGCGCGACGCAGGTGAGCTGCCCCGATTGGATTGCCGCGTGGCATTCCTCGATCGTCGCCTCCTCCAGACGAAACGGCCTGCTCTGTGCGCTGGGCTGTGCGGTCACGACGTGGCCTCCCAGATCAACTCAGGTGAGGTGACTACGCGCTCTTTTCGCCGTCCAGCCGAAGGATAGTGCACGGGCCGATCGGGGGCCAGCGGGCCACCTGGGTTTGGGAGCATAATCCACCCGCCATGAGGATCGTCGCCGTCGAGCCTGTGCTCGTCGAGGTCCCACTCGCCCAGCCCGTCCAGGGCGTACACGGAACGACCCGCGTGCAGCGCAGCGTGCTCGTGCAGGTCACCACCGACGAGGGTGTCGAGGGCTGGGGCAACGTGGATCCGACTCCGGGCTACTCGCTCGTGTCTGCGACAGGTATCCACGACGCCGTCGCGCGCCTGGCCCCCGCCCTCGTGGGCGCCGATCCATTCAACCTTCATCGCGCGCTGGCCGTCATGGACCGCGAGACGGTGGAGGGCTTCGAGGCGAAGGCCGCTATCGAGATGGCGTTGCTCGACATCAAGGGGCGCGCGCTGGGTGTTCCCGTCCACTCACTCCTGGGTGGGGCACTGACGCACGAGGTGATCCTGAACGCGTGGATCGGCACGGTGGCGCCGGAGCAGGCGGCGCGCGAAGCGGTCGAGTGGCTGCGCCGCGGGTTCACGACCGCCAAGATCAAGATCTCGGGCGCCGGCGACGAGGGCATCGCGCGGGTCGCCGCGGTCCAAGCCGCGGTCGACGACCGTCTGGCGTTGCGCGTGGATTTCAACGAGAGCCTCGCGCTGGCCGAGGCGGTGCCCTTCATCCGGCGGCTCGAGCCCTACGGGCTGACGCTCGTCGAGCAGCCGGTCCCACGGACCGACATCGCCGGTCTCGCCGAGATCCGCCGGGCGATCGGGATCCCCCTCATGGCCGACGAGAGCGTGACGGGACCGGCCTCGCTCATCGACATCATCCGTCGAGAAGCGGCGGACATCGTGAAGGTGAAGGTCATGAAGCAGGGCGGACTCCTGCGGACCCGACAGATGATCGACTGCGCGGCGGCTGCCGGCCTGCGCGTCGTGATCGGCCACGGCTTCGGCCTCACGCTCTCGACGCTCGCCGAGGCTGCCCTGGCCGCCACGAGCGACGCGGTCATCCCGGGGTGCGAAGCCGTCGGCCCCCTGAAGATGTCCGGCGACGTCGTCGCGGATCCGGTCAGGCTCGGAGACGGTGTGCTGCACCTCGAGGATGCGCCCGGCCTGGGCGCGACGATCGATTCCGAGGCCCTCAAGCGCTATCGCGTCGAGCGGTAGTGAGCACACGGCGTACACCGATGGGCGTGTCGGTCGTGATTTGTCCCGGTATTCGACACACTGAGGGGTAAAAACCGCACCCATCGTCCCCGCGGGGCCGCTCCGAACAAGTCAAGCCACGACGCGATTTAGACCGTCCCACCGATTGCTCGCGGATGCGGCACCGCGGCTAGCCCACCTCAGGCATGAGGCTTGCTGCTTCCGGCGGTCAGTGTGGACATGACAATCATCGGACGAAAGCACATCCTCGCGAGGCTCTTCGCGCGCCGCCCTCTCGCCGTCGCGCCGTCAACCGTGTGGACCGCACTCATCGCAGCCGCGCTTCTGCTGTGCGCCGCTGCGGCACAGGCGGCCCCGGCGTTCCCCGTCAAGTACAGCGTCGACAAACGCTATCTCGTCGACCAGAACGGCGTTCCGTTCCCGATCATGGGACGCACGGCCTGGTTCGTGACATCGATTTCGGCCGCCGACCACAGGCTTTTCGTCGATGACACGGTCGCGCGCGGGTACAGCGCGATCGAGTTCCACGTGATCAACCACGATCCCCGCGGCAACAATCCGCCGTTCAACGGCAACGGCGACCTCCCGTTCCTGAGACGCCTCGACGGCACGAGCTGGAACGGGGCGTTGTCGTACGGGAGCATCAACAGCGAAGCGCCCGACTTCACCACGCCGAACGAGGCCTACTGGAGCTTTGTCGACGGCCTGCTCGCGTACTGCGAGTCGAAGGGCGTGCTCGTGTTCATGTTTCCCGCGTACGTCGGCTTCCTGGGGGGCACTCAGGGGTGGATGCAGGAGATGACCGCGAACGGGCAGTCGAGGATGCAAACCTACGGCGCCTGGATCGCCACGCGGTACAGGAACCAGAAGAATCTCGTGTGGATGATGGGCGGCGACATGGGCTCGTTCACCACCGCGCAGAACAACGCGGAGATGGGGCTGTTCAACGGGCTCAAGAGCGTCGCCGGCCAGCAGTCGACGCTGTTCAGCGCGGAGTGGAGCGGGGATTCGATTGCGACCGGCCAGCCGACGTACGGCCCGTCGATGACGCTCAACGGCGTCTACTCGTGGACCGGCTTCGTGAACGTCTATGGACGCAACGCGTACGGGTACACGCCCGTGGAACCCGCGTTCCTCCTGGAAGGACCGTACGACCAGGAAGGTCCGGACGGCAACTCGGTCAACCCGCACGCAGAGCAGCCCGTGCGCCGCTTCCAGTGGTGGGGCTGGCTGTCGACGATCGGGGGGTACATCACCGGCAACGGATACGTCTGGCCGTTTCGCGCACCGGAGTGGCGGGCGCACCTCGATACGCAAGGCTCGCGCGATCTCGCACGGCTCAACGCGTTCATGCAGTCGATCCCGTGGTACACCCTCGTGCCCTCGGGCCTGAGCGGCATGCGCACGCTCGTCAGCGGAAACTCCGGCGCCGAAGCGAATACCTATGTGGCGGCGTCAGCCTCGCCGAACGGAACGTTGCTCGTCGCATACGTTCCGCCGTCGCGAACGGGGTCGATCACGATCGATATGGGCGCGATGAGCGCTCCATCGGGCGCGCGCTGGTTCGATCCAACCAACGCCACCTACACGCAGATCGCGACTGGTCTGGCCAACTCCGGGCTGCGTGCCTTCACGCCGCCGGGAAACAACAGCGCCGGCCAGCGGGACTGGGTGCTCGTGCTCGACACCGGCGCTCCTTCGGCGCCGACGAATCTGCGAATCGGTCCGTAAGACGCTTGGGTCTGGGTGTCCGGTCACGCTAGGCTGGAATCCTGCAACCTCGAGACAAGCGAACCCTCGACGCGTTCGACCGTATCGCCTCGACCGCGGCGGTTCTCCGCCCGGGCGAGTCAATTCCCGGCAGCGCCCCGGCGCTCTCGGCTGCGCCGTCCCTGCCGCTGCGCGGCACTCGCCAGGGCCGGGCCGGCCGTCCGGGGCTGCGCACCTCCTTCCGCGCCTCCTACGCGGAAGGGGCAGCCGCCGAGCTGGTCGCCACCTGCACCGGCGGCACCGTGCTCACCGCGTGGGCCCTCCATCTGGGCGCCACGCCGTTCGTCATCGGCCTCCTGGGCGCCCTCCCCCTGGCCGCGCAGGTCCTCCACCTGCCGAGCGCACTACTCACGCAGCTGCTCGGACCCAAACGAGTCGCGATCGCGGCCATCGGCGCCTCGCGCCTAGTGTGGCTGCCGCTGGTGACCCTGCCCTTTCTGTCCCTCCCCGTCGCCACTGAGCTCTCGCTGTTCCTGGCCGTGGCGGCGGCCGCCGCCGTCCTGGGCGTTCTCGGCAACAACGCGTGGGTGGCGTGGATGGGCGACCTCGTGCCCGGCCCGCTACGCGGGCGGTTCTTCGGCCGGCGCACGATCTACATCACGATTGCCGGCACGCTGACCTCGCTCAGTGCCGGCGTTGCGCTTGACGCCGCGACCCCGCTCGGCCTCAAGCCGGCGATGCTGAGCGGCCTGGCCGCTCTGGCCTGCCTGGCGGGGATCTTGAGTGTCTGCCTCTTGCTGCGCCAGGCGGCACCGCGCCGCGTGCACGATCGCAAACGCCCAGAGCTTCGGGCCCTCGCGCGGGCGGCGCTCGACCCTCGCACGCGGCCCTGGCTCCGCTATCTGCTGTGCTGGAATGCGGCGGTGGCCCTCTCGGCGAGCTTCTTCTCGTACCACATGCTCAGTTACCTGGGCCTCGGGTTTGCCGTGGTCGCCCTCCACGGAGTGGCGGTTGCGGTGGTCCGGGTCGCGACCGCACCCCTCTGGGGGCTTGCGGTCGACAGGCTCGGCGCGCGGCCGGTGCTCGTGCTGTGCTCGTTCGGCATCGCGGCCGTGCCCGCTCTGTGGCTCTTCATCGCCCCCGATTTCTTGTGGCCGCTGGCAGTGGAGGCCGCGGCAGCCGGGGCACTCTGGGCCGGCCACGGGATCGCTGCGATGGACCTCACGCTGAACTCGGCCCCGGCGGACCGTCGCCCCTACTACGTCGCCGTGTTCGGCGCGACGAGTGGATTGGGCTTCGGCATCGCCTCGGTGCTCGCGGGCCTGGTGGCCGCCAGTCTTCCCGGCCGCTGGGACGCCTTTGGCACATCGTGGACGGCGATCCACCTCCTCTTCCTGGCCTCAGCAGCGGCGCGCGCGCTGGCCGCCTTCACCGCGCTGCACATCGAGGAGCGCAACGCCCACTCCCTCGGCGCCGTGGTGCGAACGATTGCCGGCCACGCCCTCACCTCGCTGAGGCTGCGTCGCCTGCCTGGCTAACCTCCTCGGCCCGCCTGACCTGTCGCATCACTTCGCCCGCGGTGATCACGCCGCCGGGCGCCACCGGTAGCCCGGCCGTGCGCAGCGCCCGTATGACCCAGGTATTGCAGGTGTTGAACAGGTGATAGCGGCTGCGCGCGGCATAGAACCAGCTGGTTCCGTACAGGCCGCGCTCCAGGCGAAGCGGCCGGTCTTCGCGGTCCCGGTGATACTCATCGTGGATGAAGCGCGTCATCGCGTCGAAGCCCCCGCGTGAGAGACGCAGCTCGACGACCTCGCTCTCCGCGACATGGGGGGCGACCGGTCCGCTGAAACCCACGACGTGCAGCACGCTCCCGGAGGTCGATATCGCCGCCTTGATCGCCAGCCAGGCCGTGGCGGGTCTCGCCATGTAGAACTCACGATCACCCCAGGCGACCTCGATGAATGTCGCCTCCGGGAAATCGTCGACCTCCGGCCAGAGCGCGCGATCCACGTCGTCGCGGCGGACGACGATGGCGGTATGCCAACCGTGATCGACCACCCAGGTGGGAATCGCGGCTTCGCTACCTTCGGGTAGCCGCGGGTACGCCGCGGGCGCCAGACAGCCGCCGACCAGCAAGATCGCGGCGAAGAGCGCCCACCGCACACGCAACCGGTCCGTTCGACCCCCTGGCGCCGCTCCGCTTCGGGGGCCTCCCTCAGCCGGACCGGTCACGCGCCGACGAGATCAGGACTTGCGCGACGTCTTCGAGAAGAAGGTGCCCAGGAGCGGGCGGATGTCGCGTCCGTGGCACTGGGGACAGCTGACGCTTCCCTTGTCGTGCTCACTCACCGACATCGGGAGGGTCACTTCACGCTTGCAGGTCTCGCAGTAGTACTCATAGAGAGGCATCCGGCATCTCCTCTCGCGTGCGAGGCTATTGATCCCGCTATACGCCCGCCGAGACCGCCGCGCTAGCCGCGCTGCGGCATGCGATCCGTCAGCTGCGGGGCCTGCGGGCGGCGAAGGCGCGGATCCGGTCGCGCGCGGCGGCACCGGTGCGGAGCGCGGCGCCGTACGCCTCGGGCTCGCGGCCCTTGGTGCCGGCGCGGATGGCGGCGACGATCTCTTTCGTCGCGGCAAGACCTTCGCGCGGTGAGGCGGCAATCTCCTCCGCCCATTTCAGCGCACTGGCCTCGAGCGTCGGCGACGCCACCACGCGGTTCACCAATCCCATGCGCAGGGCCTCGGTCGCGTGAACCGTGCGGCCGGAGAGCAGAAGATCACGTCCATGGCCTCCGCCGGCGATATCCAGAAAGCGCGCGATGCCGTAGCCGGGGTTGAAGCCGAGCGTCACTTCCGGCAATCCCAGGCGCGCGCGGTCAGAGGCGATCCGCAGATCCTGGGCGACGGCGAGCATCAGCCCACCGCCGAGCGCGTGGCCTTCGATTGCGGCCAGCGTTACTTGCGGCAGGCGGGAGAAACGGTCCATCAGCACGGCCTGGCGCGTGGCCAGCGCCTGCGCTTCCTCGCCGGTGATGGTCTCCATCTCGCGGATGTCGTTGCCGGCGCAGAACGCGCGGCCCCGTCCGGCGACGACCAGTACGCGGATGTCGTCCATCGCGGCCACGCGCTCCAGCGCCTGCTCCAGCGCGGTGGTCAGCTCGCGATTGAGTGCGTTGAGTGCATCCGGTCTGTTGAGCGTGAGCTTCAGGACACCGTCGCCTGTTGTAGCGAGCTCCGCGAGGCCGGCTTGTTCCGTGGGTGGCCTGTTCACGAAGGTTCGCGGCTCCGCTTCCGCAGCCAGCCGGTCAGGCCCAGGCCGAGGCCGGCCACGGCGGCAGTGGCGCCGGCTGCGCGCCAGAAGTTGGTGCGGAAGAACGGGACCTGGAAGAACGGCGAGTGGCGATCGGACGGCTTGAGCCGGCCGTCGAGGAGGCCGTCGACGATCGCCATGGCCTCGCGCATCAGCACCTCGGTCGTCGCCTTGGCGAAGGTCGGATCGGCCAGCGCGGGGTGACCGACGTAGCCCTGGCCGCCGTTCTTCAACGGATAGTTGGGGACGATGCGCCGGACCATCGAGTAGCGCGCGGGCGGCAACGTGCGGTAGGACTCGTCCACCAGATCAGGACGCAGCAGCAGCATGAGCGACGTCTCCCACCAGCCGCCGTGAGCGTCCTCGGCGAACGCGCCGCGCTCGGCGGCGGTGAGCGACCGGCCCAGCTCGGCCTCGATCGCGTCGACGTAACGGCCGCGCAGGAACTCCCAGGCCAGGTGGCCGGTGAACGAGGCCATCACCACGTTGTGGCGGCGGGAGACGGTCGCCGCCGCCTCGTCGAGCGCGGTCAGATGGCCGGGCCCGGCGTGGCCGTTGGCGATGAGAACGAACCGGAAACCGCTACGGGCCAGGGCCTCGCCGTAGTCCACGATCACGTCGCGGACGACGCGCTGGCGCACGCTGATCGTCCCCACCGTCTCGAACGTGAACGAGCCCAGGTGCAGGGTGGGGACGAGCACCACGGACCAGCCGGGCCGCGTGGCCGACAACCGCTCGGCGATCGTCTCGGCGAAGTGACGGGCCGCGAACGCGTCCACGCCGACGGGCAGGTGTGGGCCGTGCTCTTCCAGCGGACTCACGGTCAGCACCGCGACGGTGCGCTCGCGATCCAGCGCGTCGAGCGCGGGCGTGGACATCTCTTCCAGTCGATAGACGCTCAAAAGCTGCTCCCTTTCGTGGCGGCGAGATAGTCCTGCCGGGCGCGCTCGAGCTCCGCGATGATGGCCTCGCGCTCCGCGACCAGCCGCCGTGCCGCCTGGCTCTGGGTGGCCGCGAGGACCGCGAACCGGAGCCGGACGCGGAGCCAGCCGGCTCCGATGAGATAACGATACGCGATCGCGCCGGAGATCGGCAGCGAGAGCGCAAAGCCCAGCGCCCACCACAGCCCGGCCGCCCGGAAGACCAGCCAGCTCTCCAGCCCCCAGAAGAGGGGGAAAGCCACCACACTGGCCAGCAGCCGGATGGTCGCGTAGTCGGTCTCTTTGCGGGCCAGCCGGTGGGCCAGCCAGCGCGGCACGTAGTAGGGCAGCGCGTTGACGAGCGCGCCGTAGCCGAACAGCGGGAAGCCGGCGATGGCGTCCCACGAATAGACGAGCTTGGCGCGGGCGGGCAGGCGATCCCGTCGGCGGCGCACGGCGTCGTCGCGCTGATGGTACTGGGCCAGCAGCGAACGGTAGGCCTGGATGCTCTGCCAGAGGACTTCGACGCGCTCGGGCTCGCGCGCCTTGAAGTGACGGACGGCGTCGGCGATCGAGCGCGACAGCCGCACCGGATCGACGTCGCGCCGGCGCAGGCCGCGCGACTGCATGACCTGCTCGGTCAGGTCGTCGCGGTAGAGCTCCTCCACCGCGCGCACCAGCCGCTGGTCGTCGATGCGCTCGACGTTGACGACCTGCGCTTCCATCTGCCACTGCAGATCGCGCGTGAGCGCGTCCACCGCCTTCACCGGATCCTCGCGGTACGCGCGCAGGTAGGCCGAAGGCTGGATCGCCTCACCGAACGCCACCAGCACGCGGCTTCGGAACGCCTTGCGCGCCTCGAACGACAGCCCCACCGGGATCATCCGCAGTTCGCCTGGATGGTCGGCCTCGTACTCCAGCGCGATACGGGCGGCGCCGGTCTTGATCCGCTGCACGCGCGCCTCCGCGTGCGTGGTGCCCTCGGGATAGATCGCCACCAGGCGGCCGCGCGTGAAGGCGGCGAAGCAGGCGGCGAACGTGTCGAGGTTCTTGTCCATCTTGCTGGGATCGTCCTGCTTGCGATAGACGGGGATGGCGCCGCAGGCCAGGAGGAAGCGCCCCATCAGCGTGTTCCGGAACATCGAGGCGGTGGCCAGATAGTGGACCTTGCGGCGCACCACGCTGCCCACGACCAGCGAGTCGATGAAGTTGTTCGGGTGATTCACGCACAACAGGATGGGACCGCCGGCGGGGACGCGCTCCGGATGGCGGGCGTCCACGGCCTTGAAAAGAAACCAGAGCCAGAAGCGCGCGACGGCCCGCACGCCGCGATAGAAGCGATCCATGCGGTCGGGCGCGGGATGCTGGCTCATGCGCTATGATGGCGCGCGTGTTCGAGCGCCTCTCCGAATGGGTCGATGCCGACGCCGCCCTCGTCCGCCGCGGCCGCTACCTCTCCACGACATTCCTGGTCGAGGTGGGTGAGGTCGCCTGGCTGATCACCGTGCACGAAGGGCGCGTGAGCCGCGTCGAGCGCGGGCCGTTTCTCATGCGTGACTGGGCCTTCGCCGTGCGGGCATCGGAAGATGTCTGGCGCCGCTTCTGGCAGCCGACGCCGGCGCCCGGCTTCCACGATCTCTTCGCGCTCACCAAGGGCGGCCACGCGCGCGTCGAGGGCAATCTGGTCCCGCTGATGGCCAACCTCCGCTACGTGAAAGATCTGCTGGCCCAGCCGCGCGGGAGGGTGTGAGTGGCCGAGTACGAGCCGATCGTCGGCCGCTACCTGAAGCTCGACCTCGGCGGTCGGCCGCACCGTCTCTACGTGGAAGAGGCGGGGCAGGGCATCCCGCTGGTGTGCCTGCACACCGCCGGCGCCGACAATCGCCAGTGGCGCCACCTGCTGAACGACGCCGAGGTCACCCGCCACTTTCGTGTGCTGGCGTTCGACATGCCGTGGCACGGCAAGTCGCTGCCGCCCGTGGGCTAGCATGACGAGGAGTACCGGCTCACCACGCAGGGCTACATCGACCTGATCCTGGCCTTCATCCGCACGCTGGGACTCGAGCGTCCGGTGGTGCTCGGCTGTTCGATCGGCGGCAAGATCGTGCTGGAGCTGGC
>Ga0134122_10003088_pt1 | contig 12300 bp, 9 predicted proteins | sample KB302_FD_96461 | JGI IMG/M metagenome (GOLD analysis project Ga0134122, IMG submission 96461) | Terrestrial soil microbial communities without Nitrogen fertilizer from Kellogg Biological Station, Michigan, USA - KB3-0-2 | ecosystem: Environmental > Terrestrial > Soil > Unclassified ...
AATCCGTGGGATGCTCCGTGGAGCGGGAGCTCTTTGTCTTGCTCCTTCACGGCGTCCTGCATTGCCTGGGTTACGACCACGAGACCGATCAGGGCGAGATGGAGCGCCTGGAGCGCCGGCTGCGCCGGCGGTGGCTCCGCGGCGAGGCCGGGAGCGGAGGTCCGCGTGTCTGACGGGACGTTCCTGCCAACCGCGGCGTTGGGCTGGATCCTCGCCCTGCTGGTGCCGGCCGGCGTCGTCTTCGCGGTGCTCTCGGCTCTCCTGGAGCGCAGCGGGCCGATCCGCCTGCGGCAATGGGCCGAAGAGGCGGGAGGAGGCCTGCGCCGTCTCTATGACGCGCCGGTGCGCTTCGGGGTCTTCCGTTTCCTCCTCTCGCTGCTGTCGCGGCTCATCCCGATCGTCCTCGTCCTGGCTCTCGCCCAGCTCCTCCAGGTGTGGAACCGGAGATATCCGTTCCTCTGGGCGTTCGGCCTGGTGGTCGTGCTCGTCGCATTCATCGAGGCGAGCAACCGGGTCCTCCTGGCGCGCGACCCGGAGCGGGCCTTGCGCGCCCTGACCCGCCTCTACCGGGTGGCCCTGTTCCTCCTCGCGCCGTTCGTCGCGCTGCTCGCGCCGCTCGTCCCCTCCTCGCGCCTGGAGCGGGATGAGAACGAGGAGGACGCGACGGACGAGGAGATCGAGGCCTTCATCGACGTCGGCACCCGCGAGGGCATCCTGGAGCCGGAGCAGGGGGAGTGGCTCTGGAGCATCGTGGACTTCCGCGACACGCAGGTGCGCAGCGTCATGACGCCGCGCATCGACATGGTCTGCGCGCCGGTCGATTCCCCCCTCGACGCTTTGGCCGAGCGCTTCGTCGAGTCGGGCCACACCCGCATCCCGGTCTACGAGGATTCCATCGACCACATCATCGGCATCCTCCACATCCGCGACGTGCTGCGTGCCATCCGCAGCCCCGAGCCTGCGGCGATCCGCGAGCTGCTGAAGCCGCCGCTCTTCATCCCCGAGACCAAGACGCTGAGCGGACTGCTCAAGGAGCTCCAGGCACGGTTTCAGCAGGTGGCGATCGTCGTCGACGAGTACGGCGGCACCGCCGGCCTGGTGACGGTGGAAGACCTGCTGGAGGAGATCGTCGGCGAGATCATGGACGAGCACGAGGCGCTGGCGGCCGAGCTCGAGCCGCTGGAAAACGGCGCCTACCGGCTCGACGGCCGCGCCCACATCGAGCTGCTCGACGACCTGTTCGGCGTCGAGATCGAGGACCCCGAATACGAGACCGTGGCCGGCTTGATCTTCAGCGTCCTCGGCTACGTGCCGCAGGTGGGGGAGACGGTGGAGAGCCACGGTCTCCGCTTCACCGTCGAGGCGGTCGCAGAGCGCCGCATTCAGACCGTCCGCGTCGAGCGGATCGAGCCGCTCGGAGAAGCGCAGGAGGCGGAGAGCTGATGGCGAAATCCGGAACCGTCGCTCTGGTCGGCCGGCCCAACGCCGGCAAGTCGACCCTGATGAACTACCTCCTCCAGGAAAAGCTGGCCATCGTCTCCGACAAGCCTCAGACCACCCGTCATCGTATCGTCGGCATCCTCTCCGGCGAGCGGGGGCAGATGGTGTTCTACGACACGCCCGGCATCCACCGGCCGCTCCATCGCCTGAACCGCCAGATGGTGCGCTATGCCCTCGACGCCATGAGCGAGGCCGACGTGGCCTGCCTGCTGGCGGACGTCTCCGCGAAGTTCGGCTCGGGGGAGGCCTACATGCTCGACCTGATCGGCAAGGTCGAGGGGCCGCGGGTGCTCATCCTCAACAAGGTGGACCGCATCAAGAAGCCGGAGATCCTGCCGCGCATCGACCAATATGCCAAGACCGGTCTTTTCACGGAGATCGTGCCGATCAGCGCGCTCGTCGGCGACAATTGCGACCGGCTGCTCGACGTCCTCTGGGGATTGCTCCCGGAGGGCGAGCCGATGTTCGATCCGGAGCTGCTGACGATCCATCCCGAGCGCTTCCTCGTCGCCGAGCGCATCCGCGAGAAGGTGCTGTCGCTGACCAGCGAGGAGCTTCCCTTCACCACCGCCGTGGTCATCGAGAAGTGGGAGGAGGACACGGAGAGGGACCTGATCGTCATCTACGCTTCCATCCTCGTCGAGCGCCCGGGTCAGAAGACGATCGTCGTCGGCCGCCAGGGCCAGATGATCAAGGCCATCGGCACCGCCGCCCGCCTCGATCTGGAGCAGTTTCTCGAGCGCCGCGTCTACCTCGACCTCAACGTCCGGGTGGAGCCCGACTGGCGCGAGAACAAAGCCGTGTTGGCGTCGCTGGACCGCGATGTGGATCTGGGGATGGAGTAGGGCGGATCTAAGAAGGCTCGCCGCGGCGGGCCAGCTCGGCGCGCAGCCGTGCGATCTCGGCTTCGGCGGCTCTTCGGGCCTCCGCCTCCTGCAGGCTGGTCCTCAGCGGTTCGCCGGTCGCCGCGTCGGCGACGAGGAGAGAATCGTCCTCGTCCACTCCGAAGAGCAGGCCCGTGGTCTCCGAGAGCAGCCGTCCTTGCGCGTCCGGCTCGATCCGCCGATACCGGCCGCTTGTGCTCAGGCGGTAGCCGGTCATCTGGAATCGGCTCCTCTCGCTGAGGGGCTGATCGAAAATCAGATACTCCCGGACTCCGGCCTTTTGGTAGACCTCCACCTTTTTTTCATAGTCGTTTCGCCGCATCGCGGGGTCGGAGTCGGAGACCACCTCGATGATGAGGCAAGGCCGTGCGCCCTCTTTGGCGACCTTGAAGACCCTGCTCTTCTTCCCCCTCTTGCCGATACCGGAGACCACCGCGATGTCAGGGGAGGTATTGGGAAGCCCCGGGACGTCCCAGTAGATCTGCACGTCGCCCAGGATCAGCACGTCCTTCCGCGCCTGGTAGCGCCGGAGCAGGAGATCCGCCAGGGAGGTCACCAGCCTGAAATGGTCTTCGGTTTGGGGCACCTTGTCTCCAAACTGAGGATCGAGGACATCGTGCGCCGTCAGCGGGATCATCTCCTCCTTCTCCTCGCCGTTCGGCAAACGGGATCGCCGCCAACGGAACCCATAGGGAAAGGGATTGCCATCTTCCCTTCTCCAATCCGGCTCCTGGTCGGCCGGCATCTTGCGGACAGGCTCGGCCATGGGGTCAGTCTAACGGGGCCTCCGCGGGCAAGTCAAAAACCGCTTCAAGATACGCTTCCCTCCGCCGGCGGCGGCAGTGTCTTCTCGACGTGATGCAGGCGGCTGACGTCGATCGACAGGACTCCGTCCGGCTTCGGCGGGTTGAAGAGGTCCGTGAAACGGGCATCCCAGACGATCTCGCTGGCCTTGTAGGAGGAGCGGGTGTGGACCGTCTGCGAGAAGGTCTCGTCGATGCCGGAGAGGAGGATCAGGAGCTCGGCATCCCACTCGTTCAGGTCGTCGTGAGTGGCTCCCCACAACGGGCTCTGCTCGTCGATGGGATGGACGATCGTCCAGGCCAGAGGAAAGAAGACGACCTTGTCGCGTTCGAGCCTGAGGCGGATGAACTCGCGATTGGGGCTGCCTTTCCGGAAGCGGCTGAGGATCACCTGGGCCTCGACCTGGATCACCTCGTTGCTGCGGGCGTTGGCGATGCGGAACTCGAAGGCGGTGATGCTGCGGTAGGGAGCGATGATGGCGTGCTTGCTGAAGAGGATCTTCGCCGTCGGCTGTGAGAAGCGGGCGAAGAGGATGCCGGTGGCGAGGGCGAAGCCCAGCAGCCCCACCAGCGACTCCAGGGTGACGAGCACGTTGGCGGCGAGGCCCACGGGGTGCATGCCGCCGTAGCCGATGGTGGCGAAGGTCTGCACGCTGAAGAAGAAATCTTCCAGGAACTGGCTGTGCAGCGCGGTGGCGTTCGAGCCCGCGATCTGGCCCGGCCCGCAGGCGAAGAAGGCGAGGCCGAAGACGAGGTTGGTCACCAGGTAGAAGAGGACGATCAGCGCCAGGAAGCGCGGCCAGGTGGTGGTGAGGAGGTATTGATAGGGGCTGAGCGTCTGGAAGAAGCTCAAGCCCTCGCGCACGACGTTGAAGCTGCCGTCCCGGTTGAGCAGGCGCTTGCGGCTCTCGCGCGCTACGACGGCGCCGAAACCGAGATCGCGGTTCGGGTCGTCGGTGGAGGTCGGGGTCCTGGGCTCGCTGAGCGTCATGGCGGTGTCTTCTACGCTAGCATGCAAGGATGGCTTTGCTCACCGCCGAGACGTTGATCCTAGACGTCATGGACCTGCACGACCGCGACCGGATCGTCACCTTCCTCACCCGCGAGCACGGCAAGAAGAAGGGGGTGGCGAAGGGCGCGCGGGTGAAGCACAGCCGCTTCGGCGGCCAGCTCCAGCCGCTCGCCAAGGCGCAGGTGACCTGGTTCGAGAAGGAGGGGCGTGACCTGGTGCGGATCTCCTCGGTGGAGCTGGTGCGCACGGCCCATCCGCTGCAGACCGACCTCGAAGGGATCCTCCTCGGCAGCTACCTCGCCGACCACCTGCTGGAGTTCGCACAGGAAGGTGAGGCATCCGACCACCTCTACCGCCTGCTCGACACGACCATCGAGGCCCTGCTGGCGGGCGTGGACCGCGACCTGGCGACGCGCTATTTCGAGGCCTGGATGCTGCGGCTGGCGGGGATCTTTCCGGCACCCCATAGCTGTCCCGAGTGCGGCTCGCCGTTTCCTGCCGAAGGGGCGGTGCTGCCGCGTTCGGGCGAGAATCTGCTGTGCTCGGACTGCGGCGGCCGCAGCGGCCTCGCCGTTTCGCCCGCGGCGCTGGAGCTCCTGCGCCGCATCGGCCGCGAGAGCCTGCCGGCCGTGGCGGAGCAGGCGCCTTCAACAGCGGTGTTGCGGCAGGTCGAGGACCTCTGCGCGCAGGTGCGGCGGCATTTCCTCCAGCGCGAGCTGCGCAGCTACGGCGTGATTCAGCGGACGCTCGCCGAGGTCTGATACCCTAACCGGCCTCATGCAGACGTTCCAGGAGCTCATCCTCAAGCTGTCGGAGTTCTGGGCGCGGGAGGGATGCGTGCTGCAGCAGCCGCTCGACCTCGAGGTGGGCGCCGGCACCATGCATCCGGACACCTTCCTGCGCGTCCTGGGGCCGGAGCCCTGGCGCGTGGCCTACGTTCAGCCGTCGCGCCGGCCCGCCGACGGCCGCTATGGCGACAATCCCTTCCGGCTCGGCAAGCACCACCAGTTCCAGGTGATCCTGAAGCCCTCGCCCCTCGACGTGCAGCGGCTCTACGTGCGCAGCCTGGAGGCCATCGGGCTCGACCTCACGAAGCACGACCTGCGCTTCGAGGAGGACAACTGGGAGGCGCCGACTCTAGGCGCCTGGGGCGTCGGCTGGCAGGTGATGCTCGACGGCATGGAGATCACCCAGTTCACCTACTTCCAGCAGGCTGGCGGCCTGGAGCTGAAGCCCATCAGTGCCGAGATCACCTATGGGCTGGAGCGGCTCACCATGTTCCTCTCCCTCTCGCAGAGCATCTACGAGATCGACTGGGTGGAGGGGCTCACCTACGGCCAGGTGCGCAAGCAGGAGGAATACGAGCTCTCCCGCTACTACTTCGAGCTGGCGGACGTCGCCTTTCTCCAGCGCCAGTTCGACGGCTATGAAACCGAGGCGAACCGCAGTCTGGAGGCCGGGCTGGTGCTGCCGGCTTACGAGTGCGCCTTGAAGTGCTCGCACTGCTTCAACGTGCTCGACGCCCGCGGCGCCGTCTCTGTCACCGAGCGGGTCGGCCTGATGAAGCGGGTGCGCGACCTGGCCGTTGGTTGCGCGAAGGCCTATGTGGAGAGCCGGGAGAAGCTGGGATTCCCTTTGCTGAAGAAGGACGAAAGGGACGGCAAGGACGGCAGAGACAGCGCCGGCGAGACGACGGCGGCGGAGGTGGCCGATGCCGCGCGATGAGTACTTGCTGGAGGTGAGGAGCGAGGAGATCCCGGCGCGCATGCTGGAGCCGGGAGTGCGCGAGCTGGCGACACGAGTCTTCGAGGAGCTGATGGCGCGGAGCGTCGGTCCTCGCGAGGTGGAGACCGGCTACACGCCGCGCCGGCTGGTGCTGATCCTCTCCGGCCTGCCGGAGCGGGAGCCGGACCGCGAGGAGCAGGTGATGGGGCCGCCCGTGCGCGCCGCCTTCGCCGCCGACGGCTCGCCGACTCCGGCGCTGCTCGGCTTTGCCAAGCGCACCGGCCTCGCGCCGGAGGAGCTCGCGCGGGTGAAGACGGAGAAAGGCGAGTACCTGGCCGCCACCAGGAAGACCGAAGGCCGCCCCATCCGCGAGGTGCTGGCCGAGACCGTGCCGCGCGTGCTCGCCGCCATCTCCTGGGCCAAGACCATGCGCTGGGGGAGCGGCGAGGGTCCATGGGTACGGCCGGTCCACGGCGTGGTCTCGCTGCTCGACGGCGACGTCGTGCCGTTCGACTTTTTTGGCGTCGTGGCCGGCGACGAGACGGCGGGCCATCCCATCCTCTCGCCCGAACCGTTCCGCGTCACCGGCGCCGAGAATTACAAGAGCCGGCTCGCCGAGCTCCAGGTCGAGACGCGGCCGGAGGAGCGCCGGCGCGTCCTCCACGAGACCATGCGGTCCCGGGCCGAGGACCTGGGCGGGCAACTCGTCGAGGACGCCGCCCTGCTCGACAAGCTGACCGCCATCTGCGAGATTCCCGGCGTGATGGAAGGCCGCTTCGGCGACGCTTTCCTGGAGCTGCCGGCCGAGGTTCTGTCCACCAGCCTGCGGGATCACCAGAGCGCGCTGACGGTGGCGTCGCCTAACGGCGACGGCGGTCTCCTGCCGTATTTCCTGACCGTCATGGACCGGCCGGACGATCCCGCCGGACGCGCGCGCTCCGGCAACGAGTGGGTGGTCGCCGCCCGTCTGGCGGACGCCCGCTTTTTCTACGGCGAGGACCGCAAGGCGGGGCTCACCCATCGCGCCGAGCAGCTCGCGCGCCTTGCCTTCCACGAGCGTCTGGGGAGCTACGCCGCCAAGACCGAGCGGCTGGTGGCTCTCTCGGCAGCCATCTGCGACCAGCTCGGTTGGGGGGAAGAGAAGCCGCAGGCGGCCGAGGCGGCCCGTCTGCTCAAGGTGGACCTGGCGACCGAGATGGTCAAGGAGTTCACCTCGCTCCAGGGCGTCATGGGCGGCATCTACGCACGCGAGGAAGGCCAGCCGGAGGAAGTCTGGCAGGCGGTCTACGACCAGTATCTGCCGGCTTCGGCGGACGACTCCATCCCCCGCGGACGGGTAGGGCGGGTGACCGGCCTCGCCGACCGCATCGATACCCTGGTAGGGATGTTCGGCCTCGGCCTCATTCCCACCGGCAGCCGCGATCCCTTCGGTTTACGCCGCGCCGCCCAGGGAGCGGTGCGCATCGCCCTGGAAGGCGGCCTGGCGCTCGACCTGGAGGCCGTCGCTGTAGCGGCGGCCCGTCTCTACGGAGACAAGCTGACCCGCACCGCCGAGCAGATCCTGGACGACCTGCGCCCGTTCCTCTACGACCGCATCCGCTACATCCTCGGCCTCGCCGGCTACGCTTACGACGAGATCGAGGCCGCCCTCGCCGTGGGCGTCTCCAGTCTGCCGGACTTGAAGGCCCGAGTGGACGCTCTGCACAAGGTGCGAGAGGAGCCGGCCTTCCTCTCCGTGGTGCTGGCGGCCAAGCGCATCGCGAACATCGTCAAGGGCGCCGCCGAGCAGCCGCTCGATGAGTCCCTCCTCGCCGAGCCAGGGGAAAAGGACCTTGCCGCCGCCTTTCAGGGCTTGCGTGCAGATATCGAGGAGGCTGCCGCGTGCGGTGACTACGAGCGCTGCCTGCGCCGCATCGCCGGCCTCGCGCCCGTGCTCGACCGCTTCTTCGTCGAGGTGATGGTGATGGCCGAGGACGAGAAGGTTCGCGCCAACCGCATCGCCCTGCTACAAGCGATCGGCCGCGCTGTCTCGCGCACTGCCCGCCTCACCGAGATGGTGGTGGACAAGGCGGAAGCGCGGGCGAAGGCGGGATGAAATAACCGCGTGGCAGTTGCGGTAGAGCGCTGGAGTCGCGGTGAAGGAAACGGCGGAACGGCATGTTCCGCCCGGCCACGCCGGCTAGATGAGCGCCGCGATGTAGCCGATCGCGACGAGCAGGGAGAGCGTACCGCCCACGATCACCACCTGCGCCTTCCAGGGCTGGCCTTTGAGAAACGTGAACGGCATCGAGAGCATGAGCGAGCCGGGGAACGCCAGGCTCTTCAGGATCTCGCCCGTCACCGGCCAGCCGTTGCGCCGGGCGGCGATACCCACCACCGAACAGACCAGCGTGACGCCGAGCATCACGCCCGCGCCAATCAACGAGTCGCGCGTGGTGAAACGCATCTTGGTCTGCCCGCAAGCCATCATCGATTTCAACATCGCTTTTCCTCCGCTTGGCGCCAGGCGCCAGGTCCGGGTCGCCTGCCGAACGTCGGCCGACAACCATGCATCGATCGCTCCCGAGACGATGTCGATCACCTGCTGGGGGTGCAGTGCGTCATGCCCCACGGTGGCGAGAAACTCCTCGCCGTAGCGCTCGCGCCAGGCGCGCGGGTACAGGCGAAGGAGGCGTTCGCTGGCGGCCATGGCGGTCCTACCCCTCCGCGAGCCTCGCCCGGCCGATGCGCGCGACCGCACGCAGGCTCTCGAGGCGGTGATGTAGGACGCGCCGTCCCGCCGCCGTGAGCTGGTAGGGCCGGCGCCGGTCTTCCGCCGGCAGCGGCTCGATCCACTGGCGCGCTTCCAGCCGCGCTATGGCGCCGTAGAGCGTGCCCGGTCCCAGCTTCTGACCGGCCACCATCTCGATGTCCTGGGTCATGGCATAACCGTGCTTGGGACCGTCGGCGAGCGAAATCAGGATGTATAGCGCCGGTTCCGAGAAACGCCCCAGATCGGCCAGCAGATCGTCTCTGTGATCGCGTCCCATATATCGTCCTACGTAATACTACGCGCGACGTAGCAGTAAGTCAAGAGGGGGTGATCTTGTAGGGGCGCCCCTGCGTGGGCGCCCTGGGCAGGCAAGGGCGGCCACATAGGGCCGCCCCTACAAAAAATCTCGGGTGACTCTACGCCGCCTCTTCCAGCGGCTTCTCCCGCTTCGGCCACCAGCGCCGCACCAGCTCGCCCATCTTCTCCGCGCCCCGCAAGTCGTCGAAGATGGAGTAGAAGACCGGCGTGGCGAGGAGGGTCACCAGCAGCGACAGGGTCTGGCCGCCGATGACGACGACGGCGATCGCCCGCCGCTCCTCGGCGCCGGGGCCGGTGCCGAGCGCGAGCGGCAGCATGCCGGCCACCAGCGCGAGCGTGGTCATCAGGATCGGCCGCAGACGGTCGCGGTTGGCCTGCAGGATGGCGGCCATCCGCTCCATGCCGGCCCGGCGCAGGCCGTTCATGTGATCGATCTGCAGGATGGCGTTCTTCTTCACCACGCCGAACAGCACCAGCACGCCCAGGGCCGAGTAGAGGTTGAGCGTGTTGCCGGTGGCCCAGAGTGAGATCAGGGCGAACGGCACGGCGAGCGGCAGCGAGAGCAGGATCGTCAGCGGGTGGACCAGGCTCTCGAACTGCGACGCCAGGATCATGTACATGAAGATGATGGAGAGCGTCAGCGCCCAGATGAACTCGCGGAAGGTGCGGGCGAGCTCGCGGCCGCGGCCGCCGATGGCGGTTGAGTAGGCGGGCGGCAGGTTCATCTCCCGGACCGCCCCTTGCAGCGCCTCCAAGCGATCCGCCAGAGCGTAACCGGGGCCGACGCTCGCCCGCAGGCTCACCTGCCGCTGCCGGTCGAGCCGGTCGACGCGGGAGGCCGTGGTCTCCTCCCGGACGGTGACGAAGTTGCCGAGCTGCACGAGCTTGCCGCCCGCGCCGGGGACGTAGAGGCGGAGGATGGCCTCGGGATCGTTCCTCTCTCCCTGGGTCACGCGGAGCTGGACGTCGTAGTCGTCGTTGACGAGCGGATCGCGGAACCGCGAGACCTCCTGGTCGCCGCCCACCATCAGGCGCAGGGCGTCGCCCACGTCGGACATGTCTACGCCGAGTGCGGCGGCGCGCTCGCGGTCCACCACCACCCGCAGCTCGGGCTTGTCGAGCTTGAGCGTGGTGTCGGCGTCGACGATGCCGCCGAGCTCGATGGCCTTCTCGCGCAGGCGCTCGGCGTAGGTGGAGAGCGCCTGCAGGTCCGGACCACGCAGGGCGAAGTCGATGTCCCAGTTGCCGCCGCCGATGTTGAAGGCCGTGACGTTGCGCACGCCGGTGCGGAGGTCCTTGAACTTGCCGAGGCGCCGCCGGACCTCCGTCATCACGTCCCGCTGAGAGTAGTTGCCGCGAAAAGCGGCGAGAGGCCTGAGGCGGAGAACGCTGCCGAAGAGGCGGGGGATGGAGAACTTGCGTTCCTCGTGCGGCGCGATGCGCACGAAGACGTTTCCCTGGTTGACGCCGCCCAGGAAGCCGCCGCCGGCGGTGGCCAGCACCGTGCGGATGCCGCGGACCTGCCGCAATTGGGCCTCGATGGCGCGCATGGCTTCGTCGACGCCGGCGAGGCTCGTTCCTTCGGGGGCGTTGACGTTGATCTCGAACTCCGACTCGTCCACGTCGCTCGGGATGTACTCGATCTTCACCAGCTTGTAGAACGGGATGGCGGCGAGCATCACCCCGAAGGCGACGAGGGCGGCCAGGCGGCGCCGCCTCAGCACGGCGCGCAGCAGCCGCTCGTAGGTGCGGTCGATGCGGGCATAGAAGCCGCGCCGCGAACGGGCCGGCTCGGCGCCGTGAGGACCGTGGCCGCCGGCGGCGTTCCCGGCGCGCAGCATGCGGGCGCTCATCATCGGCGTCAGGGTGAAGGAGACGAGGAGCGACACGAGCACCGCCGCCGCCGCCGTCAGGCCGAACTGGTAGAGGAAGCGCCCCGAGATGCTCGACATGAAGGAGACCGGCACGAAGATCACCACCAGCGACAGGGTGGTGGCGAGCACCGCCAGGCCGATCTCCTGGGTGGCCCCCTTCGCCGCCTCGAAGGGTTTCATCTTCTTCTCCTCGACGAAGCGGAAGATGTTCTCGAGGATGACGATGGCGTCGTCGATCACCACGCCGACCATCAGCACCAGGGCGAGCATGGTGACGCTGTTCAAGGTGAAGTCGAGGGCCTTCATCATGCCGAAGGTGGAGATCACGGAGCAGGGGATGGCCACCGCGGCGATCACCGTCGAGCGCCAGCTCCGCATGAAGGCGAACACCACCAGCGAGGCGAAGATGCTGCCCAGGATGAGATGCAGGTTGATCTCGTGCAGGGCGGCGTAGATGTAGCGCGATTGGTCGCGGATGATCTCCATCTTCAAGTCGGGAGGGAGCTGCGCCTGGACGCGCACGAGCGCCTGCTTGACGCCCTCGATGACGTCGATGGTGTTGGCGCCGCTCTGCCGCCGCACCTCCAGGGAGACGGTCGGCACGCCGTTGAGGCGGGCCACCGAGCGCTGCTCCTTGGTGCCGTCCTCGGCCTCTCCCAGGTCGCGCACCCGTACCGGCTGGCCGTTCAAGGTGGCCACCACGAGATCGTTGAACTCGCCGGGATTCTCGAAGCGCCCCATGGTGCGCAGGGTCTGCTCGCGGCCGCCGGAAGTGACGTTGCCGCCCGGGGCTTCGGCGTTCTGCCGCACCATGGCCTCGCGCACGGCGGTGATGGGAATGCCGTAGGCCTCCAGCCGGTCGGGATCGATCCAGATGTTGATCGCCCGCTCGAGGCCGCCGTTGATCTGCACCTCGCCGACGCCGGAGGAGCGCTCGAGCTGCACCTTGACCACCTTGTCGGCGTACTCCGTCAGCTCGCGCAAGGATCGGTTGCCGGAGAGGGCGACGGTGATCACCGGCGAGCTGTCGTTGTTGATCTTGGCGATGACCGGCGGCTGGGTATCGTCGGGCAGGTTGCGGATGACGGAGGCGACGCGGTCGCGGATGTCCTGGGCGGCGGTGTCGATGTTGCGCTCCAGGGCGAAGGTGGCGATGACTACCGAGCTGGCGCCCGAGGAGACGGAGCGCAGCTCCTGGATGCCCTCGACCGTGTTGACCGCCTCCTCGATTCTCTGCGACACCTCGGCTTCGGTCTCCTCGGTGGAGGCGCCCGGCAGGTTGGTGCGCACGGAGACGGTGGGCAGGTCGACCGCCGGGAAGCGATCGACTCCCAGCCGGCCGTAGCTCGCGGCGCCCACCACCACGAGGGCGAGGATGATCATGGCCGCGAAGACGGGCCGGCGGATGCAGATCTCGGCGAGCTTTTGCATT
>Ga0134122_10003090_pt1 | contig 12297 bp, 6 predicted proteins | sample KB302_FD_96461 | JGI IMG/M metagenome (GOLD analysis project Ga0134122, IMG submission 96461) | Terrestrial soil microbial communities without Nitrogen fertilizer from Kellogg Biological Station, Michigan, USA - KB3-0-2 | ecosystem: Environmental > Terrestrial > Soil > Unclassified ...
AAGGACATCGTGGTCCCCGACCAGTTCTTCGACCGCACCCAACATCGGGTCGATACCTTCTTCGGCGAGGGCTTGGTCGCCCACGTGTCGCTCGCGAAGCCGATCTGCCCGGCGCTGATCGACACCTTCACCGAGGCGTCGGAGGCGGCGGGGGCGAAGGTGCACAAGAACGGCGCCTACGTTTGCATGGAGGGGCCGCAGTTTTCCACCCGCGCCGAGTCCGAGGTCTACCGGTCGTGGGGGATGGACATCATCGGCATGACCAACCTGCAAGAGGCGCGGCTCGCCCGCGAGGCCGAGATCTGCTACGCGACACTCGCCATGGTCACCGACTACGACTGCTGGCACGAGACGGAAGAGGCGGTCTCGGGCGAGGCGGTGATGGAAGTGGTCCGCCAGAACGTCCAGATGTCGCAGGACGTCATCCGCCAGGTGCTCCGCCGCCTGCCCGACGAATCGACCGATTGCCCGCTCTGCCGCCACGCGCTCGCCCATGCGCTGATCACCGAACGCTCGCTGATCCCGGCCGAGACGCTCAAGAAGCTCGCGCCGCTGGTCGGCAAGTACATCAGCTAGGCGTGTGATTTGAGCAAGCGGATTCTGGTCACCAACGACGACGGCGTCTTCTCCGAGGGGATCAAGCTCCTGGCGAAAGCCTTGAGCGACCTCGGCGAGGTCGTCGTCGTCGCCCCCGACCGCGAACAGAGCGCCTCCGGCCACGCGCTCACCCTGTCGCGGCCGCTGCGCCTGACCAAGCTCGAACCGAACTGGTACGCGGTGGACGGCACCCCGACCGACTGCGTCAACCTCGCGCTGCTCCATCTGCTCAAGGACCAGAAGCCCGACCTGGTCTGCTCGGGGATCAACTTCGGCCTCAACCTGGGGGACGACGTCACCTACTCGGGCACCGTCTCCGCGACGTTCGAGGGGACGCTGCTCGGCGTTCCGTCCCTCGCGTTCAGCCAGGAGGTGGCGGAGGGTTTTTCCTTCGAGCCGGCGGCCCGCTTCGCGCGGACGCTCGCGGCCACCGTGCTCGCCGAGCCGTCGCTGCCCGAGGATCTGATCCTGAACGTCAACGTCCCCGCGGGGGCGATCGGCGGCGTCAGCTTCACCCGGCTCGGGCGGCGCACCTATCAGCAGACGGTGGTCGAAAAACTCGATCCGCGCGGCCGGAAGTACTACTGGATCGCCGGGACGCCGAAATGGAAGCCGGAGACCGGCACCGATTACGAGGCGATCACGGGCGGCCGGATCTCGATCACGCCGCTCCATCTCGACCTCACCTACTATCCGGGCCTCGACGCCTTCGCCCCGTTGGGCGAGAAGCTCGCCGCCCTGCCGTTGAACGGCGGGCCGGACTCCAAGTCCGAACCATGAGCGATCCCTACGCAACCGCGCGGGAGCGGTTGATCCGCGACCTGGCGAGGAAGAGCGGCATCCGCGACGAGCGGGTGCTCGAAGCGATGCGCCGGGTACCGCGCCACCTGTTCGTCAAGACCGGCACCCTGCCGCACCTGGCGTACGCCGACAACGCCCTGTCGATCGGCGAGCGCCAGACCATTTCGCAGCCGACGGTGGTGGCGCGGATGACCGAGCTGCTGGAGGTCGGGTCGGAGTGCTCGGTGCTGGAGATCGGCACCGGCTCGGGGTACCAGACGGCGATCCTCGCGCTGCTCGCCCGTCGCGTCTACAGTCTGGAGCGGGTGGCGCCGCTCGCCCGCGAGGCGATCGCCCGGATGCGCGACATGCAGCTCGACAACGTCAAAATTCAGATCTTCGACGGCACGGTCGGCTGGAGCGACGTGGCGCCGTTCGATCGCATCCTGGTCACCGCCGCCGCGCCGCGGGTTCCGCCGCCGCTGCTCGAACAGCTGGCTCCCGGGGGCATCCTGGTGATTCCCGAAGGGACGAGGAACGCCCAGCGCCTGATTGTTTATCGCAAAGATGGGCGCAAGGATGCGGCGGGCGAGGTGGCGCGCGAGGAGCGCGAGGCGGTGGTGTTCGTGCCGCTGGTCGGCCGCCACGGCTGGGCGGCCGAAGAGACCAAGGCGTGAGGACGCGAGGGGATGAGCGCGAACCAGGAAATCCCGGGCGCCCGTTTCGTCGCTCGATTTGTCGTCACGGGCCGCGTGCAGGGGGTCGGTTTTCGCTATTTCGTGCGCACCCTGGCGCGCGAGCTGAAGCTCGCCGGGCGGGTCTGGAACCGGCCGGACGGCGCGGTCGAAATCGAAGCGGCCGGTCCCGAACCGGCGCTCGCCGAATTGGCCCGCCGCCTGCTCGCCGAAGGTCCGGGGCATCCGATGCACGTCGAGAAAACGCCGCTTGCCGAAGGGTGGGAGGTCCCCGCGGGGGACCGTTTTGACATCGAGAGGCGCTGAACGAAACCACTACCCCTAGAAAGGGAGCATCGATGGACGATCTCAAAGGCTTTATCCGCGAAGTGCCGGACTTCCCGAAAGCGGGCATTCTGTTCTACGACATCACCACCCTGCTCAAGGATCCTCTGGCGCTGCGTATGACGGTCGATCGCTTCGTCTGGCAGTTCGCCAGCAAGCAGGTGGACAAAGTGGTCGGCATGGAGTCGCGCGGCTTCATGTTCGGTCCGATCGTCGCCTACAACCTGAACGCCGGCTTCGTCCCCGTCCGCAAGCCGGGCAAGCTCCCCGCCAAGTCGATCAGCGAGACCTACGACCTCGAATACGGCCAGGACACCCTCCAGATGCACGAGGACGCGATCGAATCCGGCGACCGGGTCCTGATCGTGGACGACCTGATCGCGACCGGCGGCACCGCGTCCGCCTCGGCGAAGCTGGTGGAGCAGCGCGGCGGCAAAGTCGTGGGTTTGGGCTTCGTGATTGAGCTGACGTTTCTTTCCGGCAGGAAGAAGCTCGGCGGGTACGAAGTGCTGTCGCTGATCCGGTATTGAGCACGAGCCGGCGGGGGAGGGGGCGGTCCGCCGGATAGCGCGGGCCGCGCGCCGCCGGGAAGCCCCAGGGCTAGCACTTCGGAGTTGCCGCGGTGTCAAGATAGGTGTGTTGATGGCCGTCTTGGACACTTCCGTAGGGAGATGCCCGTTCGAGTTTTCCGTTTCATGAAAAACGTCGGTGTGGTCGTGCTCGGCGTTCTGTTGGGTTACTTCCTCGGCCACGCGAGGTCCGAGCGGGAGCATGATCCGCCGCCAGGTGATCCTCTCGGAGCCGAGGCTTCGCCCCCTTCCGTGCCGGGCGACCCCGAAAATGACGCCGTGGTCGACGCGCTCAGCCAGGGTTGGGCGGCGGACCGGGCGGGCATCCGGCCGGGCGACGTGGTTCTCTCCTGGTCGCGGGGGGCTGAAAGGGGCTCCGTTCGGTCCCCCCTCGAGCTGGCGCAGGTCGAAATCAACCAGGCTCCTTGGGGCCGGGTGACCCTGCGCGGCAGGCGAAACGGAAAACCCAGAGAGTGGGTCGTCCCGCCCGGCTCTTGGTGCCTCTGGGCGAGGCCGAGCCTGCCCGCGCCGCTTCTCGGTTTGTATCGGAGTGGCCGGAACCGGATGGCCGCGGGAGATTTCGATGCCGGTGTGGCGGATTGGACGGCGGCGGTGGAAGCGGCCGTTCGGCGAAAAGACCCGTTGCGGGCGTCGTGGCTAGAGGCACGCCTGGCCCAGGAATTGGCGAGCGTCGGGAGGTGGACCGAGGCGGAGAAGCGGTTGGACGGTGCGATCCGACGTCTGGAGAAGAGCCGGCCGGAAGCGGCGGTTCGGATCCTGGAGGAGTGGTCCCGGCGCCGCAATTCGTTGCCGGCCAGCGTAGGGGGTCGAGGGGAAGTCATCATCCGTCGGGCCATGACGCTCGGGGCGCCGGAGAGCTTGGCCGCGGCGCGATATCTCGGCGCCCTGGCGATGATTGCCCGCGAGCGGGGAGACTTCACCGCCGCTCAAGGTTTCTACCGCGATTCCCACGCGATCCTGGAGAGGTTGGCGCCCGGGAGCGTCGCTCTCTTGTGGAGCCTGGAGGGCCTGGCCATGTCCGCCGGTCGCCTCGGGGATTTCGATCGGGCGGAAGAGGTCTTGCACCGAGCCTTGGCGATTCAGGAGCGGCTGGAGCCGGACAGCCTTGAGCTTTCGACGATCGTCGTCGACCTCGGGATGATCGCCGCCGTGAAGGGTGACCTGTCGGTGGCCGAAGAGCATTTTCAGCGCGCCGTGCGCCTGATCCAGCGGTTGAGCCCCAACGGTCCTGAGCTCGCTTTCGCGCAATGCTATTTCGGGATCGTCGAGGTCAAGCGTGGGAATTGGGCGATCGCCGAAGATTACCTCCACCGTTCCCTCGCCCTGTGGGAGAAGGTCAACCCGGAGAGTTTCGATTTCGCAAAAGCGCTCAATTCGTTGGGAGATCTGGCAGGGAAACGGGGAGACTTCGCGACGGCCGAGGAGCACTATCGGCGGGGCCTCGCGATCTCCGAGAGGCTCGCGCACAGCTCTCCGGAGGCGTCGCTTTCCACGATTTATTACCTGAACAATCTGGCGGCAATCGAAAAGCGCGGCGGCAACCTGGCGAAGGCCGACGAAACGCTTCGCCACGTGCAGGCGATCCTGGAAGGCGTGAGCCGGGAAAGCTACGACTTGGAGGGGATCCGCTACCAGCGGGCACTGATCGCTTTCGATCGGGGCGACCTGACCCTCGCCGAAGCGCTGCACGAGCAGGCGCTCGCGTTTTGGAAGAGGAAAGCCCCCGAAGGTCTCGACGTTTCGGACAACCTGAAAGCTCTCGGCGCCATCGCGATCGAGCGCGGAGAGCCGGAGAAGGCGCGCAGACTCCTCCTTCGTGCGCTGGCGATTCGGGAGAAGATGGCGCCGGGCAGCAGTCGGCTGGGCGAGACCCTGCATCAGCTGGGCCGCGCGGATCGCCAACAGAAGCGCCTTGGCCCGGCCGCCGAGCACTTTTGCCGTGCCACCGTGGTCTTCGATCAGCAGCGCAAGAAGGTCGGGGGAACCACGGAAGGAAAGTCCGCATTCGGTGGAACGATCGCGGAGCCCTACCGGGATTGCGTCGCGGCGTTGGTCGATATCGGCCGGCCGCAGGAAGCTTTTCACGTTCTGGAAAGGGGGCGCGCCCGCACGTTTCTCGACCTGCTGGCGCAGCGTGAGCTGAGCTGGTCGGCCGATCTTCCTCCGGATCTCGACCGGGAGCGGAAACAGGCGAACGCCGAGTACGATCGCACTCAAGCGACCCTCGAACATCTGACCCCTGCGCGCGATCGGGCCGAGATCGATCGCCTGCTGCTCAATCTGCGAGATCTCCGCGTCCGGCAAGAGGAGGTCGCGTCGAAGATTCGCCGGTCCTCGCCCAGGATCGCCGCCTTGCAGGATCCCCAACCTCTCGACCTCGCGGGTGCCCGGGCGGTTCTCGATCCGGGGACCGTGCTGCTCGCCTGGTCGATCGGCAAGGACCGATCCCTGTTGTTCGTCGTCCAAGCGCGGGGAAGCGACCCGGGCTTCGCGGTCCTTTCGATCCCGATCGGCGACAAGGACCTGCGAAAGCGCGTCGAGGCTTTCCGCGCCATTCTGCTGCGCCTGGGTCCCCGCGAAAGGGCCGTCTTCGATCAGGCGCGGGATCTCTACGACCTCCTGCTCCGTCCCGCCGATCCCTGGATCTCGGCGTCGAGCCGTGTTCTTCTCTCCCCGGACGGTCCCCTCCATACCCTGCCGTTCGCGGCATTGGTACGGGATGGGCGCTGGCTCGCCGAGCAGAAGCCGATCCACGAGGTGCTCTCGGCCACGGTTTACGCGGATCTTTTGAAATCGCGGCGCGCGAGCGCGCCCGCCGTCCCGGGGGAACTGACTGCCTTCGGCGCGCCGCTCTACCCGCCGCCGATGCCCGCTCCGGCGCAGGCGGGCGATCCGGAGGTCCGGGCGGCCGTCCGGCGGGGCCTGATCCTCACCGCCCTTCCTGCGTCGGGCGACGAAGTCCGCGGCATCGCCGCCCTCTTTCCGGGAGCCCGGACGTTCCTCGGCGCGGCAGCCACCGAAGAGCGGGCAAAGTCCGTCCCGAAAGACACGCGCTACCTTCATTTCGCCTGCCATGGTTTGCTCGACGGGCGGCTTCCACTCAACTCGGCGCTTGCCCTCTCGATTCCCGAACATCCGAAAGAGGGTGAGGACAACGGTCTGCTGCAGGCGTGGGAAATCTTCGAGAGCGTGCGGCTCGACGCCGATCTGGTCACTCTTTCGTCCTGCGACAGCGGCCTGGGGCAGGAGATGGGAGGAGAGGGCCTCCTCGGGCTTACGCGGGCATTCCAATACGCCGGAGCGCGTTCCGTCCTCGCGTCGCTGTGGAGCGTCTCCGACAGCGCCACGGCGGATCTGATGAAGCGCTTTTATGGCCATCTGCGGGAGGGGCTGACCAAAGACGAAGCCCTTCGGCGTGCTCAAGTCGATTTGATCCGGTCGCCGAAGAAAGAGTTCGCCCATCCCTTCTACTGGGCCGCATTCCAGCTGTCCGGTGATTGGCGATAGCTCGGGAACAAGCACTAACACCACGTCGCAGCTTCTCTGTCAATATAGAAGTGTCGATGGCTGCCAGAGACGCTTTCTCCGCTGACGAGTCGGCTCTGACTCCGCCGATCACCTGCGGCGCGGACATCGTGGGCGGGCCGCTCGTCCTGGACGGCAAGTATTGGTTGGACGAGCGTCTCGGCGAGGGAACTACGGGCGTTGTCTACCGTGCCCTCCACCTGCATCTCAAGAAGTCTTTCGCGGTGAAGGTCCTTCGCTCCGGTTCATCGGATCGCTTCTTGCTCGCGCGGTTCGAGCGCGAGGCCGAAGCGTTGGGCCGGCTCCGGCATCCGCACGTGGTCGAGATCACGGACTTCGGGATCGACGCCGCGACGGGGATGGCCTATTTGGTCATGGAGCTGCTGGAGGGAAAGACTCTGGCGGCCTTCTGCCGGGAAGAGGGTCCTTTGCCGCTGGCTCGTGCGCTGCCGCTTCTCGATGCGATCGCCGCGGCCGTCGATGCCGCGCACGCGCAAGGCGTGCTGCACCGCGATTTGAAGCCCGGCAACGTTCTGCTCGTTCCTTCGGACGACGGCGAGCCGCGGGTCAAAGTGCTGGATTTTGGCTTGGCCGAGATCCTGGGGCGGCACTCGGAAGCAGGGGAGGGTCCTGCCGCCGAAACCGGAGAGAGCCTCGATTCCGAAGCCGACGTGGATTCCGGCGAGGGTCGCCTGACCCTGACCGGGGCTCTCCTTGGGACCCCTCACTACGTGGCGCCCGAGTTGATCCGGCAACGGAACGCCGGCCGCGCTTCCGACCTCTACTCGTTCGGAGTGATCGCCTACGAGCTGCTCGCCGGGAAGCCGCCGTTTCTTGGATCCACGGCAGAGGTTCTGGCCGGGCACCTGCACCGGGAGGCTCCGGCCCCGGCTCCATGGGGCGTGCCGCTGCCCGAGGAGGTCTGGCAGGCTCTAGAGGAGCCGCTCCGGAAGGCCCCGGCCCTGCGCCCGGCCAGCGCCCGCGGTGTCGTGGCGAAGATCCGGCGAGCCGAGGAGCGGTCGTCCCTCAGGCGGTGGAAGGCCACCGAGCTGCCGCGCCGGGCGCTTCTCTCGGTGGGTTTGACCGGGTGCGTGCTGCTCGCCGGCCTCCTTCTGCCTTGGCCCCTCTTTCCACAGTTCGACGATTGGATTCAGGACCTGCGAGCAGGATCGGCGCCGACGCGCGCGCCGGACCCGCGGATTCTCCTCCTGACGCTGGACGAAGCGAGCCTGGCGGGCGCGCCTTCTCTCGCGAACCGGGCCGACGAGATCGGGGCCATGCTCGAGCGGGTGTTCGCGGCGGGCGCGAAAGGCATCGCGATCGACCTGCTCCTTCCGGCGAAATGGGCGGAGTCGACAGCCTTCTCGGATCTCGTCCTCCGGCATCCCGATACGCTTGCGCTGGCCGCCTTCTCGCGGCCTGACGGGTGGGTGGTTGGACCGGAATGTCTCACCGGATTGACCACGGCGGCGCTCGGTCCGGATCGCGTCTCGGCGCTCTTCGGTTTCGTGAATTTGGATGAGGACGAGGACGGCGTGACGCGCAAAGGCCGGTTGCGCTACCTGGACCATGCCGGCCAAACGCGCCCGTCGTGGTCCGCGAAAGCCGCGGCGATGTTGGGCAACCGGCGCGGGGCGAAAAACGAAGGCGCCAAAACCTTCCGGCTCGATCCGCGCATCGATTGGCCGCGCTATCCGCGACTCTCGTGGCGCGATGTCCCGGCCGTGCTCGGCCGGGACCCCGGACGGTTTCGGAACCGGCTGGTCCTGCTCGGCGGCGAATTCGAGGCATCCGGCGACGAGGTTCACCGCGTACCGCCCTCCGCGAACCGTACCGCCTTCATCTCAGGGCTCGCCCTCCAGGCGATGCTCACGGACACTCTCGCCACCGGGCTGCCGGTCCGCGAACCGGCGCGGGTACCCTTCCTCCTCGCGGCGATTCCGCTGCTCGGTCTCGTTCTGGGGGGAGTTCTCTGTGTGCCGCGGGCGAGACCGGCGTTGATCTTGCTCGTGGCGGCCGCGGTTCTCTACCTTGTCGCGTCGTTTCCCGCCTTCTGGTGGGCGGGCTGGCAGCTCCCGGTCTCGCTGCCACTACTGCTTAGTCTGTTCGGTCTTCTTCTCGTCCTGATCGTCCGGCGGCGGCTGCCTCCGGCTCCGGAGGTCTCTCCATGAAGATCGCTCGCATAGCACGCATCATGGTCCTTGGCACTCTGGTGAGCTTTCCTTCCACCTCGGCTTCCGAGAGAAGGATTCCTCCCGCCAAACCCGTAGCTCTCGTCTACTCGGTCACGGGCGAGGCCTCGTTAACTGCGCCCGTGGAAGCCCGGCGTCCGCTGCGCTTGTTCGATCGTCTGGTGGCGGGATCGACCTTAGAGTTGAACCCGGGCGCGCGCCTCGCCCTGGCTTTTGTGAACGGACGCCGCTACGAGCTGGGCGGAAGATCCAAGGCGACCCTCGGGCGGGCGGATCTCTCCTCCCACTCCGGTCCCCTGCATTCGCTCCCCGCGGCTCCTCCCCTCCCGCGTCTCTCGCCGATCGCGGAAGAGGAGCAGCCTGGATTGAGCGCTGGGGCCGTGCGCATACGTTCCGAACCCATCTCGGGGCTCTATCCGGATCGCAGGGTGGTCAGCCTGGCTTCGGAGACCCGCTTGCGTTTCGATCCAATGCCTGCGGCCCCGAAGTACCACGTGCAGGTCATCGACCGGGAAGGCAAAATTCTATTTGCCATCGATACCCAAGTCGCAGAAGTCACCGTTCCGCCCGAGGTGCTTGCGCCCGGACGGACCTATCGTTGGACCGTCGAAACGGTCGACCGCCCCGGTCCGGTCGCCCGAGGAGAGGCGATCCTCGTCACTGTGGACGCCGGCCAGGCACGTGCTCGCGAAAAGCTGCGACATTGGGCTAAAACGTCCGGCGGAGCCGACGACCTCTTGCTGCTCGAAGGAGTGGACCAATCGCTGGGACTCCAGGAAGACTCTCACCCCCTTAGCGAGGAGGCTCGCTGCCCATTCTCCTCGCCAGGGGTGGTCGTCGAAACTGTCGCCCCGGAGTCCGCGGCCTTTCGAGTCGGGCTGATGCCAGGCGATCGGCTTCTTTCCTGGTGCAGAACGTCCGGTGGAGACGGGGATTGCGTCGCACGAGGCGATCTAAGCACCCCCTTCGACTGGTTGGACCTCCAGATGGAGGACGTTCAGCGCGGTGGAGTGGTGGTCGAAGGGAGACGAGGGTCAGAGGATCTCCTCTGGAACCTGTTGCCAACGTTCCAGGGAATTACGGTGGCGCCACTGCTCGATGGCCCGCTTGTAGAGGCCTACACATCTTCTCGTGATCGTGAGTCGGCCGGCGATCCCGAGTCCGCCGGGAAAGAGCTCGAGCGAGCTGCGGACCTGGCGGATGAAAACCATTGTATCGCGGCCCTCTGGCTCAGAGCCCGGGCTGCCCAGCTTCGTGCCAAGGCCCGGAAGTGGTCCGAAGCGGACGCGGGTTACGAGGGCCTTTTGGCTAAAGCGCGACAGATCAAGGCAACCCGCGTGGAAATCCACCTCCAGATGAGTTGGTCGGAAACGCTCCTGCTGCGCGGTGAAGCCATGCGGGCCAGGATGCAACTCGAAAGAGCCCTTCTGCTGGAACGGCAGGCTTTTCCAGACAGTTCGGGCGTTATGGCGTTGCTCCTCCGGCTCGGCAATGTGGCCGAGAAACAGGACGAGCTGGAAGAAGCGGATCGGCTGTACAAACAGGCCTACGACCTGGTTCTCCGCGCAGTCGCTCCCGGCGGAGGGGGTGAAGCCGCCGTGTTGCAGAACCTCGCCGTGATCTCAGGACGGCGAGGGGACCTGGCGCAAGCGGAGGCGTTTGCGGCCCGCGCCCTTGCGATTCGGGAAAGGCTCACACCTTCGGGCGAAGCGATCATTCCGAGCCTGGTGGGCTATGGCAACCTGCTTTATGCCCGCGGCGACTTCACAGGGGCCGAGGCCGCGTTCCTCCGCGCCAGGAAGATCCTGGAAAGGATCCAGCCCGGGGGCGTGGCCTTGGCGACCACGCTGCACAACCTCGGCGAGCTCGCCTATGAGCGCGGAGATCGCGTGGCCGCGGAAGACCTCTTCCAGCGGGAGCTGGCCCTATTCGAAAAGCTCGATCCGAGCGGGAACTCGGTCCGCGAAAGCCTCGTCGGCCTCGGCGAGGTGGCCCTGCGAGAGGGTCAAGGTGGCAAGGCGGAAGAACTGTTGCGGAAAGCCCTGGCGATCAGCGAGAAGCTCAACCCGACGGGGCCGAAGAGCGCCCGGTGCCTGCGCGGCCTGGCCGCCGCCGCGAATCTGCAGGGGCGGAGCGCAGAAGCCGAAAAACTCTTGGGTCAAGCTTTGGCCATCTGGCAGAAACTCAACCCTGAGGCCGCCGAAACGGGGGACGTCCATTTGAACCTCGGCCTTCTTCTGCTCGAGCAGGGTCACTTCGAGACCGCCGAGGCGCATCTCCGAACAGCGATCGGTGTCTACGAGAAGTCCCGCCGACCGCTGCCCGAGGGTTACCATGCCCTGGCTCGGTTGCAGGCGAAAACAGGCCGGTTGAAGGAAGCTGGGACGACCTACAAGGCGGCCATGGATGCCTTGGAAACGCAAGGGTCTCGACTCGGAGGCGCGAAGGAGTCGCAATGGCTCTATCGCTCCCCTTTGGGCGATCTCTATTTCGAAGCGGCTGAGCACGAGATCGCCCTCGGGCGGCCGGACGAGGCCTGGAGAATCATCGAAAGAGGGCGCGCCCGGGGATTCCAAGAAGTGTTGGCGCAGCGAGATCTGCGTTTCTCGATGGAGCTGCCGGAAGAGCTGTATGTCGAGCGCCATCGTCTGGATGCCGAATACGACGAAGTGCAGGCGGCGCTCGCCGATTGGCTGCCGGAACAGGGCGTGGAAAAGATCGAGAGCCTCCAGGGGCGCCTGCGGGACCTGCGGCTCGAACAAACCGAGGTCCAGGAACGGGTTCAACGTTCCTCGCCTCGCCTCGGAGCTCTCGCAGGTCCCGTTCCGCTCGATGTCGCGGCAGCTCGCTCCGCGCTCGATCCGGGAACCGCGCTCCTCACCTACGCCGTGGGGGAGTCGCATTCCTTTTTCTTCGTCGTCACAGCCGAGGGGAGCTCCGGACCGGGTTTCGCTTTCTATCCGCTTCCCATGGGGCGCGAAAGCCTGACGCGCGAGGTCGAGGAATTCCGCCGACGGATGAGTCAGCCGGAGGCGCTCTCCTCGACAGTGAAGAGGAACGGTCAACGCCTCTATGACCTCTTGGTTCGCCCGGCCGAGCCGCTGCTGGTCAAAGCGGATCGCTGGCTCATCTCGCCGGATGGACCCTTGCACTCCCTCCCCTTCGCCGCCCTCGTGTCCGGCGATCGTTACCTGGCGGAGTCCAAGCCGATCCACGTCGCGGCTTCCGCGGCGGTCTACAAAGAGATCAAGGCGAACCGGTCGAAAGAGGCCTCGGCGCCGACGATGGAGTTGCTCGCGGTGGGAGACCCGGTCTACCCGGTGGAGGAAAAAGAATCAGAAACGGAGAGAGACCCGCAAGTGCAGACCGCCCTGCGCCGAGGGTTGAAATTGGAGCCCCTGCCGGCGACGCGGGGCGAGGTCAAAGCGATCTCCGATCTTTTTCCCGAGGCACGCGTCCTTCTCGGTCGCGACGCCACCGAGGAGGCGGTCAAGTCCTTGGCGCCGCATGCTCGACGCCTCCACTTCGCCTGCCACGGCCTGCTGGATGAGCGGTTCCCTCTCAACTCGGCGTTGGCTCTTTCGATTCCTGACC
>Ga0134122_10003092_pt1 | contig 12292 bp, 8 predicted proteins | sample KB302_FD_96461 | JGI IMG/M metagenome (GOLD analysis project Ga0134122, IMG submission 96461) | Terrestrial soil microbial communities without Nitrogen fertilizer from Kellogg Biological Station, Michigan, USA - KB3-0-2 | ecosystem: Environmental > Terrestrial > Soil > Unclassified ...
AGGCGTGCTGAAACTCGTCAACAGTCATGGGCGTACCTGGGCGCTCAGTAATCTCGATGCTGGCAGCGAATCAGTTCCGAGGTGTGGCCATGCTAGCATAAACGCTGCTTTGCGCAACATTCTTGAAACGGGCCGTAACCTGAGATGCGATCTACATGCCCAGAAGATCTGCCGCACTATTGCCCGAAACAGTAAAGCCGCCCGTCTTCCGATCCAATCACCACGCGACCCGAAGCAATCGCCGGTGATGCCGATAGCGGCGCTCCCGCGTTGAACTCCCACACCTTCGCGCCCGTCTTGTAGTCGAGCACGTAGAACTTTCCGTCATTTGAACCGATGAACGCGCGCCCGTCCGCGAGCGCGACCGATGATTCGACTCGCGCGCCGGTCATAACGGTCCAAAGCTCCCTGCCCGTGGCGGCATTGATGCAATGAATCATCTTGTCGCGGCCGCCTACGACGACTTTGCCTTCGATCACGCCGCACGATGAATAGTAAGGAAACTGGCGCTTGCGATTCTGATAACGCCAAACGATTCGATGTGTTCTCAAGCTGACCGCGATCACTTCGTTGTTGAAGGTGCCGTAGTAAGCAACGCCTCCGACAAGCGCGGGCGACGCGCCGGTGTAAGCGCCTGACGCGACGTGATATAGTTCGCGGCCGTCTGCGATTCGAATTGCGCGAAACGTTTCATCGCAGCCGGCGATGTGCGCAACTCCGTTTGAGACACCCGCCGTGCAGTGAACCGGTCCCTGAGTCCTGAACTTCCAAATGAGCGAGCCATTCGCGGCACCGAGACAATACAGATGCTCATCATAAGAGCCGATCAACAACCGGTCGCCGACGACTACCGGAGACGATTTAACTTCGCCGTTTGTCTTGAAGGTCCAGACCGCGCGGCCGTCGCTCGCGCGCACCGCGTGAACCGTTCCGTTCAAGTCGCCGATGTACACCACGCCGTTCGCGACGCAGGGCGACGACTCGCCGATCGGACCCGTCGCTTTGTACTTCCATCGGACTGAACCATTAGAAAGGTTGAGCGCGGCAAGCTCGCCCGATTGAGAACCGACGTAGACGACGCCGTTCGAGATCGCGGCGGATGATTCGATCGACTCGCCCGCTTCGTAGGTCCAAACGACTCTGAGGTCGCGAGGAACGCCCGAAACCGAAACGCCCATCGATTGCGGGGTGGCTCTGAATTGCGCCCAGGTGTCTGGTGGAAATTGGACCTGTGAACCCAGTGAGCACGTTACAAGAATTGAAATCAGAAAAATGGATTTGAAGAATCGCAATGCTGCCCCTTCCCGTTTTTGAATCACGCATACGCGTGTTGATAAAGCTCCAACGCCTCGGCTCGGCCGAACTCGCGCGGATTGGATTTGCCGGTCCATTGACTCGCGGCTTCCTCGGCGAGCTGCGACAAATCACGCTCGGGCACGCCGACGGATTCGAGACCGTGAGGCAGACCTCCGATTGAAATCAAGTCCTCGAGCCTGCGCGCGAGAGCTTCCCCGGCGTTCTCTTCGATCGAGCCGCGCTTGAGTAATTCGCCGTAGCGATCTCCGACAACGGACGAGTTCCATCGAACAACGTGCGGCAGCACCAACGCGATCGCCACGCCGTGCTCGGTCCCGTAGTTGGCCGTCAACGGATTCGCGCAAGCGTGAGCCGCGCCGAGCATCGAGTTCTCGATCGCAAGTCCCGCCCAGTATGCGCCGAGTTGCATCGCTCCTCGCGCTTCAATGTCCTTCGGATCGTTGATCACTCGTTCGTAATTCGCTTCGAGCAGCCGCCACGCTTCGAGAGAAAACATTTCCGATATCGGCGTGCGTTTGGTCGTCACATAGGTTTCAACTGCGTGCGAGATTGCGTCGAATCCCGAGGTTGCTGTGACGCTCGCGAATTGAGAGAGAGTCAACAACGGATCGAGGATCGCAATCTTGAACGCGGCGCCCGGATCACCGCAGGCCATCTTGACGTGAGTCTCGGCGTCGGAGATCAACGCGTAGGATTGAGCTTCGCTGCCGGTGCCGGATGTCGTCGGTATTCCGATCATCGGAAGCATCGGGGCGCGTGTCTTCCCATATCCCCAGTAGTCCTGCATCACGCCGCCGTTGGTAAGCAAAAAGTTGATCGCTTTGGCCGTGTCCATCGAGCTTCCGCCGCCGAGCCCGATGATCGAATCGACGTCGAGCGGCTCGGAAAAATCTCGGCCAGCCTCGATCATTACTGTCGTTGGATTCGAATCAAAATCATGAAAGGTGAAAACGTTGACTCCAGCATCGGCGAGAAGCTTCGCTGCTTTATCGACGAAGCCGCACGCTAGAATGCCTCTATCCGCAACAAGCAGCGTACGGCGAAATCCAAGCTCCCGCGCGAGAGTGTCCAGTCTTTCGAGCGACCCTTCGCCGAAGATTAATCGTGTGCGTGGATTGAAATCGAATGGCTGCATCGGCAGGGAGTTTGTAGTCCGGCCTTCAAGCGGAAGTTTGTATCGTACTAGGTTATGAAAAACACAGATACAAACTTCCGCCTGAAGGCCGGACTACGAACAGGTATCACTTCTTTTCAGCAAGCGTCTTCTCGGCGATCGCGAAAAGTTGATTGCGATTGGTTATGTACAGCGTGCCGTTGGCCGGTATGGGTGTGCAATACACCGAGCTGCCCATGTTGATCTCGGCGATAACTTTCTTCTCTTTGGTGGCCGCAAGAATAGCGATATCGCCGTCTTCATCGCCGAGATATACCTTGCCGTCGACGACCATCGGCGAACCCCACACCGCGGCGAACATGTCATGAACCCAGAAGACCTTTCCAGTCTTCGCATCGAGGCAGTGCAGGAAGCCGCTGAAGTCCGGGTAAAAAATCATCCCGTCATAAACGGCCGCCGTGGAGATTGACCGCCGGATCTTATCGTAGTGCCAGATGACTCCGCTTTGCGTGATGTCTCCGCGCTTGGTCGCATCGATGCAGTAGAGATGGCCGACGCCTTCGCCGTGTTCAGGATCCTGGCCGTTCGCCAAGTACACCTTGTTATCGTAGATCACCGGTGTGCTGATCAATTCGTTGCGAGTCTTTGGCCAGACCGAGTCCTTCGGGTTGCAATCGAATTCCCAAAGCTTCTTCCCGGTCATCGCGTCGTAGCCGCGCACCCAGCCGTCGCCCTGCGCGTGAACCGCCTGAACGACATCGCCGATCTTGCCAACCGACGGCGAAGACCACTGGCCGTGAAGAATTCGATCGCCTACCGAATTGTCTTCCCACGCAAGCTTGCCGGTTTTCTTGTTGATCGCGATTATCGCCGGAGCCTTCGGCGAAGGAATGTTGACGTGACTTTCGTCCTGCCCGTTCGAGGTGCAAATGTAAAGCATATCGCCGTACGACACGGGCGAGCAGTTTGACATGTTATGAGGTTGCGAGCCGACTTCTTCCATCATGTCCAGCTTCCAAACGATGTCGGCATCGTTCTGCCCGGTCAGCTTCTCATCTTTGTAAGGACCGTCGTTTTCGTTGTCGCGAAAACCTTGAGTGTCGAGGCACATTACTTCGCATCGATTGGTCACGTAATAAAGCCGGTCGCCTTCGATCAGCGGCGAAGAGCAAACGCCCTGGAAGGGCCAATCGTTGACGCGCCCCGACGCGAGCTTCTCGTTTGTCTGTTGCCACAGGAACGCGCCGTCGGATTCACGGAAGCACATCAACACGCCGCGGTCACCGGCCTGTTTCGGATCGCGCGCCGCTTCGTTATTGGTGCCGACGTAGACCTGGCCTCCGGAGACAACCACGTTTCCGTAGCTCTGCGAGCCGAGCGTTGCGACCCACTTGATGTTCTTCTTGGTCTTGACGTCCCAGTTCGACGGCATACCCTTCTGATTCGAAACCATGTTGCGGTCGGCTGTGCCGCCCCACATCGGCCAGTCGTTCGTGCCGGGATCGGAAGCTGAGGCGAGCCTTGTGGTGCCCAATAGCGCGAGTGCCGCGCAAACAACCGACATGATTTTCTTGCTGCGTGTCTTCATTGATGCTCCTCGTTCAATGCGTGTGTTCAGAGTCGAAGTTTTGAGTACAAGCTTTAGCTTACTTCCAATGTTCTAAGTGCTGAGTTACGCAAGTAAAAGTTGTACTCTGAACTCCGGAGGACTCTGAACGCCTGTTGAGTCACTTATTCGGAGTGACCTTTATGTTGTCGATATAAACCTCACTGGGAGCGTCGGCAAAGATACCGGCGCTGCCCTGATGATTCCCAAGCGGATCGATGCGCTCGATCATCCATTCCGCAGGTTCGGGATCGGCAGCGGGCCACGCCTTGCCGCGAGCGCGCACCTTTCCATCGGGCAGATTCTCGACTTGAATCTTCAATCGATACCACGTGTCTGCCTTCCACGCGAACGGCTTCTTTACCGTCCGCTTCTCTTCGATCTGCCACGAACGCAATTCCAGCTTTTGACTGTTGCCCATGATCGCAAGCTCGTAGCGCTGTGCGACCACGCCGGCATCACCCATCTGTCGGCGCTTCTCCGTAGCACGAACGTCGGCCTGAGTGGTGTAGTTCGACCAATCCGCGGGGCTGAAGAACGAGCGCGCGCGTTTGAAAGCCTGCGGGTTCGGATTCTTCACCAGCACCTTGTTCCCTTCGATCTCGCGCACGTTGTACTTGCCGCCGGTGCTGATCCAATACTTCGGCACGGCCTCAGGAGCGAGCGCGTCGAAGTTCTCGCTCAGTGGAACAGCCGGCACGACGCGAACGCGAGATACGCCTGCGACTCCGCCGACCGTCGCTTTCACCAGGCCCGCTTGAAGTCCGGCATCCGCCGCGGCTGTGAATCCATTCGCATCGGCGGTGCCTTTCAAGCCTTCAAGCGACCACTGCGCGGTTTGTTCTTCGCGCAAAAAACGCCCGTGATCGTCGAAGAGGCGCACTCTGAATTTGACGGGCTGGCCCGGCTTCACAATCACGTCCGCGGGCACAACCTGTACGTGCGCGACTGGTGCTTGCGAAGCCGGCAACTCTTCAATCGCCTGGACGGGCGGAAGCGCGGGCGACGCTGTCTTCTTTCCGATGCAGTAGACGGCCTTGGTGGTGACCAGATAAACGCGGCCTCGCGAAACGGCGACAGAGGCGAGTATCTGTTCATTCGCCGAGATCGCTTCATCGCCGGCTTCGGTCTTCAACTCGACTTTCTCGACCTGGCCCAGTTCGACTTCGCTGAGTACTTCGCAACCGGTTGGACCCGGTTTCAGGATGAAAAACTTTCCGTTCTCGGTTCCGACATAAAGCTTGCCATCGGCCAGCACCGGCGATGCGCGCTGAAGCGTTCCGATCGTATGCTTCCACAGTTCCTTGCCGGTGTTGACGTCGAATGCAAACAGGTTCGCGCTATCGTCAATTTGGTAGACCCGGTCACCGTCGATGATAGGCGACGAATATCCTCCGCGGATGCCTGTGACCGACCACTTGATCTTATCCTTACCGAGAGCGCCTTTGCCGGTTGCGTCGATCGCAGCAATCAAACCCATCTCGTTGGTGTCGAGATTCTCTTCGCTGTGAGTCGCGATCACCGTGTCGCCGTTGATCACCGCGCAGTTGTTGATCCCGCGCTTGGTGATTGGGCAAGTCCACACGGGCTCGCCTGTCTGCGCTTTCATTGCGGCGACGGCCCCGTCAGCCCCGCCGACGATGATCATGCGAGTGCCGTTGATCGTCGCGGCGATCGGAGTCGGATACACGGTGTCGTAAGGCCGGCCTCCCGGCGCGCTGGTCCAAACACATTGGCCGTTCATTTTGTCGAAGGCGAAGAAGCGATGCTTGCGCTGAGCCGTGTCTCCCCAGCCATCGATGATTGTGCCGACGATTACTAAATCGCCTTCGACGATTGGCGAAGCGGTGCGCCCACCGTGTGTGGTCCACGATCCGAACTCTTCGGTGAGCGAGCGGCTCCACAGCACCTTGCCGTCATTCGACAATGCCGTGAGCTCATTGCACGCGCCGAAGACGTAGATGTTGCCTGTGGCCGGATCGCCAACCGGCGATGACCAGGCGATGCGGCGCGGCGGAACATCGCTCTCGTAGATGTTCAGGCGATGCTCCCACAAGAGCTTTCCCGTGTCGGCGTTCAGACACATCACGCGCTCCTGCATCGATTCGCCTTCGCCCGATGTGTTGAACAGGAATATGCGGCCTCCCATCACAATCGGAGTCGAGCGGCCGCCGTACGGCGCCTTCCAAACAAGGTTCTCGCCTTTCGGCGACCAGCGCGCAGGTAGACCCTTCTCGAGCGACGCGCCGTTGCGGGCCGGGCCTCGCCAGTCGGGCCAGTCGCTTGCGGACCTAACGCGATCGGGCGGAGCAGGCGGAATAAAAGAGGCAGACAGCAGCGCGAATAGGATGTACGTCGATAGAATGGCGTTCATGATTGGCTTTCACTGATGGGCACACAGTCTGGGTTCATCCGAAAACAACTGCGCAACTTTTTCCACTGACCATTGCGGCATGCTTGACTCGTTGAAACTCAAGATATTATGTTGCGGTTAGCCGCGTCAAGCAAACGCATCGCGAAGCGCGCGGCGAATAATCGCTCGACACCTTGGGCTTGAAAGCCTTAGAGTTCTTGCTAATCGAGTGTGCCCCAACATAACGGATTCAGGTTGATCTCTTGAAATCAACGGAGTGAAAGATGTCTATTGGACGAATGGCGTTGCTGACCCTTGTGTTGTTCTTGTGCCCGCTCGTGGCAGGGGCGCAGGACCTCAACGAAGAATTCTTTGCGGCCGCGCGAAAAGGCGACACCGCGGCCGTGAAGGCGCTGCTCGACAAAGGAGTCAACGTAAACGCAAAGACTCGCTACGGCGCGACTGCGTTGTCATACGCCTGTGACCGGGCCAACGTCGAGTTGGTGAAGCTGCTGGTCGAACGCGGCGCGGACGTGAATGCGAAAGACACGTTCTATGGAGAAGTGCCGCTTGGATGGGCGCTCGGAAAGGGCAACGTCGAGATCGTCAAGCTGCTTCTGGACAAAGGAGCCACCGGCGTCGATAGGGCGTTGATGTCGGGAATTGAAGACGGCAACGCTGAGATAGTCAAAGTCGCACTCGCAAAGGACGGAATGAAGCCCGAGACCTTGAGCAACGCATTGCGCCGCGCTTCAAAGGGCGACAAAAAAGAGATCATCGATCTGTTGAAAAAAGCGGGCGCGGTGGTGGTCGAGGTCAATGTTGAACCTGAGATATTGAAAAGCTATGTCGGCGTGTACAAGCACGAACAGATCGGCGAGATGACCATCGACGTCAAAGATGGAAAGCTGATCGGTAGAGTCGCCAATCAGGGATGGTTCTCAACTGCTCCACAGAACAAGACGACCTTTTCGATAATCGAGGTTGAGGCGTCGATTACGTTCAACATCGAAGCGGAGAAGGTGACCGGCCTGACTCTTAAGCAATCGGGAGCGACGATGTTGTTCAAACGCGTCGAGCAAAAATGACGTGTTTGTAGTCCGGCCTTCAGGCGGAAGTTTGTATCTCTGTTTTGTCATGAACCTCATTCACGATACAAACCTCCGCCTGAAGGCCGGACTACAAACTCGCAACGAACATAATGTACGACTATCGCAAAATGACTCCCACCCAAAGGGCCGAAGTGGTCGAGCATCGGCGAGAACGCCATCTGCCCTTGCACGCGCCACCGCACGGAGATTCGGGAGGCATACCCAAATACTTGATTACTGCTTCGTGTTATGAACACCACCCCATTGTTGGGGCCAACCCAGCGCGAATGACTGCCTGTGAAGAAGGAGTGCTGTCCACTTGCCGAGGCTTCGGCGCAGAAGTCTGCGCATGGTGTGTGCTGCCGAACCATTATCATCTACTCGTAAAGAGTGTTCGGCTTAAGGAGCTAACCAAAGAACTGGGGCAGTTTCACGGACGCTCATCGAACGCATGGAATGAGGAGGATGATTGTAGAGGCCGTACGGTATGGCACCGGTGCTTTGACCGTCGTATTCGGTCTGAAAGGCATTTCTGGGTTACAGTGAACTACGTTCATCACAACCCGGTTTATCACAAGTACGTGGAGAGGTGGCAAGACTGGCCATGGTCGAGTGCCGCCGAGTTTTTGGATTCTGTGGGACGGGAAGAGGCGACTCGAATTTGGGCGGACTATCCGATTTTAGATTATGGAAAGAAGTGGGATGTCTATTGACCGTTCGTAGTCCGGCCTTCAGGCGGAAGTTTGTATCTCTGTTTTGTCATGAACCTCATTTACGATACAAACTTCCGCCTGAAGGCCGGACTACGAACAACGGAGGGGATGCATTGATGTCTTTCAACTTTGCTAGTATCACGACCGCGAGGAAATTGGGGCCCGCGATTGTCGTCATTCTGATCACGAGTCTTAGCGCGCAAGCTCAGAACTGGCCGTCCTTTCGAGGCGCCAACGCCTCCGGAGTCGCCGACGGCAAGCCAACACCCACCACTTGGGATGCGACAAAAGGCACAAACATTCTCTGGAAGACTCCGATTCCCGGCCTCGCGCACGCAAGCCCCGTCGTCTGGGGCGACAAGGTGTTCATCACCACCGCCGTCAGCAGCAAGGGCGGGGAGTTCTTTCGTCACGGGCTGTTCGGCGATGTTGATTCCGACAAAGACACCTCGCCGCACACCTGGCACGTCTACTGTCTCGACAAACGCACCGGAAAAATCTTGTGGGACCGCGTCGCTCACGAAGGCGTTCCGAAAATCAAGCGCCACATAAAATCAACTCACAACAGTTCGACTCCCGTGACCGACGGCAAGCACGTCATAGCCTTCTTCGGATCAGAGGGGCTGTATTGCTATGACCTCGCCGGCAAGCTGATCTGGAAGAAAGACCTCGGGGTACTCGACACAGGTTGGTTCTACGATCCCGACTATCAGTGGGAAACGGCGAGCTCGCCGATCATCTACAAAAACATGGTCATCGTGCAATGCGATATTCAGAAGAACTCGTTCATCGCGGCTTATGATCTCAAAGACGGCAAGCAGATTTGGATGACCCCGCGCGAAGAGATTCCATCGTGGGGCACGCCGACCATCTACGAAGGCGCGTCGCGCGTCGAGTTGATTACAAACGCCACGCGAGCCGCTCGCGCGTATGATCCGATGACCGGCAAGGAACTCTGGAAGCTGACCGGCAATCCGGAGGTCACTGCCACGACGCCAATCGCCGGCAACGGCCTGATCTTCATCTGTAACAGCTATCGCCCCAATCAGCCGATCTATGCGATTCGCGCCGGCGCAACCGGAGACATCTCGCTCAAGGAAAATGAAACGTCGAACCAATACGTCGCGTGGAGCATGCAGCGCGGCGGAACCTACATGCCGACGCCGCTGATTTACGGCGAGTACCTTTACACCTGCGCGAACCACGGCGTGATGGCTTGCTATAATCCGAAGACCGGCGAGCGAGTTTATCAACAGCGAATCGGCGACAAAGGCGGAGCTTACAGCGCATCGCCGGTTGCCGCCGACGGCAAGATTTATTTGTCGAGTGAAGACGGCGAGATTTTTGTCGTGAAGGCCGGTACGAAATACGAACTGCTGGCCACAAACTCGATGGGTGAAGTGTTGATGGCAACTCCGGCAATTTCGGACGGAATTATTTTTGTGCGCGGGCAGCATAACGTCTTCGCGATTGCCGATCGTTCGTCTGCGTCTACGACCAAGTAACTTGAATCAAGAAAAGGGAGATTCCATTCGTGAAAAGAATTCTGACCATACTGTTCTGCTCGACGGTTGCTCTCGCGTTTCTTTTGAGCTCATTGACAGTGGCAAAAACAAAGCCCAGTAGTTCGGGCTCCAACTGGGCGCAGTGGCGCGGACCCGACAGCCAGGGCGTTGCCAGCGAAAAGAATCTTCCGAGCGAATGGACGGAAACGAAAAACGTTCTTTGGAAGACCGCGATTCCCGGTCTCGGGTTTTCATCGCCGATCATCTGGGAGAAAAAGGTTTTCGTGACAACGGCGATCGAAGGCGGCCCGGCCCCGGCCGATCACAAACCCGCGAAGCATATGATGGGCAAACAGGAGTTTCAGCATCCTGATTGGACCGGCTCCGACAAGCTTCACACCTTCAAAGTGTTTTGCCTCGATCGCGACTCGGGCAAGATCCTCTGGGAGCGAGTCGCCTATGACGGCCCGGTCTTCGACTATCGCCATCGTCGTGGAACATACGCCGCGCCCACGCCGGTCACCGACGGCAAAAACGTTTACGTCTACTTCGGCTCCGAAGGTTTTTACTGTTACGACTTCAACGGCAAGTTGATCTGGAGCAAGAATCTCGGCGGCATTGCGACGATGGGCATGGGAGTTGGCACGTCGCCCGTGCTCTACGAAGATCTCGTGATTCTGCTATGCGATCAGGAATTCGACGGCACGTATTCGTTCATGACCGCGCTCGACAAAAAGACCGGAAAAGAAGTTTGGCGAGTGAAGCGGCCGGTTCAATCGAGCTGGGCGACTCCGGTGATTGCAAAGACCGCCCAGCGAACCGAACTCGTCTGCAGCGGCAACGAGTTCCTGATTTCCTATGATCCGAAAACCGGAAAGGAACTCTGGCGCGCGAACGGTTTGCACAGTCACGCGATCGCAACGCCGGTCGTAGGTCACGGGCTGGTGATTCTATCGTCGGGATTTCCGCAGAAGACGATCGTTGCAATAAGGCTTGGCGGCTCAGGCAATCTCGATGGCACCGACTGGATTGTGTGGCGCTACAACAAAGGAACTTCTTATGTGCCTTCGCCGATTCTGTACGGTGACTACGTCTACCTTATGAGCGACGCGGGGATTCTGTCCTGCCTGAACGCGAAGACCGGCGAAGTGATTTATGAAGGCGGACGCGTGCCGATCGCGACGAAGTTCTACGGCGCGTCGCCGGTTGCATTCGACGGCAAGATCCTGCTCACGAGCGACGACGGCGATACGTTTGTGATCAAGGCCGGCCCGAAGCACGAGGTGTTGGGGACGAATACGATTGGCGAGCCGAGCCGTGTGTCGATCGCGATCTCGGACGGGAAACTCTTTGTGCGAGGTGAGAAACATTTATTCTGCATAGCCAACAAGGCAAGCTGAGGCGAGAAGTCTGGGTGTGTCCGGAGAAACTATGAAACGACAATTCTTTTTACGCGGTGAAAACTTCATTCTTTCTGCGTTGTTAGTATTGGTGTTCGCGATGGCTGCCAACGCCGGCCCCAGGAGCAACTGGTCCGCGTGGCGCGGGCCCGAAGGCAACGGCGTATCTTCGGAAACCAACCTGCCCGCCGAGTGGAGCGCCGACAAGAACATCAAATGGAAAACGGCGATCCCCGGCCGCGGGCTTTCATCCCCGATCGTTTGGGATAGTCGAATCTTTCTGACCACCGCCATCGAAGGCGAAGCCGTTCCGGGCGCCAAAGCAGTCGAGCACATGGACGAAGGCAAGCCCTACAAGCATCCCGATGCCGTCGGCGCGGATCACAAGCAGACGCTCAAGGTGCTCGCGTTCGATCGAGCCTCGGGCAAGGTCGTTTGGGAACGCACGGCATACGAAGGCACCGTCTACGACGATCACCATCGCAAGAGCAGTTACGCATCGCCGACTCCCGCAACCGACGGCAACCTCGTTTTTGCTTATTTCGGGACCGAGGGTCTGTACTGTTACGACTTCGACGGCAAGCTGATCTGGAAGGCATCGCCGGGCAAGATCGGCACCTTCGGAATGGGAGCGGGCACTTCTCCGGTGTTGTTCGAGAACACCGTCATCCTTCAATGCGATGAAGAGAACGGCGAGAAGTCATTCATCGTCGCGCTCGATAAGAAAACCGGAAAAGAAGTGTGGAAGACTCCTCGCAAGGTTCAGGCGAGCTGGTCAATACCGCTAATCGTTCGCGGGCCAAAGGGCACTGAGATGATTACCAGCGGAAACGAGTTGATCATCTCCTACGATCCGAAAACTGGAAAAGAGTTGTGGCGAACGAAGGGACACTCGAGCAACGCGATTGCAACGCCGCTTGCCGGAAACGGAATGGTGTTCGTTTATGCCGGCTTTCCGGTGAAGAAGACCTACGCGATCGCGCTCGGAGCGTCAGGCGATCTGACCGACAGCAAGAACATCCTGTGGCAATACGATAAGGGCACGGCTTATGTGCCTTCCTCATTGCTCTACGGTGATTATCTTTACCTGTTGTCGGATCGCGGGATCATCACCTGCCTTGAAGCAAAGACCGGCAAGATAATCTACGAGGGCGGACGCATTCCAATACCTGCCACGTTCACCGCGTCGCCCG
>Ga0134122_10003093_pt1 | contig 12292 bp, 13 predicted proteins | sample KB302_FD_96461 | JGI IMG/M metagenome (GOLD analysis project Ga0134122, IMG submission 96461) | Terrestrial soil microbial communities without Nitrogen fertilizer from Kellogg Biological Station, Michigan, USA - KB3-0-2 | ecosystem: Environmental > Terrestrial > Soil > Unclassified ...
CATTTGTTCGCAATGCCCTGGTCCCGGTTGGTGCATCGTGCACCAAAAAGTAACGGCTGTTTGTTTTCTATGCGACAAAAGCAAGGGCTGCCAAAAATGCCATGTGCGACACAAACAGAGTGATGGTTATTGTGTGAAATGCCATCCGGACTACGTCGTGAACAATCAATATGCATCGAAATTTTCATGCTCTGTTCAGGATGCACTCGAGAAAGAGCTTAGCACATCTTTTCAGCACGCACATTATGATGCTGCCACAAAATCTATTGTGGGTAAAGAGTATTGTCACGAGAGCTGGCCCTTGAAGGCCATTGATGGTGCGTTTATGTACAAAGGACAGCTGGCGTTGTTTGAAGCCCTGGGCACATATTGGCACGGGCATCCGTCGCTGCAGGGTGAGGATGGCGAAGCCATGAATAAGACGCTGAAAAAGACGCACAAGGCTGTTTTTGCCAAAACGGAGCTGACTATGCAAAAGGTGGTGAAACTGACGGGGATGCGTCTCTTTTACATTTGGGAACTGGATTACACGCGCCGCGACAAAACCGCTCCAGTCTGGCCTCTCGTCCGCGAGTTCAAAGGAGTGCTAGAATTTTAGGCCGCATGACGTTGCTTATTGTTTTTTACAATAAAGAAGGCTCTACGTATATTACGTTTTGCATCAATACTGAGCCCACACGTAACTCCTGTGGGCGCTGAGCCATCTCACTTGGCCAGCAAGATGGATCGCAATATGATGCTCCAAGGGATGCAAAATCCGGTAGTCGAGGTTGGCGTCATCACCGGCAAAGTAGCGCATGATGAAGAGCTGCTGGCAGAATGTGAACGCAACGCCAACAATGCATCTCAAGCTATGTTTTGTTTTCCCGGCGGCAGCCAGCCCATCAACCACGACATTATGCAAGGCTACACGCTGCTGGGCATGCGCAACGTCTGCATCCCAGAGAGCGACATTTTCGAGATTGGCCTGGCCTCTGCAGCGGGTCTCTGCTGGGACAAATGGTGCTCACAAAGAGCCATGGAATCCGACTTCTACTGGCAAGGCATTGCCAACACGGAGCAGCGCAAGACCAAGCCCCTCGACTCCACCACCAGCGACCCCCCGAATGGAGTGGGCACGCACCGCGCGGGCACCAAGAGCATCATCAACAACTCTTGGCGCACCATTTTCGCGGGCGACCGCATCGCTTGGTGCTTTCCCAAGGCGCCCTTCCACCCCAAGTCAGGCCGCGACAACGCCAACCTCTTCAACGGGGGCGACCCGCTCAACTACCTGGCGCGCCAAGGAGAGCCGCCCACGCAGTTCCGCTGGGAGTACGAGAGCTATGACCCCAGCGACTTTACCCTGCAAATGGCAGGCGCCTTTGCGGCCCTGGAGGCCGATCAGGGTGAGGGAGGCGTCAAGGGCATGCCCTACCAGAATGCGCTGCCCTGGGCAGCAGGCGGTGCCGGCGTCAAGGAGAGGCCCTGGTCCTCACTGCAAGAGGAGGCGCTGGCCTATCGTTTTGGCCTCTGGGGTGTGGCCCTCACGCTGCACGATACGCTGCGGAAAGCCGGCCGCGGTCTGGTTGGCATGACCGGGAGACAAATCGCCGCTGAACTCAAGCTTTTTGAGGCCAACCCAGACAAGCTTGTGACTGCTGGCATTGCCGATGTGTTGCTGGATCGCATCTCACCTTGCGATCCAGCGCGAACCGCTGCGGTGGATGCATTTGAAGACGCTGAAGCCAGGGGCGGGACGGGCAATGTTCTCCACGAGGCGCGCACGTTTGATTGCAACCCACAAACGCTGGCCACTCATGCTGACAAGTTTTACGCCAACCTCCGCGCCCACGCCATTGACATGTTGGCCATTGGGATGACGAGCGCCCTGGAGGACAAGCGCAGCAAGGTGGTGGGTGTGGCCATGAATAGCGCGGCGCCAGCTGACACGCTGCACGTCATGTTCGGGCACTTTGCAAACTGAGAGAGGAGTAAAAACCTTTATTCGTCACGTTTTTGCTTCTTTTGGTTTGGTTGCCGCGGATGCTCCAATCTTGTTTGCGCAAGCCAACGTTTTCCTTCTTCAATTGCAGCTTCTTCGCCGCCGTAATGCGAGAAGACCCAAGAGTTGCAATACAATATTTTGTTGATACGAACTTGCCCTGCAACTCCAATTTTGCGGCCGTTCTTGCGCTTCATGAACGTCAAACCCTTGATTCCAGTGTTGCTAATGATAGGCGCTGCTGCACCTTTTGGTATTATCACAGCGCCGCCGGCCTCTGCTTGCAAAGCGAGGATACACCCCACTGCTTCATCCGCCATTCGTTTGCGAAAAGCGACGGCAGCCAGGCGGCATGTCTCTTGATCAGGGTAGTCTTGCCAGCGAAAAGCCTTGTACTTCGCCACGCCATCATAGGTTACCCACCTCGCACGGAATCGCTTGCGCTCTTCCTGCGGATAAACGCCATCCGACCACAATTCTTGATTGCGCTGATTGATGCCATTTGCCCCGGTACGGATATTCTCCGCACGGTTATCGAGTTTATCGCGACTGATGTGGTCGCGCGGAGGGTCAATGTCAGGGAATAACCACACGTGAAGAGGGCACGTAGTTATTGCACCGTTTGTGATAAATGACGTTATCACGTAACTCGTAGCCGCTTTTGGTGTCGACGCAGTCCATCGCTGTCCTTTAATTTCAGGATGGCGGTGTGTATCAATCTGCGTGATGCGCTGACCGTTGAGCAGCATCCCCGTCACCTCTGGCTCCCCAGCCATGAGCCGATACGGATTCTTAGCCAGCGGGTCGTCGCGGATCCACCCATCATCGTCATTTTGGAATGGACCGCCCTCCCCGTCAGGGTCAACATCCATTGCGGATTCACCCCTTACTGCAACTCGAAACTACTATGGGTTTTTTACTCCAGCCTCAGCAGGCGCTGTCTTGCATATCCAGTGGTATGAGCCAGCGCATAGGCCTCTGCAGACGTGACCAAGACTGCATTATCCACCACCCAATCATCCTCCACATTGATGCGCACCACACAGAGGCGACGCAAATGTGTCTCGCCACTGATGACGCTCGCGCCGCCACACTTTTCATACACAGCTCGTGTAAAAACTGCACCAGGATAGGGAGCAGCAATGCCAGCTCTTCGCAATGCTGAGGCTAGTTTAACAGACAGGTAGGTGCCAGTGTTTTGCTTGCGTCTCTTATTCGCACACGCGCTGCATATCCAATCGTAGCTCTTGGCGCGTGATGGCGCAATGTTTGGTGACCCACATTGCCGGCAAATTTTCTGATCTGCGTCCATGAAATCAGGGAGAGACCCTCACTGCCTGCTAGCTTTCACGACATGGTTAACGAACAAATCCCTTTCATTTCGGCACCGGCGGAAACGCCCACCTCACACTATCCCCCGCCTTGAACTCACGTGGCCCGTGATTCACAACACCCTGATGCCACACTGCTGCGTCCTTGGCGCAGCGCGTGGCAGGAAACCCGCGTTCTGGGTCCACGCGAAAGCGGCAGCCGCACGCATAGGTTGTCCACTGCTCATCTGCTGCCGGCGCTTGCTCCATCACCAGACCCTCCGCGCGCGCGGGAGTGCGCGTGGTTTCTCACTCTGGGTTTTTACTAGCGCACGTAGGTGACCACAAATATTCGGCCTTCCGCCTCCCAGCTGCCCGTTACTTGTGGATGGCGTGCGTTCCAGCAATTGGCAATGGTTCCGCGGATCATGGCTGCGTACTTGGTCAAGTCGCGCCACTCTCTTTGCTGCGATGCGGTGCCATCCTTCTTGATCAATGCAGCGTGTTGCTCGAGTCGTTGCCACCATTTGTAGACGCTCTTCCACCAATTAGCGTTCAACTCGGTTTCGCGAGGCCTGGGCGGGGTGCTATAAAAGAAGCACCAGCGGCAACTGTCACCGCTGTTATCACAGGAGATGAGAACATGGTCTGCCATCTCCTTGAACGCATCTTCTATGCCTTCGAGCGGAAGTGCAGGACACTGCCATCCCAGATCAGCAGCCATCTTGGCTAGCTTGCGCTCTTCGCGTTGCCGTAAGGTGGTGTAAAGCGCATCATCGACAGACGCGACCCTCTTCATGATTTTTTGATCAGATGAGAGGGTCAGCTCCTGACGTCCACTACTCTGCCTACGCAGAGGCGCCACCACTCATTGGAGAATGGCAACGCAGCCTGCTCCTTGCGCAATGGCTCTTTAGCCCACAAACAGACAGCGTGGTACGCGGCCTCTTCCCTGCCGAGGTGGTCTGCCACATACTGAGCTATCTGCGCGTTGAACATCACCTATGCAGTCGCTGCCATGTGCGCGTGTGGTGCCAGGTGATGGAGCCGAGGCGCGCAAAACACACGTGTAGGGCCTATGTGTGGTTTGGTCATAGCAACATGGTTATAGGCCAGGCGATGCGGCCGGCGGCTGCTGGGGATACACTACGAATCATGATGGGGCATCACGTACTGTGAATAAAAACTCGAATCAAAGAGGGAGGGTCCATCAATGTTCAGATTCATTCAGTCAGTCTCCACCACTCGCCGCTACACCCACACTGCATGGGCAGGGGCGACACCCGTGTTTCGCGAGGGAGAACCCATGGTCGTGTCCAGCTTGCCCTACTATGGTCCAGACTTCTTCGCACCTGTGCACATGCCTGATGTGCAGGGCAAAACTGGCAAGGAGCTGCTGCCAGAGTTTGAGCGCGTTCTGCGCGAGTGGACAGTTGCTGGGCGCGCCAGCCCGTACTATGAGATGCTACGCGATCATGTGGCACTCCTTGCGCGCATCGCCAAGGAGGGAAGCGCTGATGTCTGGAGCCTTAATGTATAAACGGCGGCGGCGGCGCTTGCGCGCTGGTGATTTCATTCATTCATCTTCAGCGATGCGCTTTTGCCTCTTTGCGTACGGTTTGCGAGGTTGGCGTGGGTGATCAAGTTTTGTTTGCTCAAGCCAGCGTTTGGCCTCCTCAATAATACGATCCACGTCATTGTTATGAAGCGCAAAGGCCCAATAACGATTGTATAATACACCGTTGATTGTAATGGCCGCTACAATGCCAGCTCTCTCACCATCGCGACCGTTGATATAATTCAGATTTTTTGCCCCAACCCTGTTGTTTCGTGGCCTTCGTCCGACTCTCGCGATTTCTGCTTTACCACCAGCCTCTTTTTGCATAGCGCTAATACGTTCCACTACACCATCCGCCATTTGTTTGCGAAACGCAACAGCAGCCAATCGACAAGCCTCCTCGTTTTCATAATCTTTCCAACGAAAGCTTTTGCTTCGGCCAGATCCATCAATGGCAACCCAACATGCTACAAAGCATTTCCCCTTGATATCTTTGCGAACGCCACCAGCCGAAAGTGGTTGATTGCGTTGGTTGATGCCATTCGCTCCGCTACGGATATTTACCGCGCGGTTGTCCAGCGGATCGCGATTGATGTGATCACGCGGCGGGATAATATTGGGAAATAATAGGACATGCAATAGCTGAGCGTGCCCTTCATCCCAACCAGAACCAACATAACTCGTCTCTGCCTTAGGCGTATGTGCAGTCCATCGCTTTCCCTTGATCTCTGCGTGTCTGTGCGCGTCAATCTTTGTGACTCTGTTATGATTTAAGAGTATCTCCATCACGTCCGGCTCGCCAGCCTTGAGTCTGTATGGATTTTTGGCGAGTGGATCATTAAAGATCCAATCTTCATGGGCATCTTGCATTGGTTCATCATCCCTATCGGGATTGACGTCCATCGTAAGGGACACAGACCCTCTGACCTATTGCCAATTTTACTCAGTTCGTTTGAGTTCAATCTGCCTGAATCTATATAGGTGCTGTTCCATCGTCCTGTCCACAGGTTTGGGCTTGGGGCTCACCAAATCAACTCGTTCTCCTTTACCGCGAGCGTTGCGCCGATAGGGAAAATAGGGCAGTCCTTGCCACAGCTCAAAGGGATCGGGGGCGTAGCCGAGGAATCCATTCCGCCAGTACAAGAGGTTGTACAAGACCGCCCGGCAAACAGCGCGAATCGCATTGCTATTGGGAAGGTGATAACGCGGATCCTTTTGAGGTGTTTTCATGTCTGCCATGTGTCGCGTGCGCTCTTGCAGCTGCTCGTATGTGAGTCTTTTGACGCCCAGTTTCTTGCGATATGGCTCATGCGCCGCCAGATAACAATAGCGTACAAAGAGACGAAATGCGTCCTCGTCAACGACCAGCGTGCGTTGAGTGCGTGTAGCCCCGACCACTCCCTCACTACACATGACCATGTGTGAGAAGATGCTGGCGTTTTGCAGCAGCGTGGCCCAAATGACAGTCTGTGAACCGAGGCCTAACATGGGCTTATCCACAAAGTCGCTCCCACTCAAAATAATGAGGAAAACTATGGTCATCACTGGGTTCTGCACGCCCGCCTCCACCAGCGGCGGGTACTCACGCATCAACGAATAGAGCAGATTGAGGTTGACCCATTCTTCACGCTGACGCGGTGCCGCCAGCGCATCGGCCAGGCCATCGCCCGCTTTGGGTGGTTTCTTCAGATAGGGCAGGCACGCCGTATGCCGATTGCGAAACTCGTACTTCCTTTGCGCTCCCGGCGTGGGCGCCAGATGAATGCCAGTGCGCCTCTCAAACGCATAGGCCACGCCCAGGCTGAGCACGTCACCATCACCCGTGTAAAAGACAATGTGCTGTTGTTGGTAAAAGTGGTCAAACCAAAACATGCGCACATCTGCCTCGGCAATATCGTTGCGTGCCGCTTGCCACTCCTCACGCTGAATCTGCCCATTGGCAAACCCGCGCACCAAATAGGTGCGACAATATAGATCACGGTCTTCACGTTCCTGGCGCTTGGTAATGGGTAACTCGTTGGGCCCCCACAGCTTCACTTCTAGCTTGTGGGGAGCACCCTCCACCAGGGTGGTGCGCCCTGGGAACCCACTCAAGATGAGCGTCTGGCCTGGAGCGGGCGCGAAAAACTGGCAGCTCATAAATGCATTGAACAGCTGCGGATACAGCTCGCGCTGCAGCAGGTGGTAATTGCTGCAAAATGGGCGCCAGTTTTGCGCTCGCCCTTCGTCATCTAGGTAGCGATGGGAGCGATCCCCTTTGCTGGGCAGGCGCTCCACGCCATCGTAGCGCTTCTTGTGGGCCACCAAGCGCTTCACGGCGGGTGGTTTCATGTCCACCATGATGATCAGGTCACGCAGCGTGCTGTTCACATCGAGGAGGAGGTCGCGCACGCGCGTCACAAAGTACTCCACAATGGCTTCGCGCCCGTGTATGCGACCCTCTGGGTCCACCAGGACCTTGACGTACTTCATAAAATCCACTACGCCCACTGTCGGGGCCGCCTCGCCTGGCTCTTGGGCCAGCGTGGGGGAAAACGCGGCGGCAAACGCCTTGCGCAGAAAGTCACGCTCCTCTGTGGTTAACCCCATGCCGCTATATTAGGTTTGCCCGCGCGGCCGGCCCTCTACTACCAAAGCGAGCGAGCGAGCGGGAATGCGTCGAGCCAAGTCCAGCGCTGGCGACAGCCACCTCAAGGCACCCATGCAGCCCGTGGGCGCAAACAATGCCACGCAAGTGTGGGACAAGGAGGCAGAGAACAGAACCTGCTGCTACAACTTTCTCTCCTTTACAGGCACGCGCCGCACGCGCGGCGGCAACCACCCCACCCCCACCTGGAGCGAGATCCTCTTTGCCTTTTTCATGGAGTACGTGGCGGCCATGATCATCACCATGGGCGTGGGCATTGGCTCTTGGTACCAGGGCTCCAGCTTGCCCATCAACGCCCTGACCATTGCCATCTTCTATGGCGGGGCCTACTTCCTGGCCACCCGCCTGCCCAGCAGCGACAACCTGCCGCGCCACGGCCATGGAGGCCTGACGTTTGGCTACCTCTTCACGCGCGACATTGGCCTCTGGGGCTGGTTGCTCTACACTGCTGCCCAGTACCTGGGTTGCATGACGGCTGGTGGTGCCTTCCTGGGGCCCCTCTACAGCGGACTGCAGGGCGGTGCCGTGCTGGGTGCTACGCCCACCACCGTGGTGCACTCCTTGATCCCCGTGCCCATTACCACGGGCAGCGCCAGCTCGCTGACCACTGTGATTCTGTTGGAAATCCTGGGCGCCGCCACCTTTGTGTTCATCGTGATTGTCAAGCACCACCTCAACACCCAGGCTCCCGAGGGCGAGCACAACGCCAAGGGCGAGAATGCCAAGAACATGCGCAAGGCCACCAAGCTGGGAGCGCTTACCATTTTCATCTTAGTCCTCATTGGCTACCAGTTCCAGGTGTTCACGTACAACAACGTGGCCTGGCTGGGACCCGCGTTTGGCGGCATCAACGGCGTGCTGGCCACTGACTACACGCGCCAGATCAACAACCAGGTCAACTTGTACAGCACCATCTACACGGACAGCGTGTTTGACACAACGGGAGCGGCCGCAGCTCTCTACCTTGTGGGCCCTCTGGCGGGCGGTGCCCTGGGAGCGCTGCTGGCATGGGCGTTTATGCTGATGGGTTTCAATCGCCGCGACGATGAGGCAGCCGCCCAAAGCGATTACTACAACAATGGACCCACTGCAAAGTACTTTCACGCCCCCCTGCAGGATGCCATCCAGCAAAACGCTACAGGCCTCCGCTCCGCCCTGCTTGACCCCAGCACGGGCCGTCCCGCGTGAGTGAGCGTGCGCGCTCAAATTAAAATTGGTGTTGTGTTGTGTTGCAATGAGGGTTGCTGCGCACGCGCTGGGTGAGCGTTTGCGCCAGGGTCTACCGCACGTGCCCAAGGCGCTGGGTGGTGAATGGTGTGGTGCCGGCTCGCTGCGCCAACCAGGGAACCGCATGAGCTTGGCCCCCATGCTGGGACCCGAGGTGGTGGCCATGCTGGGTGCGCTTGACGCGCTGCCCGCTCCCCCCATTGTGCGCCACATTCGCGATAAGTGGACGTTTATCCCATTTGATGGGCGCACTGACCACCAGGTGCTGGCCGTGGTGCTAGACGAGGCCACGCTCTTTGAGTACCGCGACATGAGCGGGGTGAGTCAAGAAGATCGCCAAAAATTGACCAAGTACGCGCTGAACAATCTGACCAAACCGCTAGAGTACCACAACGGTATTGCAGCCATGGTGGCTACGCGCGTGGCGGAGAATCCAGAGTTTGCGCCACCGCGCATGGGGCCTCTGGCACCGGGTGATACCGTTTGGTTAGATGCCGGCACGCCCATTCGTCTGCTCAGCGGCTCGCTGCTGTGCTTCTGGTGGCTTGACCCCAGCGCCGCTGGCGTGGACATGCGCGACACGTGGGAGCGCCTGCTCAACGGGGCGGCAGGCATGCTGCAAATCAAAAAGCAGGGCGGCGCGCTTGTGTGTCCAGCCTTTCCGGCGCTGCATCCTTTTGATGCGTATGGATTCATGCAAATGCCCATTGTGGATAAGGATACCATCATTACGCGTTGCGCTCCGCTTTTTCCACTAGCAGACCCCACTAAGCTGCCATGGCTTGCGCCCGCGCCCGTGGCCGCGCCCCCACCGCCGCCGCTCAAGACGGACGCTGCCTTGGCACTCATTTGCAACACGCGCACTCACCTGAAATGGAATGAGGCGGCCGTGGCCCGCGCAGATGAGCCGCAAACGGTTGCGCTCAAGACGCTGCTGGGTGATGAGCGCTTTCTCACGCGCCTGGGCGCGGCAGCAGCGGCGCGCAACATGGACACGCTCTGGGACGAGGACGGGGCGATGCGCGCAGCGATCCGCGCGTGGTGTGATGCGGGCAACGTGCCCTACCCGCCAGCCCCCGCGGTGGAGCCGCCCGCACCGCTACCCGCCGATGAGCTAGAGCTTGCCGCTCCCGTTGAGGCTGGCGCTGGCGGCCCCGCTGCACCCAAGCTGCAATTTGCGGGCTTTGGGCAAGAGAAGCGATGCGTAGAGTGCGGTGAAAAGGAGGACGTGTACGTCAATCACATGTCAGAAGACTGCTTCTACCAGATGCTGGAGGATCGCGTGCAGGCGCTAGAGGCCAAAAAGGGCGCGGATGCCAAGGCCACTGCCAAGGCGCTGTACGCCCGCATCAGGGCGTGCCAGGAACTGGAACTCCCCGACAATGTCAATGGGCGCAACATTCCCGCTGCGTTTCGCGCACAACTGCAAGCGCTTCTTGATGCCGTTTATAGGGAACTCACGCGTTTTCACATTGCGCTACCGGCATCTGCTACAGACAAGCCGAGCGCCAGTCGCCGACGCAAACGCGACGCTGAAGCCGAGGGTGGCGACGACGATGACGACGACGGCGACGAGGTGGATGAGGACGACGACGACGACGGGCTGGTGGGTGGTGACGATGAGGAAGAGGAAGAGGAATACGTGACGGGCGAGGACGAGGACGATGAGGAGGAAGAGGACGAGGGCGACGACGACGACGAGGCTGGTGATGAGCCTGACGAACGCAACCTGCGTGACACGCCGCCACCGCAGGCCTCAGTGCCCAAGCGTCCGCGCCTGGCAGAGAGCATTCTGGAAGTGAAGCGCCAGCTCCCGCTGCACGCTGATGTGCGCGAGCTGGAAGAGATGTTTCATCTGGGCACCGAGGCATCGTACGATGCAGCGTTTGTCAAAATCGACATGCTCCGCGCCCTGCCGTGCATTTGGCGCCTGCGCCGCTCAGCAGATGAAGTGTTCAGCACCGCATACCGCACACGCGAAGACGCTGAACGCCAAGCCGATCAGATGAACATGTACAGGGCCCCGGGTACGCTGGCTTATCAAGTGTACAAGGAGGACCTGGTGACACCCGCTGCGCCTGCTGAACAGCCGGAATAAAGACGTTCTCATATATGATGTGGTTTACGAGAGATGCTCCCTACTCTGCACGCAGTCGCTCCCGCTCCTGCGTGCGCTCCCGCCGCAATGGGCAATGGCGGGTCATCCTCCGCTCAGCTGGATCCTAAGCGGCGATGCTGCAACAGTGTTGACGCAGAGACTTACAATTGGATCATGATTGCCATTGCCGTGCTCTTTATCGTTTTGACCTTAGTGGTGGTTGTGGTGAACACCGCCATGGCTCCCTCACGCGATTCGCTCTTTCGCGTGGCTGGTATTGCCACGGCAGAGCAAGTGGTCGGTGGTTCGGGAGAGGCTGGGGCAGTGTACAGCTTTCAGATTGTGCTGGACCTGAATTACGCGCAAATCCTCTTCATGGTGCAAAAGATGGATAACGTGACGACCACGCCAACTGCACTCTACATTCGCGGGCCCATTTTGCCGTTTGAAAACACGGGTCCACTACTCGGAGCGCTCTGCGGTGCGCCGACTATTGCTTGTGATACCACCAGCGTGCCTGGCATGGTCATGGGTCAGGTGGTGGGCACCATTTACAATGGAGTCGTGTTGACCGGTGTGGATGTGCGCCCTGTAATTGAGGCATGGCGGGCCAACCCAGAGCTGTATTACCTGGAGATTTTAACCAATGGCGCGCCCACGTCGCCAGGGGCGGCCAGGGCGCCAGTCTGCTTTTTTAGTGGGTTTCCGTGAATAAACAACATGAGAGGGTCTGGCATGATGAGCGACAATTACATGTATGCACGCGACATCTTGCGCGCCCAGACAGAGGCTGCTCGTGAACCCAAGCCACAGCAGCGCCAAGGCCCAGACCCGTTTGCGGGGTACATGAAGCAAATTCACATGCAGATGGAGCGCGTGGCCACGGCGGGTGGTGGCAGTTGCGTCATTAGCGCCAAGATGCAAAGCACGTTGCCGACAGATACGCTGGCGCACTACGACCTGACTGATGTGCAGTTTGCCGAAGTGATTGAGAGGCTCCGCACGCAAGGTTTCACGGTCAGCGCCTCAGATCAGCGCAGATGCTTTGTGAGCTGGGAATAAAACACACAGAGGCCTCTCTTTACTGAAAACATTGACGCGCCAAAATCTCAAAGTCTGCTGCCGCCGCCCCCGCATGTGTCTCTTCACCTGCGTTCTTCACTTGCACACCCACACCCGTCACCAGCTTGGTACCCACGAGTGTGACCCATTCCCCCGTGCCCACGTTGTAGAGTAGTGTAGGTTTGGGGCGCGTCCAAAGCGAGCCAATGGCTTCCTTTGCAAGCGCCCGTGAAGCGTCGGGAGACAAGACACGCTGGCCCTCCATTTCAGTGTCCTTTTTATTCCGTAGCAGCAACGTTGGGTTCTTCAGCTGGTGGTCCAGCTAGCGGCAGCGGCACAGAAGCCATGGCAGGGGCAGGAGCGTCCACGATAGTTGCAGGTGTGGCGACAACAGCAGCAGCTGGGG
>Ga0134122_10003094_pt1 | contig 12291 bp, 7 predicted proteins | sample KB302_FD_96461 | JGI IMG/M metagenome (GOLD analysis project Ga0134122, IMG submission 96461) | Terrestrial soil microbial communities without Nitrogen fertilizer from Kellogg Biological Station, Michigan, USA - KB3-0-2 | ecosystem: Environmental > Terrestrial > Soil > Unclassified ...
GGTCGTAGCGGCGGGCCTACGTGCCCGCCGCATCAAGGTGCGGCTGGGGTACGGCGGCCACGTAGGGCACGCCGCTACGATCCTCCTCTACCTCCGCAAGAGAGGCCAGGGGAGTGAGGGCTTCGGAGGGCACGGCGGCCCGCCCCTAGCTCACCAGCGGATCGAGCTTCTCCGGATCGACTCCCAGCTCGCCGATCGCTCTCCCCGGGAGCGAATGGTCGATGCGGCAGCGCCGGGAGAGCTGGTGCAGGGCGGCGACGGCGACGCACTCGGCGTCCACCTCGAAGAAGCGGCGCAGCGCCTCGCGGGTGTCGCTGCGGCCGAAGCCGTCGGTGCCCAGGCAGAACAGCCGGCCCGGCAGCCAGCGGGCGATCTGGTCCGGCACCAGCTTCAGGTAGTCGGAGACGGCGATGATCGGCGCGTCGTCTCCCTCGAAGAGGCCCGCCACGTACGGCTTCCGCGGCTCCTGGTCGGGATGGAGCAGGTTCCAGCGCTCCGCCTCCAGGGCGTCGCGGCGCAGCTCCTTGTAGCTGGTGGCGCTCCAGACCTCGGCGGCGACGCCGTAGCGCTCGGCCAGGATCTCCTGCGCCCGCAGGGCCTCCCGCAGCAGCGAGCCGCTGCCGAGCAGGTGGACCCGCGGCAGGCCGCCGTCATCACGGTCGCCTTCGCCCCGAGGCGCCTCCTTCAGCTTGTAGAGCCCCTTGAGGATCCCTTCCTCGGCGCCGGGCGGCATGGCCGGCATCGGATAGTTCTCGTTGTAGAGGGTGATGTAGTAGAAGACGTCCTCGCGATCCGTGAACATCCTCTTCAAGCCGTCGCGGATGATCACCGCCAGCTCGTAGGCGAACGCCGGATCGTAGGCGAGCAGGTTGGGGACGACGCTCGCCAGAACGTGGCTGTGGCCGTCCTCGTGCTGCAGGCCCTCGCCGTTGAGGGTGGTGCGGCCGGAGGTGGCGCCGAGGAGGAAGCCGCGCGTGCGCTGGTCGGCGGCGGCCCAGATGAGGTCGCCGATGCGCTGGAAGCCGAACATCGAGTAGAAGATGAAGAACGGGATCATGTCGATGCCGTGCGTGGCGTAGGAGGTGCCGGCGGCGATGAACGACGCCATCGAGCCCGCCTCGGTGATCCCCTCTTCCAGGATCTGCCCGTCCTGGGCCTCGCGGTAGTAGAGCAGCATGGCCTTGTCCACCGGCTCGTAGAGCTGGCCGACGTGGGAGTAGATGCCGAACTGGCGGAAGAGCGACTCCATGCCGAAGGTGCGCGCCTCGTCGGGCACGATGGGCACGATCTTGCGGCCGGCCTCCTTGTCCTTGAGGAGCTGGGTCAGCATCTGGACGAAGACCATGGTCGTCGAGACGTCGCGGTCGACGCCTTCGAAGAACCGGCCCCAGACGTCGTCGCCCTGGGAAATCGCCAGCGGCTCGCGGCGCACCTTCCGCTGGGGCACGGGCCCGCCGAGGGCGCGGCGGCGCTCGCGGAGGTATTGGATCTCCTCGCTGTCCTCCGGCGGGCTGTAGAAGGGCGCGTCGTGCAGGTCCGCGTCGGCGATCGGGATTTCGAACCGGTCGCGGAAGAAGCGCAGCTCATCCTCCGTCAGCTTCTTCTGCTGATGGGTGACGTTCTTGCCTTCGCCGGCCTCGCCCAGGCCGTAGCCCTTCACCGTCTTGGCCAGGATCACGGTGGGCGAGCCCTCGTGCTCCAGCGCGGCCTTGAAGGCGGCATGGACCTTGGCCGGATCGTGGCCGCCGCGCCGCAGCTCGCGGAGCTGCTCGTCCGAGTAGCCCTTGACCAACTCCAGCAGCTCCGGATACTTGCCGAAGAACTCCTTGCGCACGTACGAGCCGGGCTCCACGACGTACTTCTGGTACTCGCCGTCGAGCGTCTCGTTCATGCGCTGGATCAGCAGGCCGGTGTTGTCCGCCTCGATGAGCGGGTCCCAGTCGCTCCCCCAGATGACCTTGATGACGTTCCAGCCGGCGCCGCGGAAAGCCGTCTCCAGCTCCTGGATGATCTTGCCGTTGCCGCGCACCGGGCCGTCCAGCCGCTGCAGGTTGCAGTTGACGACGAAGATCAGGTTGTCGAGCTTCTCGCGGGAGGCGAGGGTGATGGCTCCCAGCGCCTCGGGCTCGTCGGTCTCGCCGTCGCCGAGGAAGGCCCAGACCTTGCGGTTCTGGGAGTCGCGCAGGCCGCGGTTCCGCAGGTAGCGGTTGAACTTGGCCTGGTAGATGGCGGAGATGGGACCGAGGCCCATCGAGACCGTGGGGAACTCCCAGAAGCCGGGCATCAGCCACGGATGGGGATAGGAGGAGAGGCCGACGCCCTTCTCCACCTCGCGCCGGAAGGCCTCCATCTGCTCGACCGTGATCCGCCCCTCGAGGAAGGCGTTGGCGTAGATGCCGGGCGAGCCGTGGCCCTGGAAGTAGATGATGTCGCCGTCGAAGCCGCTCTCGCCGCGGCCGCGGAAGAAGTGGTGGAAGCCCACCTGGTAGAGGGTGGCGGCCGAGGCGAAGGTCGAGATGTGGCCGCCCAGGCCGGCGTATTTCTTGTTGGCCCGCACCACCATCGCCATGGCGTTCCAGCGCACGATGCTCTTGATGCGCCGCTCGATGTCCCGGTCGCCCGGGTAGGGCGGCTCCTCGCTCTTCGGGATGGTGTTGATGTAGGGCGTATTGCCGGTGAAGGGGAGGACGACGTCTTTCTCGTACCCCTTCTCGAGCAGCTTCTGGAGGAGGAAACACGCCCGGTTCCTCCCCTCGCGCTCGACCACCTGCTCGAAGGCGGTCAGCCACTCCTCGGTTTCGTTGACGTCGGTATCCGCGCCTCCACCCGTGTACCAGTTGAGTGGAGCTTGATGCTTGCTCATCCCCAGGTCTCCTTCCACGCCGGCGCCCGCGCCCGGCCGAGGGGTCCAAGGTTCTCACGTCCTGCCGGGGGACGGCAACTGGGGAGGGACGCCGATCCCGCCGGTTCTCAATCCTCGCAACGTCGTCCGCGCCGGCGGGCGGCGCGGACAGCGTTGCGGAAATCGAGGACGACGGGATCGGTCCCTGAGAATGACCGTCAGGAGGAGACCTCGGCCGCTGGCCTGGACCGCAGCCAGAAGGCCTGCTCGATGACGGCCCAGTCCTCCGAGGTGCGGAGATTCCCGTAACCGCCGTGGAAGGTGGTGTTCAGGACGTCGCCCAGAGACCAGCCCCCTCCGCGGGGGAAGCGCATCTCGGGCTGGAACAGCACTTCGAAGTTGGCCGGGCTCGGCGTCGCGAACAGCTTCAGCCTCTCCAGGCCTTCCACCGGCGTCGCCGGCGGCACCCCCTGGAGGAGCCGGTAGCCTTCAGGGATGAACAGGGTCAGATCCTCTCCTTCGCGCAGCCCCACTCGGATCTTGTTGCCCCTTTCCAGCATCTCATGAGATCCGAGGGGCGGGAATACGGGCCGCACGCTGCCCGTAAGGCCGATGTCCAGGATGTAGACGTACAGAGGGATCGTTGAACGGTTGTGGATCTCGAAGACGACACGATCGCCCTCGAAGAAGACCGCGTTGTCATCCTTCTCCAGCGCCGGCGGAACGCAGCTCCCTTCTTCGCGGCGGAAGAGGTGAAACTCGATCTGTCCTTCCAACGGGCTGCCGAGATTGCGGATTCCTGCCACCCCGCGCAGGCGGGCGACGTTCTCCAGGTTCTCCACGAGGCTTTCCACGGCTTCGCGGTGCCGGCGCGGAAACGCCGGTGCCAGGAGCGCTCCACCTAGTCCCACAGACGCCCAGACCTCCTCGGTGAGCGGTCCCAGCATCGGAGCCGGGTCCTGCAGCCCGGCGCATCCTCGCGGCCCTAGCAGGTAGACCCGGGCGTCCGCTTGCTCTCCCGGGTTCGCCTGCCGCAGCAGCCGCGAGCTCTGCATGCGCTCCGCCAGCGCGCCCGCCGAAGGGTGGCCGGGCGGGGCCACGACCTCTACGATCAGACGTACCCCCTCCAGGGCGTGGGAGGATTCCACCGCGCGTGCCCCCGGCTGGATCATTCCGGCCTTCTGCTCCCCCACCACCCGCGCCCGGCTGGAGGTCACGCCCACCGTGACGATCTCCACGGAGCCGACGTACCGCGACTCATCCTCGACCGACCGGGTCGCCGGAGCATAGACCTGCCACAGGGAGCCTGGCGTCAAGCCGCAGGCTTTGCCGGCGCCGAGGACCACCGTGTCCTCCTCGCGGCTCTCGACGGGTAGGAAGGTCATGGCTGGAAGATTTCGGGCGCCGAAGACCTCGCGGTCGCGCGCGCCTTCGACTTCGGGATGCTGGGTGCGGAAATGGGCGGTCACCTGGGGGCTCACGAGCTCGAAGACGTCGCGCCAACTGGCGCCGGTGAAGCCGGAATCCCTCAACGCTCCAACGAGAAAGTAGGTGAGGGCGCCGTGCGCGATCTGCCGTGGCTCTCCCACCAGGATCTCGTTCGCCGTTTCCACGCTGCCGCAAGCGGCGACCATCACATACGTCTCGCCCAGCCGACGGAGTGCGGCGGGCGAGCCTTCTCCACCGGCGAGCAGCGCGGCCGCTTCCGCCGGCAGGCGCGCGGCGAGCTCGGAGGCGGGCCTCGGATCTGCCGGCACCCATCGGTCCTTGCTACCGAAAGCGTCGCGCAGAATGGTCCCGGCATGGCAGCAGTCGAAGATCAACGTCACGAACGGTGTGACAGCCGTCAGGCGCAACAGCCAGAGATAGATCTCGTCGTCCGTGATGTCGCGGTTGGGATAGGGATCCCGCCCGCTGTCGTAGGGCACCAGGGTCTCGTCGAGGTCGTCGGCCTCGTCGTGCTCATCGCCGTCCGTCTGCTGGGAGCCGTGGCCGCTGTAGAAGAAGACGACCTCGTCATCCCTCCCCGCCCGCTGCACCAGCGCCTCCATCGCCGCCAGAATGCCTTCGCGGGTCGCCTGCTCGTTGCGCAATTCGGTGATCTGCTCCGCGCCGAAGCCGAAACGACAGCTCAGGGTGTCGTGCACGATCGCTACGTCATTGCCACACCCCTCGAGCTGCCACTCCAGGCCGAATTTCGGATAGCGGTCGATGCCGATGAGCAGGGCCCAACGGCCGCGCGGCTCGGCCGGCATCGTCATTGCGCTGGCGCTCCCACCATCACGCGAACGGCGGGATCTCCCACCACGGCGTAGTTACGGGCGTCGTTGTTGGCTGTCCAGAGGCCCGCGATCTCTTGCTCTCTCACCGCGTCGCCGTAGCCGCTGCGTTGCAGCGCCAGGGTGAGATCCGCTGCCAGCTCGCCGTACCGCTGGTTGAACCACTCCATGGCGTACCCCACCGGATAGCCTTCCATCAGCATCCGGAGGGTGCTTTCGAAAGCTTCCGTCTGCCCCGAGGACTGCTTGCCGAGGAACGAGTAGGCCCAGGCCCGCTCGACATGACCGATCACCGCGAGCGCGCCTCCTGCCGGATGAGCCAGGAGGCGCTGCGGCAGCCGCGCCACGAACGGCGCGGGCGCCAGCGCCGGGGGCGGCTGGCCACCGCGTACCGCAAACTCGTCCGTCGCCGGAGTCCCCACGCCGTGACAGGCGAAATGGAAGACCACCAGGCCATGAGCCCGGGCTCCGCCGCTCAGATCATCCCCCGAGAAGTAGAGCTCCGGAGGAACAAATCCTTTCCATTCCTTCGGTCCCGGCCAGTCCTGGCAGAGGAGCGCTCCCTGGTGGTCGCGCTGCAGCGGATCGCCGGGTGAGAAACCCATGCCATGGCTCGCCGTGAACAGGAGGGCCGGTGTCTCCTCGCCGCCCAGCAGCTTTCTCAACCGCGCTTTCGTTGCCTTTTCGGCGACCACAGAGGTCACCTTCCAGGGTGGAGACTGCTGCCATTCCTCGGGAGCCCCGAGCCGCTTTGCAAGGGGACAGATCAACCGGTCGGCGGTCAGCTCGGTCGCCCAATCATCGGGGTTCCGTACGCCGAACAGCGACACCTTTCTTTCGCGAGAGGCGCCGCTCGTTTCGGCGTCCACGACGCTCCGAGCATACCGCGCATACTCTTCCGCCGTATCGAACCCGACGCGGCCCACGGCGTACTGGACGTCGAGCTGATGCTGGAAATGAAAAGGGATGCGCTCCGGCCCGCCCACCAGCAGCAAGTAGTACGGCAGGCGGTGCGGATTGACGGGTCCGGTGGCCGCGCCGCAAGCGGTCAGGAAGTCCTCCTTGCCCATGCCGTCGCGGTAGCCTTCCGTGCCCTTCAGCTCCCGGTACAGATGCTCGAAGCGCTGGCCCGCCTTCGCCTGTCGATGCGTGAGCAGCGGCGCCAGGGCCTCGCGGATCTCCGGGCTCTCCTGCTCGTGGAACACGACTCCCCATCCGGTCTTGGCCAGGTCCTTCGGATCGATGCCCGGCATGAGCGCCTTCTCGCAGCTCTTCGGCAGCCTGCGGAGCCCCGCGAGGGCTTCAGCGGCCGCCATGGGGGGATAGAAGTACTTGCCGGTCCGCCCGTCGATGCCGTTGAAGACGAGGAGATCGTCGTCCGGTGTGATCGATTCCATCGCGACTCCCGGTTGAGGATCCATCACATCGCCTCCTTCGGCAAGGTATAGCTCACTCCGAGAGGACCGCCGACCCGCAGCTCCGTCCGCGGATTGGCCGCCCTCGCTCCGGAGCCGTCCGGCTCGAAGACGATCTCGAGATGGACGACGCGGCCGCGCTCTTCCGGCGCGTAATTGTTGCCGTCCAGATAGGTATAGTTCCACCAGATCCAGCGCTCGCCGGACATCACCATCGACTCGCGGCTGTCGGGTTTGCCGAGGATCCTTTCCACCTCGGCAGCCGTCTTGCCTGTCACCATGTCGCGGATCTCATCGAAGCTTCTAGCGGATTTCGCCTGTCGATGGGCGCAGGCGAGCCCGCAAAGAATCATCAGCAAAACAAGGGCTCCTCTCAATCGTTTCACGCGCCGTGTCCTCATAGAGAAGCGCCGGCCAGCGCAACGCGCTGACCCGCGCGTACAAGGGATCAACGCTTATCCGAGTTACCGCGCCCTCCCTTAGGCCCGTCATAGGGGGGCGGAGGCGGTGGGTCGATCGATGGGTCTCGGACGCTCGTACCCCCTTCTATAGATCTGTCCCGCGGATCCCTGGATGACTTCGACGCCCCTATCTGCGTGTTCTTACCCGACTTTTCCTGCATGAGATCCCTCCTTGTATTGCCTGGCAGGCTGACAAATCTCCCCTGGTTGACGAGACCGCGCGTCTCGCCCAACGGCGTTTGCCTTCCTCCGTGTCCTCTGGGAGAAGACACGTTAAGTTGCTTCTTGTTTATGTCCGGAGGACCGTGACGTGGGGCCAACCCTTTGCGGATCTCAGCGCCACTCGCCGTGGAGCTCGAAGCCCGCCCAGTAATAGGGTGAACTCCAGGGAATCGCTTCAGCCATCCAAAGCTGAGTCCTCCGAAGCGCTTCGTCTGGGGATTTCCCCTCGACCAGGAGGCGATAAAAGTGTTCCATGAATGCTGGAGTCGATCGTTCATTTACGTTCCATAGACTCACCAGGACCCGAGCCGCTCCTGCATACAGAAAACCCTGCGTCAGCCCCATATAACCTTCGCCTCGGACGTCCTTACCAAGGGCCGTCTTGCAGGCACTCAGCACGACGAGGTCAGCCGGCAGATCGAGATCCTGGATATTCTGCAGTCGCAGATGACCCTCCCGAGGCCGGCCTTGAGCATCTCTCTGCGATAAAACGATGCTTGAAAGCTCCGGATGCTCGGGATGATTGGTGGCGTGGGTGGCAAAGTGAATGATTTGATAACCGCCAAGCCTGCCACTCATCGCCAGCTCGCGGGTCGCTTGGTGACCGAGCGCCCTCAGAGTCCTCTGCCCTGGGGGAATCAAGGAGAGGATGGCGAGAGCTTCCTGCCGGGTCAGTGGCAGTTGAGGCAGATCCGTGAAAACCGGATCGGCAAGCACGGCCAATCGGCCCGCTGGAAGCTGGCGGCCTGCCAACTCCCTCCGAATCGCTCCGAGCACAGAGGCAGAGGGCAAGTAGGAGACCCGATGACTCCGAATCAAGGGAGCTGGCCAGCCGCTCTTCCAGATTTCCGAGCTCCGAACCGGGTCGGGTAACAGGGCAAAAGGCACCAAGTGAATGGCGCCATCGGGAACAATGATTATGCTGCCGCCTCCGAGCCGGTCGGCAATCGGCCCCAAAAGGGTCGCGCTCAACTCGCGTGCCAGTGGAAGTGCTTTCTCCCGATTAGCGAACCACTGGCTCTCTGAAAGGAGCCCGTGCAGCCTCCTTGCCTTGTCCTCGATCACATTGCGAGCTGGGAGGGTAAAGACTTCGACTCTGGAAGGCGTCACCAGCCAAAGGAAGCTTCGCGTGTCGCCTAGGTGATATTCGAGCAGAACGCTATCAGAGTCCAGGAGCTGCTGAGCTTCGCGCAGAGAGATCGGCCCAGGCCGGTCCGAGTTGGCGGCCCAGGCATCCTCTCGCCTCAACCGAACATCCAAGGTCTGCAGCCTCTCCATGAGCCCCTTCTGGGCATGCTGAGCCGAGACGGCAGGAAGGCCGTCTCCTTCGAGACGTAGCCGCTTCGACTCAATCCGATTGATCTCATCTTCAAGCCTGAGTCGCTCTGCCACCAGCACAGGATCCGCCCGCTTCAGAATTCCAGCTCGAAGGCGTGTGGAAGTCAGAGAGCTCGCCAACTGCTGCCAGCGATCTCGCTCACTAGTTTCAAATGAAACCAAGATGTCTCCGGGTGGAGTGTATTGAGCTGGCGACTTGACGAGAAGGTCGATCAAGAGTCCGTAACCCTTCTGGCGAGCAGTCAGATAAAGACTCTTTAGCTCATCGGGCGGCGCCCCCGCGGAAAGAGAGCCGAGAATTGCTAGCGCCTCGTCGATTCGCCTGCGTGCCGCTATAGGATTACCCCGAAGACGCTCTGCCTGAGCCATTTCATACAACGCCGTCATCTCGCCTTCCTTCAGCCCCTGTTGCCGAGCAAGCACCCACGCCTTTTCGAAATGAGACATCGCCGCCCTGGCGTCATTCTGAGCGATCCAAAGGTGTCCGAGGTTGAGGTGAGAGATCCCCTCGGACCGCAAATCCCCGGTCTCATGGAAAATAGCCAGAGCCTGCTCCTGGAGATCCCTAGCCTGCGTAAAATCTCCTGTCTGCTGGAGTATCAGACTCATTCCCGCCAAACTGACGGCCTTGCCTCGGCTGTCACCGGCCTGTCCCCGATATTCGATAGCCGATCGGGCATAGGTGAGGGCTCGGGAGAAATCACCTGAGCTTAGATAGAGCTCGGAAATGCGGCTGAGAATCTCGGCTCGGTGAGCGGGGGATTGGCTCGAGCCGAGGATCTTCAGAGCTTTCTCGTACTGTGAAAGCCCCAATTGGAACTTCCCTAGCGAGACATAGACCTGGCCCATGAGCAGGAAAGGGTCGAGATCTTGGAACGGCTCCTTTTTTTTACTTTTTCTCAGAAGTATCTTCGCAGCATCACAGGCGTCGAGAGCATCCCAACTGTCTCCTCTTTGATAAAGGAGAATAGCGAGATTAAAGAACGCATTAGCCTCTCGATTGGGGAAACCATACTCTCTCGCGACCTGAACGGCCCTTCGATAAATAGTTTCCGCACCTTCGAGATCCCCGAGAGATTTTCGGGAAAGGCCGACAGCGGCGAGTTGGGCGGTCTCCATGTCGTGGTTTCCAGTTGCACGATAGAGGTCCAGGGCCTGCTGCTGAAATGTCAGAGCCCGCTTGATTTGCCATTGATCAAACAACAAAGCTCCGCAGCGCCGAAACGCTTCCGCTCGTCGCGCTGGCTTTCCCAAGCCTCGCCAAAGTCGTTCCGCTTCCTGGAATCCCGCCAAAGCTTCCTCGACTTTGGGTGGCTTCAGTCGGGCGAGACTCCGGGACTCATAAAAGATCCGTTCCGCGCGAGCGTTGAGCCGCTCCGAATCGCTCGCCCGGTGGAACGGCAGCGTCCGGATGAGGTAGGTCCCTTCGCTCCCCAAGCCGTCGATCTCCACCTGATAGATACCCGGGGCCTCCGCGACAACGAAAATCTCCTCCGCTCCGGAGGCGCGCATGGGGCTGTCGATCTCGTAGAGCTTTCCGCCCGGTCCATAAAGCGTCAGCAAGACGTCGACGGCATCATCCTTCTTCACGTCCTGCTCGACGAACGCATGCAGGAGCTCTCCAGCCTTCAGGAGGAATCTGTAGCGATGAACGACGTTTTCGGCCAGGCGCCGCTGGGATTGCCCGCCCGGCCCGATAGCGAAGTCGATTCTCTGCTTCAGCGGCTGAGCCCGAGGAGCCGGCGCGACGGGAGTCACGGCAACGCCACCGCGATCCGGCCGGAGGAAGACGGCAGCCACGAGAGCCAGGCCTGCGATGAGCGCAACCATAAAGACCAACGGTCGCCTTCTCGGGCTCGCCATGACAAGACCCCTCCTAAGAAGACTCTTTGAGCTATCGCACTGTGGCTATGCTTTGGAGATCCCGTTAAGGATCGAAACCTACATTCTACCGCGAGTTATAGAGACAAGGCAGGTAAATGCCACCTATCGCCGAAGAATTCTGAATTCGTACCGTCCGACTTCAACCGGAACATCTTTCCCATGAAGGCCCAGAACTTCGATCGAGTAGCGTCCAGCAACGAGCCCTTCCGTGCGCAGCGTGAAGGTGAACGATTCCTCATGGCTTTTGAGATCATCACTTCTCAGGATGAGCCGTCCGCCGGGATCCTTCACCTCCACCCGATATCTGGAGAAGGAAACCTCGCGGGGTGATTCGAGGGCGAAGGTGACTCTGGCCTCCTCGTGCGGAGCCAGGTCGATGTCCTTCACAGAATCCCCTACCCCCCGCACCCCCTTGAGAGAGGAAAGAAGGAGCAGCCGGGGATTCATCTCGGGCCCGCGCAGCTCCTGCCGGAGCCGTAGCGTGTACGCGGAGAGACCGATCAAGGCGAATGCCAGGACCGCCGCCAGCGCGTAGGCAGTGGGCGCGGAACCGAACGTTCCCTGAAGCCGGCGCGCCCGCGGAATCGCTCGCGGCCGCGATCGTGCCCGCTCCTTCTCGATCCGTTCCCGCAGCTCCCGCCACTCCCGCGCCGTCTCGAGATCGGCGACGCCAGCGCTCGGCGGTTCCGGCACGAAGTCGAGGAACCGCTGGAGGTCCAGCAGCCGTTCGGTGCAGAGGTCGCAGCTCGCCACGTGCTCCCGGATCGCGGCGTCCGCCGCGGAGGGAAGCTCGTCCGCCAGGTAGGCGGCCAGCGTCTTCGCTGCGGGATGCTCCCGGTCGGCGATGTCGTCGCTCACGAATTCCCCTTCGCCGAATCGGGCTTCGTCATTCCCAGCCGAGTCATGAGCCGCTTGCGGGCCTGGTGCAGGTGCGCCTTCACGGTCTCGATGGAGATCTTCATCTCGTCCGCGATCTCCTGGTACTTGAGCCCCCTCTCGTAGCGCAGGATACAGCAACGGCGCATCTGGTCCGGCAGCTCCTGGAACGCCGCGCGCAGAACCGCCAGGCCCTGCTGCTGGAGGACCCGCTCTTCGGGGCTCAGGTCCGGAGCGGCGATCTCCATCGCCGGGCTCGACCCGTCGTCGCTCTCCGCCTTCGCGTCGAGCGATTGCTCGATCGCATGACGCTTCTCCGCCTTGCGTCGCCGCAGCTCGTTCAAGTAAATGTTGTCCGCAATCTCCCACAACCACCTCTCGAATCGAGACTCACCTCGAAAGGTGTCTATTCCCTTAAAGACCCGGAAGAATAAGTCTTGGGTGAGGTCCCGGCTTTCCTCGGCGGAAAAGCCTTTGCGCGAGAAGAAGGAGCGAACGAGAGGACGGAATCGGTAGAAAAGCTTTTCGAAGCTCTCCTCCACGCGGATTCCCGCCTGGATCTGCTGGATGAGCCCGATAAGAGAGTCGTCGTCCACCGGGTCCGGATTCAACAGAGCGGAGCTCTAGCTTGGCGAGACTCAGGAGCCGAGCTTCGCCGCATCACGCTCGGGGGAGAGGACATAGAGGCCTGCAAAAACTTCGATGCTGACCATATGCTTCCACATCCCGCCTGTCAATTCCTCGCTGCAGGGGTCCTGCGAGAAGGCTGGTGCCAGCGGAATCAGCCCCGTCTCAGCTCACCGGCGCCTCCACCGGCACCCCGAAGAGCTCGCGGCCGAGGGCGTCGAAGCGCTCGCGGAAGGTCTCCGCCATCTCCTCCCGCCTCGCCTGCGGCAGGAAGGACTGATGCAGGGCGGCGAGCGAGAGGCCCGCCAGCTCGGCGGGGGAGTAGCCGAAGGTCTGGTGCAGGCGCA
>Ga0134122_10003095_pt1 | contig 12290 bp, 10 predicted proteins | sample KB302_FD_96461 | JGI IMG/M metagenome (GOLD analysis project Ga0134122, IMG submission 96461) | Terrestrial soil microbial communities without Nitrogen fertilizer from Kellogg Biological Station, Michigan, USA - KB3-0-2 | ecosystem: Environmental > Terrestrial > Soil > Unclassified ...
CACGGACTGGATTCGTCGGAGTCGCATATGGCCAGAGAGGCCCCAATGGCAGCGGAATCCCAATTACGGTGATTCCAGGCCAGAAGCTGAAGGACATGAATATAGTGCTGACGCCGCAAGGCGCCATCACCGGACGCATCCTCGATCGCAATGGAAGGCCGGTGAGCCGGGCGATCGTACAGGCCTCGCAGTACGCGTATTATGGGCCCGTGCAGGGGCGGAGCTTGGTCGCAATGGAGACGGTGACGACCGACGATCTCGGCAACTACCGTCTCTTCTGGTTAACGCCCGGGTCTTACTTCGTCTCAGCAAACGCAGAGGGGTCTCGCATCTCAACTATACTTGCACTCGGATCTGGCGCCACTTTGGTGTCCTCCGCAGTGTCGAATTCCAGCGTTGTCGTGACGGGCCAAACTCGAAGCGATGGCACAGCAGTTGAGGAATCCTGGGTTCCGGCTTATTACCCTGGAACCGCCAGGCTTCAGGAGGCGACGCCTGTTGTCGTTCGCGGTGGCGCGACTGTTGGGGGAATCGATATCGCTATCCTTTCGGTTCCAGTCCATCGGATTCGCGGAATAACAATCAACGGCAACACGGGCATGCCGGAGTCCCTCGAAGTCCGGTTATTTACAGCATGGGCAGCCAGTATTGGTGGCGTGCATTATTCATCGGACGGAGGAGTCTTTGAGTTCGCAGGTGTCGCGCCGGGAGATTATTTGCTCCTAGTCCAGTCCGTAAGCGTGACTCCTATCCATGTCGAAAACGCCGATGTCGTCGGCGTGACCTTGAACGCAGCGCTCACATCGTTCACAATAAATGGCCGCATTTCAGCAGAAGGCTTAGTATCAAATGGTCCGGCTCTCAATCGGGGTTCCCGGATTCGCCTGACTTCCAAGACACCTTCTTTTCCGCCACTCTTGTTGACAGAAATCAACGGTCGAGAATTCACAGTTCGGGGATTATTCGCGGGCGATTATCAGCTGACGATGGAAGGGAATTCGAACCAGTATGTAAAATCCGTTCGATTCGGGAATCAGGACGGGATGGACGGTTTTCATGTTCAAAGCCCGAATGACGGACAGTTGGATATCGTGCTCAGTTCCAGCTTTGGGAGTATCGATGGCCGTATTGTCAATCAACGTCGCGAACCGGTTGCAAACGCGACAGTCGTACTGATTCCGGACCCTCCGCTTCGACAGCGTACCAGCATGTACATCACGCCGGCAGTCGATGTTTACGGAAAATTCCACCTCGATGCCATGCCCGGCCAGTACAAGGTATTTGCCTGGGAGGATGTGGAGCCGGGCGCCTGGTTGGACTCTGCGTTCATGAACGCTTATGAAAGCCGGGGCCGTCCCGTCACGGTTTCCGACGGAAGCAAGGATTCGATCGAAGTCTCGGTAATTCCGTACGTGCCATGACCATCCTACGCACCGCAGTGTTCGCCTTGCTTGTACCGCTTGCCTTGCCGCAGACGCCACCCCCGGCTTCGGTTCGCGGCACGATTCGCAGTGCTGAAACCAGCGGCCCCATCTCCGGTGCAACACTGGAGTTGCGGCAAGTCGGTGGAGATATAGCCATCGTATATTCCACACTAAGCTCCAGTGACGGAACCTTTCTGCTGGGCAATGTTCAACCCGGCGAATATCGATTGGTGGCGAAGCTTGCGGGATATCTCCCTTCGGAATACGGCCAGCATCGATGGAGTGGGACCGGAGTATCGCTAAATGTTGCTGCCGGTTCGCAGTTCCGAGATTTCGATATCCAATTGACGCTGGCTGGCGTCATTTCCGGCCGCATTACGGAACGGGATGGCGAACCGCTGGGGGGCGCCACAGTTCTGGCCATGACTCCATCCTATAAAGACGGACGGCGAGTTCTTCAAATGGTTCAATCGACGGTTACAAACGATTTGGGCGAATATCGCCTGTTTGGATTGCAGCCTGGACAGTACTACCTCAGTGCGACGACTCCAAGAACTTCGAATTTCTTTCGACCGACGTTCTTAAATTCTCCGTTACAGAACAATATCGAGTCCACCAACACCAGTGCATTGGTGTCTGGTGGTGCAACACAATCTCCGATCTACTATCCCGGAACACCGGACATGCGGGCGGCTTCGCCGATCGACCTGGCAGCAGGGGCTTCTGTCAGCGGGAACAACTTTTCGACTTTGCCAATTCCGTTGAGGCACGTGCGTGGCAATGTGGGGGGAAGTGGCGCTCACGTCTTGCTGGCACCGCTGAATCCGGCACCGGGTTCGTCTGGATCGCCGCGTGACGTGGATGCCCGAAGCGGATCCTTCGATTTCGCGGATGTCATTCCAGGAGATTACCTGGTCATCGCGCGTTCCCTGGACAAGGAGGGACGCGTGCGCATCGATGTGCGCGATGCCGATGTGAACAACGTCAATGTGGAACTCCAGCCTGGAACGGCGATTCCAACGCATGTCACGATCGACGGCCGATCGCCTGTCGACAACGATCCCGATTATCAATATGTACGGTTCAACCTGATTCCCGATCCCCAAATCCTGGGAATGACGGGGGCCAAGTACAGTACGTTTCCCGATGGTTCCGTGAATTTCGACGTGACGGTGGGCGAAGGTTATCGCATCTCACTTCTGTCGGTACGAGACGCTCCGCCACCGTTCGAGAACGCATATATCAAATCGATCCGGATGGGCACACGTGAAGTCTTGAAAACCGGACTGCGGTACAACGGCGAACCGGATGCAAAGATTGAGATCGTCGTCGGAACAGACCCGGGAAGTTTGAGCGGGAGTGTGACTACTGAGAGACAGCAGCCTGCGATCAACACCACCGTCGTGCTGGTGCCCGATGCTGCGCGTCGCGCCAGGTCCGATGCATACAAGACCGCAACCACGGACGCCGCAGGCCGATTTCAGATTCCGGCAATTCCGCCGGGCGACTACAAAGCCTTTGCGTGGGAGGATGTGGAAGATGGCGCCTGGCAGGATCCGGAATTCCTGCGCCGGTACGAAGACCGCGGAATGCCGATTCACATTGGAGAGTCCAGCAAAGACACCCTTACGCTACCTCTCATTCGCTAAGAACGGGGCAAGCCGAAACAACCTCTCCCGAAGGGAGAGGAAGCCGCGAAGCGGCAGGTGAGGGGTAAATATCTATTTATTTACCCCTCACCTGGTCCTTCGGACCATCCTCTCCCTTCGGGAGAGGCCAGGGGTGGTGGAGCCAGTTGGAGTACGCCGCACGCTGGGCAGCCGGAGGGGACGGCAGCCGGGACAGGCGCCAGCGGCCTTTCGGTGCGGAGCCCAAGGCGAATTCAATCGTCCGCTGCCGTCCGCGTCGAAGCACTTCTAATCGGATCGGATCACCAGGACTCATTTCCTGCTCCACCTGGCTCGACATTTCAACGGAGCTGTAGCGGCGTCCGTTACACGCCACGATTTCATCTCCACCCAGCACGCCTGCCAGATACGCCGGGCCATCGGACAGCACATAGCGAACCATCGACGCCGAGTTCAGATCCATCGCGATGATGCCCGTATACGCCCTGCTTCCTGCGGGATCGAGCATGAGCTCCAGGCCGACTGTTCCAACGCATTCCTCCAATGGATAGGGCTCGGTCGACCGAACATATTTCGCAAAGAACTCCTCAAACGGCGACCCTGAAAGTTGCGTTGCCACTTCAATGAGATCGACGGTCGCAAAGCCCGGTCCGGAAGCGGGGAAGCGAGAGAACATTTCCACCATCAACGTATCCAGTGAAACGCGATTCTTCGTCCGGGACCGCAGTTCCATATCCAGCAAAAAACTGACGAGTGCACCGCTGTCATAGAACGACACGGTCGAATTCATGTCGTCCGACGTCGGTTGATTGAACTTGATCCACGCATCGAAGGACGATTCCGCAACACTCTGGACCTTGCTTCCCGGACGGCGCCGCACCATCTGAATCAACTCTCCCAACGAAAGAAGTAATTCGTCGTCCGAGGTCAGGCCCGCGCGCGTCAGAATCAGCTGTTCGTAATAGGCCGTGGTGCCTTCGCAAAACCACAGCAGGTCCGTGTAGTTCTCGCGAGCGAAATCTGTTCTCGCCAGCGCGGCAGGCCGCAGCCGCTTGACGTTCCACGCATGAAACATCTCGTGCGATGCCGTTACCATCAGCCGCTTGTACGACGCGTCATCTTCAAACGTCCGGGGTGGAACCTGGATGATCGTGGAATTGAGGTGTTCGGTTCCGCCACCGGCTCCAGCGCTCACGTGGATCATGAAAATGTATCGCTTGTAGGGAAGTCCTCCGAAAAGCTCGGACTGTTTTTCAACGATGGCTTTGAAATCGCGGGTCAGTTTCTCCGAGTCAACAATTGGCGCCCCCCAAAGCACAATCTCATGCGGGATTCCGTGGACATCAAAATGAAGGACCTCGTGGACGCCGATTTCGATGGGCGAATCGATCAGCACATCATAATTGGGCGCCTGGAGCGTGCGTGGATCGCCATCCAGTGCATCGAGGCTGCAGGCAAGTTTCCAGTGTGCCGGTGCCTCCAAGCGAACCGACAAAGAATCATCACGCCGGTCCGGCACATAGAGGAAGACGGCTGCGCCGGAGAGGAATGCATGCGTGTCGTCGACATGACGTGTGCGATCGCCCAGAGAATTCGCATAGACGGTGTAGCGCACTTCGATTTCCGTACAACCTTCCGTGTCCACCCGCCATGTGGTCTTGTCGAGTTTGGAAATGCCAAGAGCCTGCCCGGTTGTTTGCTGTGCGCGAACGCGATGCACGGTTCCGGCCGGATTGAGAATGGAATACCGGCCGGTGCGCCAGACCGGAAGAGCGAGATCAATACTTGGCGTCGTGATATGGCGCACACGCATGCAAATATCGACATTCTGAGTCTGCGGTGCGTGGAGCGTGACGGCGTATTCGATGGAACGGATGTTCTGGGGCATGCGGGAGTGACGAATCGGATTTACTTTTTAAATTCCCCGCAACCCGGCATTGACTTTCCGGTGTAAGGATTGACGATCGACCCCTTTTTCTGAACCCATGACGCTCCACCTTTATACATGGGACAGTAGGCAACGGCATATTCCGCGGGCACGCCATTCTTGATCAGCACATCCGAAGCGTTTCGAAATGCCATGCGCATGGAATCGATATCCGGCGCCGCGGCGGCGGCTTGCGCTTCCTTCTGGAAATCGCCGGTGGCCTCTGCCGCCAAGGCGGTGAGTGCGGCCTTCGCCTTTTCGTAGTCGTCAATGGCAAGAGCGTCCTGGGCAGCGGTGTAGTTCGGTGACAGCGGCGCAGCCTTGACGGTATTCGGTCCACATCCGGAAGGGGAAAGCAGCAAAGCCGCGGATACAATTGCTGCCGAAACGCCTGTGAACTTCATCAAAAGCCTCCGGCGCGAGTATAGCAACATTGTGTCGGCAGATTCCACGGAGTATGATGCCTCCGTGACCCACGGAATGCACGGCATGAAGGGACGTTGGCAGCGATACAGTCTCATGCTTGTGGTGGTGATATTGACCATCACCAGTTTTGGAGCACTTGTTCACCGTCACGTTGCCTTTGACGATCTTGGCTGCGTGCTCTGCCATGTCCGCCACGAACCCGGCATTGAGAATCCCGTCTCGATTGCGCTCGCTCAACCGCTGGCATCAGAGCGGGAACGGGCAGTCGCCGGCATCCAGTTGCGGTCCCACGATTCCGTTCCCGTCCGCTCCGGCCGCGCCCCGCCGACTTCCTTCTGATTCGAATACTTCAAATTACATTTCAGTATTCCGAAACATCTCCAAAATCACATTCCAGTGTGAGGGAAGGATCGGTCCATGAGAACCCAATTGCCGGTTATGGCATTTTTTGTTCTATTCAGTCTTTCGCCATCTCTGTTCGCCCAGGCCGCCGCACCGCAGGCCGCGGACCTCAACGCCATTCGGACTCAAATTGAAACACTTCGCGCCGACTACGATAAGAAACTTCAGGATCTCCAGAAGCAACTCGACGACGTTCAAGCCCAATTGAACCGCGCGCCGGCGCCGGCTGAAGCCGCTGCTGCGCCATCGACTGCGGTCTCCGGCGGTTCGGTGAGTTCGGCGAAGGTATTCAATCCGGATATCTCCGTGATCGGAGATTTCCTTGGCGCCGCCGGATCCAACAAGGTGAATCCGGGCCCGACCATGGAAATGCACGAATCCGAGGTGGCATTCCAGGCCACAGTCGATCCCTATGCGAAAGCCGACTTTTTTATTTCGTTCGGCGAGGAAGGTGTGAATCTGGAAGAGGGCTATCTCACATTTCCCGCAATTCCTGGCGGGCTTCTGGTCAAAGTTGGAAAGATGCGCGCAGCGTTCGGGAAGGTCAACACGCTTCATAATCACGTGTTGCCATGGACAGACCGTCCCCTGGTCACCGGTAATCTGCTGGGTGGAGAAGATGGAATCGACGATACCGGATTCTCGGTGGCCCGGTTGATCTCCAATCCCTTTTTGTTTCTCGAAGCCACAGCTCAGGCATTCCGCGGAGACTCCGGTGACAACCTTTTCAAATCGAGCAGCCGTGGAGATCTGACATACGTCGGTCACCTGCGCGGATACAAGGACATCACGGATGATACCAATCTCGATCTGGGGTTCTCGATCTCACGCGGCCACAACGCATCCGGCATCGTGAATGACGTCGATATCGGGCGCTTTACAACACGGCTGTACGGCGGGGATGCGACGATTCGCTGGAAGCCGCTGAAACGTTCGATTTATCACTCCTTCGTCGGGCGTTCCGAATTCATCTGGAGCAAACGCGCTCAGCCGGGAGGAGAGCAGAACGCGAAGGGATACTTTGCTTCGGGCGATTTCCAATTCGCGCGACGCTGGTACACGGGAGTTCGCTACGACCGAACCGGGCGAGCGGACGATGCGTTGCGGATCGACAGGGGACAGTCCGTCACGCTGTCGTACTTTCCCAGCGAGTTCAGTCAGATCCGCGCGCAATACCGGCGAACCAACTACGCCGACGGTCCCACTGCAAACGAATTACTGTTTCAATTCCAGTTTTCAATTGGGGCGCACGGCGCGCACCCGTTCTAAGCACGAGAGGAAATTATGAAAATGAAAACATTTATCGGTGTCTTGACAGTGGTGGCCGTGCTGCTGGGCGTCAGCATGCCGGTCAACGCCCAGAGCAAGCTGAACGTCATTGCAACTACCGAAGATCTTGCCTCGATCGCGTCGGAAGTGGGTGGCGATCACATCGTTATTGATTCAATTGCAAAGGGCTACCAGGATCCCCATTTCGTTGAAGCGAAGCCGAGTTTCTTTTTGAAACTGCAAAAGGCCGACATTCTAATCCTTGTCGGCCGCGAGTTGGAAATCGGCTGGCTTCCCATCCTCATCAATCAGAGCCGCAATAAGAACATTCAGGTTGGAGCGGACGGTTACCTCGACGCGTCGCTCCAGGCTCAGATCCTCGACGTTCCAACTGGACAGGTGACTCGCGCCGAAGGCGATGTCCATCCACTCGGAAACCCGCACTACTGGATGGATCCGGAGAACGGAAAGATCATCGCGAAAGAGATCTTTGACCGGCTGGTAAAGCTGCGGCCGAACGACCGTGCATATTTCGAGCCGCGGTTGAATGACTTCGTCAGCCGCGTGAATGCGGCAGAGAAGCGCTGGCTGGCCGCCATGGCGCCGTATAAGGGCACCAAAGTGGTGTCCTTTCACCGCTCATTTTCAAATTTCGCAGAGCGATTCGGCCTCAATATCGTTGGCTACGTCGAACCCAAGCCTGGCATTCCGCCAACGCCGCAGCACACACTCGATCTGATCAACCAGATGAAGAAGGACAACGTGAAGATCGTGATGGTCGAGCCGTACTTCGATGTCAAGACGCCCAATGCGATCGGCCGCGACACGGGCGCCGAAGTGCTGATCATGCCGCCGTCGGTTGGTGGGACGAAGGACGTGCCGGATTACATCAAGCTCTTTGACAACGATATCAATATGCTCGTGACGGCCATCAGGAAGACGACCGGAAAGTAAGGGAGAGGGAATGGACACCACTGTACTCGCATTTCTCGCGGCGCCTTTTGTTGCAAGCCTGATTCTCGCCGGTATTCATGCCTATCTTGGCGTTCACGTGGTGGAACGAGGCGTGATTTTCGTGGACCTTTCGCTGGCGCAGATTGCGGCACTCGGGGCGACGATCGCAGTCCTCTTGCCCATCAACGGGGGCGATCCGCACGGGCCACTGGCGTACTGGGTGAGCCTTGCGTTTACGTTTCTCGGGGCGTTCATCTTTTCAACGATTCGCAGCCGCCGAGCGCGCATTCCCCAGGAAGCGATCATCGGAATCTGTTATGCGGTTGCTTCGGCGGCCGCAATCCTGGCCATGAGCAAGTCGACGTCGGAGAGTGAGCATCTCAAGGACATGCTGGTCGGAAACATTCTGGCCGTGTCCTGGCCGGAAGTGGAAAAGACGGCGATGCTCTATGGCGTGATCGGACTTTTTCACTACATCTTCCGCCGCAAGTTTCTCGCGATCTCCATGGATGCGAAGAAGGCGGAGGCCAGTGGCATCTCGGTGAAGTTCTGGGATTTTCTTTTTTACGCGTCATTTGGCTTTGTCGTCACGTCTTCGGTTTCGATAGCAGGCGTGCTGCTGGTGTTCTGCTATCTCATCGTTCCTTCGGTTGCAGCCATGCTGTATGCCGATTCGATTGGAAAGAGGCTCGCGATTGGCTGGTCGATGGGAACCATCGTTTCCGCTCTGGGCGTGTTCCTTTCGTTGCATCTGGATTTGCCCACGGGCGCGACGATCGTCTGCACGTTCGGATTGGTTTTGATTCTGATGGCAGCCGTGAGGCCTCTCATCCAACGCACCGCGTAATTGAGGACGAAGAGGGAATTTGCGAGGTACCGTTTTCTTTACCCCTCACCCGGCGCTTCGCGCCACCCTCTCCCTTCGGGAGAGGGATTCCTGCACCGCGACGAGATAAACCCGCGGCAGGTGATTTGGAAGATGAATGTAGTACCAGCAGTCGTCAATCTCGACATCGTAGAAGCCGGGACGCTTCCAATCCGGCACGGCATCGACCCCGTCCTGAAGCGCCCCGCGCAGCCGGGTCAGCAGTTCTGAAGGAACGGACGGACCAACCGCCACGATCGGCTCGGAAGTCTTCAACCATTCGAAAGTTTTCAAGCACGATGTCGCTTTCATAGTCTCTAAGACGTTACTACGGAGATGCGGTTAACAAAGTTTCAGGAATTGTGCGTATAATTCGCGGCATTCCGGAGCGAACCATTATGGGATACATTGAGAACAACCTGATTGAAGGTGAATCCGTCATCTATCACGCCCGATTGCATTGGATTATTCTCATCAAGCCTTTCCTCGTCAGTCTCGTATTCATTGGCGCCTCGATTGTGCTTTTCTATTTCGCATTAAAGGATCCCGCGCCCGATAACGCACCACTGCTAAAACAGATTGGAATTGTGTTGGCCGTTCTTGCAGTTATTCCGCTCATTGTAGGGATAATCCGGCGTTCGTCGCGCGAGTACGCGGTGACGAGCAAACGCGTCATCATGCAGATCGGCTCGGTTCAGAGAAAAACCGAAGAGATGTTTTTGAACAAGATCGAAAGCATCGGCGTCGATCAAAGCGTCACCGGACGCATGCTGGGTTATGGGACCGTGGTGATACGAGGAACCGGCGGATCGTTTGAGCCATTCCATCGTGTGTCCGCGCCTCTGGAACTTCGCCGGCAGATTCAGGAACAGATCGGGAGGTCTTTCACTGGCACGGCACCGCATTCGTAAACGGATTTCAGGTCTTTCGCGATGACATATCCGAATAGCTGTAGGCGCGGTCTATGACCGCGCACACTCCAGTCGAATTCGGGGCCGTGCTACTCGAACCCCGAATTTTATGCTGCAAATTCAGGTTTCGAGTAGCACGGCCCCGAATTGTCGGCTCCCGATCGTCTACAACCTCTATCGAGGGCAGCCCATGCCCCTAATTCGCTTCACGCTGAAAACAATCGAACCGTTCCATAGCACGGCATGTCATCTTAGGTAGCATACATTTGCCGGAGTGACACTTTGCCATCGATTCTTGCATTCATTCTCTGGATCGCCACCGCACTGCAAGCAACGCCTGCCCAACCCGGTCAGGCGGGACCCGGTGGCAGAGCACCGGCGCGTGCAACGATATCGGGTACGACGGTCCCATCGGATTCCTCTCAAGGACTAGCCGCCGTGACATTGAAATTGATTCCGCAAGACGATCCGTCTTCGGCGCCCACACCACCTACCGGCCGCGGAGGAAACAATCCTGCCGGCAACTATCTGGTGGTCTCGGATGCGCTCGGCAATTTCGTGTTTTCGGAAATTGTACCCGGCCGTTACAGCATTTCGGCAGAGCGGCAGGGTTATCTACGTCAGGAGCGCTTCAAGTCCGGTCCGGGTCCGTCCAATGAATTCGCTTTGACGGTGGTTGCTGGACAGAAGATCGAAGGCCTCGTCGTGGCAATGACATCGGTTCCTACAATATCGGGCGTTGTCTACAGCCCATACGGTCAGCGGCTGGCCGGGGCGAGCATTCAGGCGTATCGTGTGCAGTACACGCCGTACGGCCGTCAATTGATCAAGGCTGCGACAGTGCTTTCTCATGAGGGCGGCGAGTATCGGCTGTATCACCTGACTCCCGGCTATTACTACATCAGTGCCAGCTACAGTGGGCACGCGCTGCAAGCCTGGAAATCCCTGTTGGAGATCGCGCCGAATCTTTCCAATCCGGATGAGGGATTCTCGACCGTTTACTTTCCCGGAGCGATGCGGATCGTCGATGCCAGAGCAATCAACTTGAACAACGGCGGAGTCTCGAATGTCGATATCGGATTCAAGGAATCCCGGTACTTCAAGTTGTCGATCAACCTGGTTCTTCCCCCGCCTCTGCCGCCGATTTATCCCAAATTGCAAAATCCGAAAATCGCCTTGTTTCCTGCCGGTACGGATCTGGGAAGCGCACAGGACTATGTGGTCCGGGGAGCCGGAACCAGATTTTCTGTGGATCGTCTGGCGGAAGGCGACTACGTCGTGGTGGCCGTTGCAGATTTTCGGGATGCGTTGGGGAACGTCTTCCAGGGGATTGTCTCCGATACAATGGCGGTTCGGGTGACGCAGAATACGGAAGTGTCGGTTGTCACAATGGATCCGTTCGAGATTCCCGGGAACGTTATCCGGCCTCCTAACGGATCGCCCCTGGCAGGAATTCAAATTCAGCTGGTTCGTGTCGATCCTCTGGCGAGTCAGACCATTTCCGCGAGCATTGATTCATCGGGTCAATTCAATCTGAATGGAGTGGGGCCAGGCACCTACGATGTCTTTCTGCAAGGCCTGCCGCGCAACGCCTATCTTCAGGAAGCTCGACTCCCGAATGGAGATCGGCGGCTGTTACAGGTCCGGATCGACGCCAATCTGCCGCCGCGGAGCTGGCATTGTGACGGAGGAGATTGTATTCCGCGGCTGATCAGCGATGTGAAATTGTCGGCCATTTTCTCTACAAACGGCGTCACGTTGAACGGGAATGTGATCGATGGCCAGGGCGGGAAGGCCGCCGGCGCTGTAGCCGTTTTGGTGCCGATCGATCCGGTGGCCCGGTTGCGAAAGGACCGCTACGGCGTCGCGTTTTCGGACGCGTCCGGCGCCTTTCAGCTGCAGGGAATTCCGCCGGGTGCCTATACGGCTTATGCGTTCGAGGAGATCGAACCGGACATCTACTTCGATCCCGAATTCAACGCTCAAATTGCACCGCTGGGTCGAACGGTGATGCTCGTCACCGGTATCAATCGACCTCTCGACCGACCGTTGACAATGATCACAAAGGACGATCTCGCGAGATACACGCGATGAGAGCGGTACTGTTGTTTTTGCTGATCCAGGCCGGCGCTGTTCCACAAGCGGGCATATCGGGAAGCATCATCGATGCGGGTGTCCCAAATCGACAGCCGCTGTTTTTCGCGCGTGTGGAACTGACACCAGATTCGGGATCGTTGAATGTGCTGCGAACGGACGTCGATGGCCGATTCTCATTTCCAAATCTTCGTCCCGGCAGATACCGGCTGTCGGTGTCGCGCGATGGCTTCCTGCGAAAATCGGTGAACGTCACCGTTGCCGCAGGCCAGCCGCGAAACGACGTTGTGATTGCGCTGGACGGTGCGCCGACCGTATTTGGCCGCATCAAAGACCAAAACAACATCCCCGTTTCCGATGTTCTTGTGGACGCGATCAAAGTGGTATACG
>Ga0134122_10003099_pt1 | contig 12284 bp, 11 predicted proteins | sample KB302_FD_96461 | JGI IMG/M metagenome (GOLD analysis project Ga0134122, IMG submission 96461) | Terrestrial soil microbial communities without Nitrogen fertilizer from Kellogg Biological Station, Michigan, USA - KB3-0-2 | ecosystem: Environmental > Terrestrial > Soil > Unclassified ...
CGACTTCAGCTCGAGGATGCCGCACGTATTTTGAGGACCGCGCCAGCGAAGCCCCCCGCGCCCGAAGTCCTGCCAGCGTTCGATTTGAGCCTTAATTTCGTCTACGTCTATGTCGGTGCGTTGGATCGTGTTTTGGATTCTCCAGAACGCTCGCTTCAAGACCACCTCTTCGGCCCGGCATTGGACGTTCTTTGGCAACCTGAAGCGGCATCAGTGCGGAAGACCGAACGCTTCAAGAAATTTGTCCGCAATGCAGGTCTGGTCGATTATTGGCGCGCGAAAGGCTGGGCAGATGCGTGCCATCCCGTCGGCGCCGACGATTTTGCGTGTGAGTGAGCCTTCGAGGCCGCGAGCGGTGCTCGCGGCTCCTCAGGTTACGAAGTTACGCCCCATTTCGCCCACCTAATGAATGTTTTAGCCCTTCATCGCCTGGGTGGCCCGCGTGCGCGGGCCATGACAGTTTGGGGGGTGTGGGCGATGTGCGTCGCTTTCGGCGGGCTGAAATCTGATAACATTCGCGGCAAGGGATGGAGGGAACCATGTCCAATTTCGCGCTTCGGGGACTTCTGCTTTCCAGTGTGGTCGCAACGGCTTGTGTCGCGTTGAGCGCCGATGTCACAGCGCAGTCGGCGGCGCCGCCGGATTTTTCCTCCAACCAGACGTCGTGGATCGGCGGCATCGGCGTGGACTTTGCGCCCGTTGAGGGCTCGCCTTCTCCGATGCGCCAAGACCCCGCGCATCCCTTCGTGCCGAACGGCACCGGTAAGCAGCCGACCTATCGCATCGGCGATCTGTCCAACCCGAATCTGAAGCAATGGGCCAAGGACATCATGCAGAAGGACAATGCCGAGGTGATCGCGGGCAAGATCGCGTTTACGCCGCGTCAGTCCTGCATGCCGGCGGGCGTGCCGGGATTCATTCTTTATGGCGGCGGGTCGGTGTTCTTCGTGCAGACGCCGAAGGAGGTCACGATGATCTTCGACGGCGACATGCAGGTGCGCCACGTCTACATGGATGTGCCGCATTCGGCCAATCCAAAACCGTCTTGGTACGGAGAATCGGTCGGCCATTACGAGGGCGACACGCTGGTCATCGATACGATCGCGCAGAACACCAAGACGGTGCTCGACGCGTACCGCACACCGCACAGCGCCAAGCTGCACACGGTGGAGCGCTGGCGCATGACGGAAGAGGGCAAGACGATGGAGGTGGTCACCACCATCGACGATCCCGAGACGTACAACGCACCGTGGCAGGGTTTAAGGAAATACCGCCGCGGGCAGGCACAGCTCGGCGAGCAGATCTGTGCAGAGGGGAATTTCCTCTTGTTCGATTACGGCATCCCGGTCGCCAACAAGCCCGACTTCTAGTTCCGGAGAGTGGCATGCGGCTAGCCGGTTTGGTTGTTGCTTTCTGCTGCGGCTCTGTCATCGCCGGTGCGGCGGAGAAGTCTGCGATCCCCAATTTTTCGCCGGACAGCGTCACGGGATGGATCGCGGGCGATCCCAACGGGGCCAATCCGGTGGGGCAGGATTTCATTCCGCCGGAAAGCGGCCCGGGGCCGGTGAGCAACGATCCAGCCTATCCGCATGTCGACGACGGCGCGGCGCGGCGCGCGGGCGGCACGCAGCCGACCTTCCGGGTCGCGGATTTGAACAGTCCGATCCTGCTGCCGTGGGTGAAGGATGCGCTCAAGAAAGTGAACGAGCACGCGCTGTCCGGACAGCCGCATTTCACGCCGAAGGAGCGCTGCTGGCCGATCGGCGTGCCGGGCTGGCTGCTCTATCCGGTGCGGCCGGTGTGGTTCTTACAGACGGCGAAAGAAGTGGTGATGATCTGGGAAGAGGATCACATGGTGCGCCATGTGTATCTGACCGATAAGCACTCGGCGAACGTGAAGCCGTCATGGTTCGGCGAATCGATCGGCCACTACGAGAACGGCGATACGCTGGTCGTCGATACCATCGGGCTGAACGATCGCACCTTCGTCGATTCCTACCGCACGCCGCACACGACGCAGATTCACGTCGTCGAGCGCTATCGCATGACAGCCGATGGGAAGTCGCTGGACGTGAGCGTGCATGTCGAGGACCCGGGCGCGTTCACGACTCCCTGGAACGCGCGCCAGAAATATCGCCGCGCGAGCGACGGGCCGCTGGTCGAGTCGTCCTGCGCGGAGAACAACTCCGATTTCTTGCACTACGACATCGAGCCGATCCCGACGGCGGCGAAGCCGGATTTTTGAGAGGCACCGATGAAGACGCGCTCAGGAACATATTTTCGTTGTGCGGCTTTGGGGCTGATCGCGCTGGCTGCGCAAACGCTGCCCGCGCTGCCCGCAGACGACGCCGTCGTCCCGGATTTCTCCGGGATATGGAACCACGGCACGCTGCCTTGGCTGATCCCGCCCGCGTCGGGTCCGGGGCCGGTGACCAACAAATCGCGGCGGCAGGACGACGGCGCCAGCGACTACAACGAGCTGGTCGGCGATTACAGCAATCCGATTCTCCAGCCCTGGGCGGCGGATGTCGTCAAGAAATTGGGCGATCGTTCGCGCGCCGGCGAGGTCTTCCCGAGCCCCGCCAATCAATGCTGGCCCGAGCCGCCGCCGTTTCTGTTGAAGCACATGAACATCCAGATCCTGCAGCAGCGGGACAAGGTCACGATGCTGTTCAACGAGGATCACGAAGTACGCCACGTGCGCATGAATGCGCAGCATCCCGCGCGGCTGACGCCGACCTGGCACGGCGATGCGGTCGGGCATTATGAGGGCGATGCGCTCGTCATCGACACGGTCGGAATCAAGGCCGACCGGAAGTTCGCCATGATCGACCTCTTCGGCACGCCCTATACGGGCAAGCTGCATGTCGTGGAGCGCTGGCGGCTCGTCGATTTGGACGGCGCGAAAGGCGATCTCGAGCGGCAGGCGAAGGAAAACTGGCGGCCCGGCGGTCCGGTCGATCCCAACTACAAGGGCAAATATCTGAAGGTGGAGCTCAGAATCGAGGATGAAGGCGCCTTCACGACGCCGTGGACGGCGAGCATGGTGTATCTGAAGAGCAACGCCGAATGGCCGGAAGTCGCGTGCGCGGAAAATCCGACCGGCTTCTATAAAGACAAGGACGCAGGCGTTCCGACCGCGACGAAGGCCGATTTTTAGAGTCGAGGAGGAAGCCATGAACTTCCGATGGCTTACGCTCGCGTTGGTGACCATCACCCCGCTCGGGCCAACTCAAGCCGCGCAATCCACTCCGGATTTCTCGGGCATCTGGTCGCATCCCTCCTTCCCCGGCTTCGAGCCGCCCGCGAGCGGTCCGGGTCCGGTGCGCAATACCAAGCGCCGGCCGCAGGTCGCCGACGCCGACGGACGAGTCCTACCGGCGGAGAACAATGTTCTCGTAAGCGACCCGGCCCTGTTGGTCGGCGACGTCACCAATCCGATCTTGAAGCCGCACGCGGCCGACGTGGTGAAGCTGCACGGCGAATTGGAGTTGAGCGGCGCGGGCTCGCCCTCCCCGACCATACAGTGCTGGCCCGAGCCCGTTCCCTACATCTTCAACGGCGTTGCCATGCAGATGCTCCAGCAGCGCGACAAGATCATCTTCCTCTATCCCAACGATCATCAGGTCCGTTACGTGCGCATGAATCAGTCTCATCCGGGGCGGATTACGCCGTCGTGGTACGGCGATTCCGTCGGCCACTACGAGGGCGATGTTTTGGTGATCGACACCGTGGGCGTGAAAATCGGGCCGTTCGCGATGGTCGACTTTTACGGCACTCCGTACACGGATCGCCTTCACGTCGTCGAGCGCTATCGTCTGCTCGATTACGACGCCGCCAAAGAAGGGCTGGAACGGGACGCAAAGGAGAATCTCCGTCCCGCGCTGGGGGCCGATGCCGGCTCGGCGCCCGACTACTCGTACAAGGGCAAACACCTTCAGCTTGAGTTCACCGTCGAGGATGACGGTGTTTTCACGACGCCGTGGCGCGCGACCATCACCTACCGGCGCGGCAGAGAAGGGTGGCGCGAAGTGGTCTGCTCCGAAAACAACCTTGAACAGACATTGGCAGGACGCGGTGCTGCGATTCCCACAGCAACCAAACCAGACTTCTAAGCTGGAAGAAGTCCTGCCAAGAACCCGACGAAGGACAAGTCAGGGTTCTTGGCAGGTTAGGCGATGACCGGGTGGGTTCAGTGCATCGCCTTGGGCACCGATAAGAGCCCAATCCTGGGGGGCATTCGGGCTCCCATCAGCAAGTTCACCAAGGTCGAGAGCAGCGAGGTGTGCCCATTGCCGCCAGTGGCTCCCCCGCTGCTACCCGTCACTAACGCCTGGCCGGCCGCTAAAATCAGGAATGGATGCCGTAACCGCGAGCGCAACCTTGCCAGTTGTCACTGTCGTCCACCTCTTCCTGCTTGAGTCCCGCGGCGGGCCCCTACGCTTTGCGTTTGGACCGGACGGCAGCCGGCGCAACCTCTCATAAGGACGTTGCCGGGGCGGCCAAAATTTCGAGTCTGTTAAGAAATTAATCCGGTGCCAAAGTGGCCGGGTTCAGGGCAAAAGACGCAAAACCCGTGTGGAATAAACCCACGGAATAGCTCATCTAGGTTTGGATATGGGAGCTTGTACTGCCCCCGAAGGGGGCGCCACCAAGCCTTAAGGAGACAAATAATTTCTCCGGCTATGGATTGTAGTACCCCCCTGGAACGTCATTGGTGATGCAGGAGTGTGGAACCGTTGCAAGGGCTTAAGACGTGATGGTCGATCATCGCGATCCGTTCACAGCGGCGCTGATTGCGAGCCTTCCGAGGCTGCGCCGTTATGCGACTGCGCTTGTGGGCAATGCCGGCGCGGCGGATGACCTCGTGCAGGATTGCATCGAGCGGGCGCTGCGCCGGTCGGCAACGCTTCGCGATCCGAAACGCATGGGAGGCTGGCTGCGCTCGATCCTGCACAATCTCCGCATTGATGAGATTCGGCGCGGTCGCGATCTTTCCAACGGGGTCGAGATCACGGATTTGGAGAACACCTTGAGCGGTCCGCCAGAAGATCGCGCCGCGAGCATCGACTTCCTGAAGGGCTTCGACACTTTGAGCATCGAACACAGGCAGATCCTCTTGCTTGTCGGTCTCGAGGGTTTGAACTACCGCGAAATCGGCGAGGAGCTGAACATTCCCATCGGGACCGTGATGTCCCGTTTGGCGCGCGCGCGCGAACGGCTTCGCGGCGCTCTCGAGCGGGAAATGACCCCGGCTTCCGTTACGCAACTGGACTCCGTAAGGAGAGCAAAGCGATGACTGTCACCGAGCAGGAGCTGCACGCCTTCATTGACGGCGAGCTTGAGCCGGAGCGCGCGGCCGAGATCGCCAAGCTGGTGGTCGGAGACGCGGCACTCGCCGCGCAGGTTGCCGCTTTCCGTTCGGACAAGGAGCAGCTTGGAGATATCCATGCGTCTCTCGAAAAGCGGCCGTTACCGGCCGAATGGCTGCGGCTGATCGAGCAGCGCGGGAGATTCACCAGGACGCTGTCGCGGGCAAGAACGACTTGGACGGCTATTGCGGCGGCTCTGCTGCTTGTTTTGGGTACCTGGACCGCATTCGAGATTCAGACCGTCGCCAGCGCCGACGCCATCATCGGCGAAGCGCTTGCTGCAAGGGTCGATTCATTCAGGCCCCAGCAAGTGATCGACACCGCTGCGTTGCCTCCATCGGAGGACCGCAATCAAGTCCTGACCTCCGCGCTCGCCATGAACGTGAAAGTCCCCGACATGAGCAAGCTCGGCTATCAGCTTGCGGCCATTCGCGTCTATTCGGGCGTGCCGGGCGGCAAGGCGGTCGAATTGCGCTACCGCGGCGGAGAGGATCGCGTCTTTACGCTGTATCTCCGGCATCCTAATGGTCCCGCTCGGGTCGATCTTTTGCAGCGCGATGATTTGCGGATCTGCATCTGGCAGGACGAAGTCATCGGCACGGTCATGCTGGGCCAGATGTCGGCAGGCGAAATGGCGAGAGCCGCAAGCGCGGCTTATGCCGGACTAAATCTCTAGAGCTAACGCACGGCTTGGGCCGCCAGAGTTGCGGGGCTGAACGCGCTTTCCGCGTGCGGGGGTGTGAGCTTGTATTGCACCGGCTCGTCATTGAAGGCGAAGCCGTAAACGTAGCCGCCGAGCAGGAGGTCGTAGACGAACTGGCTGCCCAGCACGACGGCCGGCAAGTCGGGGACGAGATACATGGTGCCGTGGCCGAACTTCCACAGCCGGCCTTCTTCGTCCCAGCTGTCGCTGTACACCGCGAACCAGGTGTCTTCGTCTATATAAAGGCGGCGCTTGGGCGCGACATGGTGCTTGCCCTTCGCGAGCGTCCCCTCGACGACCCAAACGCGATGCAACTCGTAACGCAGATCGTCGGGATTGGCGTGCTCTTTGCCCGCGACCTCGCGAACGGGACGCGTGTAGAAGCGATTGTTGTTATACGGTACGTACATCTCCTTCTTGCCGACAATCTTGAAATCGTAGCGGTCCGGTCCGCCGAAGAAGACGTAATACTCGTCGAGATTTTCATAGCCCGATGCATCCGGATCGGGCGTGTCATAGGAGAGCGACGGCCCTTTGCGCACGCGGTGCTCGCCCGGCAGGATCCGCCACGCTGCGAACTTGTATTTGTCGGTGTCGAGCGGCTGCCAGGCGAGGTAACCCTCCCCGACCTTGACCGGCGGACCGTCCTCAAGATGGCGCGTCTTGAAATAATATCCGCCGGACGAAGCGGGTGTTGCGTTCGGGTAGTAATACGGAAAGTCGGCCACCTCGCGGTACGCCGTCGCAAGCTCCAAGGTGCCGTTGGCCGACACGACGTAGGTGCTCAAGTGCGCTTCGCGCGCGGGACCCCAAAACGCGAGCAGATGATTCCAAACGACTTCAAAGCCGTTCTTCGGAATGGGAAAGGGAATGCCGCCCACCGCGCCTTCTACGCCGTACGCAATTCCTGCTTTCGCCGCACGCGCGCTCGTCGCATTGCGCGCAATGTTGTCGTAGACCCGCTGAGGCGCAGCGGCCGTGCGATGCGTCGGATAGATATCCAACCGGTAATCGGGAAATTTCGCGAACAGCGCTTTGACACCCTCGGGCAGTTTGTCGGCGTAGCTCGCGAGATTGTCGCGCTTGATCGCGAACAGAGGCTTCTCCTCGGCAAAAGGATCGGGGCGCGGCCTGCCGGACTGGTAACCCGGCACCGACGTGGTGTAGCCCCCCGTCCAGGCGGGAATCGTCCCTTCGGTGTTGCCCGCTCGTTCGGCGCCCACTGGCGTAAGCGTCCCGCCTAATTGCCGTGCCTCCTCGGGGGGCACGCCAGCCTCTAAGGAGCGAGACAGGATGAGCGGCGCAGCAAGCGCAATGAGCGCAACAGCTTTCCGGAAGGGCACGTGCCTACCCGTCTTTTGGGGCCAAAGACTGATACCATGGCTCGATAATCGCCTGCCAGAACTGTGCCTCCGCCGTGTTAGGCTAACCGCTTAAAGGCACTACAAGGTTTCGCGAGCCCGCCACCGATGACGGCTTCGGCACGACTTTGGGCACGTCGGATCGCCCGGGCATCCCTGTCGGCGGCCTTGGCCGGCCTTGCGAGCGAGGGTTCCGCGGGGGTGCTCTATGAGAACGGCGACACCCTACTGCGCTGGGACAACACCCTTAAGTACACCGCCGCAGTGCGGCTTTCTGGACAATCGCCGGATCTCATATCGCGCCGCAACTCCGACGATGGCGACAGAGCCTTCAACTCCGGCGTGATCTCCAATCGCTTCGACCTCTATTCGCAACTCGACTTCTCCAAGGCCTGGTTCGGCTTCGATGCGAGCGCCGCGTTCTGGTACGACACGATCTACAACGAAAAGAACGACAACACCTCTCCCGCGACGTTCAATCCCGGTTCGGTCCCGCACAACGAATTTCCCCGTGATGTACGGCGGCTGCAAGGCCGAAGCGCGGAGCTCGTCAACGCGTTCGTCTACGCCAACACCGATGTCGCCGGCATGCCCCTGTCGATGCGACTCGGCCGGCACACGCTGCTCTGGGGCGAGAGCCTGTTCTTTCCGGAGAACGGAATCGCCGGCGGGCAGGCTGCGGTCGACTTGATCAAGGTGCTCGGGAGGCCGACATCCTATGCGAAAGACGTCTACATGCCGGTCGCGCAGGCGTCTTTCAGCCTGCAGGTGGCAAACAACCTTACGCTCGACGGCTATTATCAGTTCGAATGGCGCAAGACGCGACTGCCGGGCGTCGCCAGCTACTTTAGCTTCGTGGACGATCTCGACGAGGGCGGCGAGCGCTGGTTTACCAGCACGGGGCAATTCCAGGTGCGAAGACCCGATCAGAGACCGCCGGACGGCGGACAATTTGGCGCGGCGATCCGCTTGAGCAGCGGCGCCGTCGATTACGGTCTTCACGCGCTCCGCTTCCATGCCAAGGACCCCCTGGTTTATTACCACTCCGGCATTGCGCAGGGTTCAGGCGATCCGCCGACGATCTTGGATCCTTCGATCGTCGATCTCCCCGCCGGTCAGACCGGCGTCTACAATCTCGTCTATCCACAAGGGATCGAGATCTACGGGTTCAGCGCCAGCGGCTATGTCGGAGACTGGAACATCGCCGGTGAGATCTCCGCGCGGCGCAACACGCCTTTACCCTCAAGACTGCTGTTCGTGCCGGTGGGGGTTGTCGCCGACGGCAATAAGCATCCCTTCTACGCCGTGGGCGATACGCTGAATGCGCAGCTCTCGACGATCGCTAGGTTCGCTCGCACCTCCGTTTGGGACAGTGCAGAGTTCAATTTCGAAGTCGCCGCAAGCCGGCGTCTGAGCGTAACCAAGAACCCGTCGGCGCTCGACCCCTCGAGCGAAAGGTACACGCTCGGCGCCCGGATGACTTTCGAGCCGACCTACTTTGCCGTTTTCCCCAATGTCAATCTGACGCCGACGGTCGGAGTTGGCTTCAATTTTCTCGGCAATGAGTACGGGGGCTATTCGCAAGACAAGGGCTCGGGCGATTTCGAGCTGGGACTCACCGCCACGTACCGCACGGTCTGGAGCGCGAGCATCCTGTTCAGCCATTTTGTGGGGAACGCCAGGAATCAGCCTCTGGCGGACCGCGATTTCATCAGCTTCAGCATTCAGAGAACCTTCTGAGGCCGCCCTCCATCGAAGTTGGATCCGGCACCGCCGAATTGCGTCCCCAGGCGAAGAGGCGATAAATTCGATCTTCGGGCGGCGATCTTTGGCGAGAATCTCGAAAATGTCGGGTGAGCCCATTTTTCAGCGCAGTGCGCTCGGCATGCTCGTGTGCGGCCTGCTTTCCGCGGCGATCGCCGCAGGCGCCGCGCAGGAACGGATTCCGAATTTCGCGCCGGCCGCGGACGTCGCGTGGCAAAGCAAAAGCCGCTACGGCCTGGACCCATCGCCCACGGGGCCGCAGCCGGTCGGACCCGATCCGGCTGTTTTCAAGGATCGCCCCTATGACATGGACTTCGACTTTCCGGTGCTGGATGTCTCCAATCCCAACCTCCAGCCGTTGGTCGCAGATCGGTTGAAAGCGCAAAATGAGCGCGTGCGGTCGGGCCAGCCGTTTCAACCGATCACCTCGAGCTGCTGGCCGCACGGGCTGCCGGCGTATATGCGCTACAACGGGCCCACTTTCATCATCCAGAGTCCGAGTGAAGTGGTGATCCTGAAGAATCAGAGCAGCGAAGTGCGCCGCATCGCGCTGAACAAGCCGCATTCGCCGCAGCCGAAGCCGTCCTGGTACGGCGAGTCGGTCGGTCATTACGAGAATGGCGATACGCTCATCATCGATACGATCGGATTCAACGACCGGACCTATCTGGACCTCTGGGGCACACCGCACACGACGGCGCTTCATGTCATCGAGCGCTGGAAGCTGAGCGCGGACGGACGCGCGATCGATGTGAGCGTCCGCGTCGAGGACGCGCGCGCGTTCAAGGCGCCGTATGAGGTGACAAAGCACTACACGCGCGCGCAGGCCCCGTGGATGGAAGTCATCTGCCCCGAAAACGCGATCGGTCCGCTCGGGCGCGGCCCACAAGGACTGGAACCGATGCCCACGGCAGACAGACCGGACTTTTGAGGGGGCGAAATCGTGCGGCTTCGGGTTTCGATAGTCCTTTTGGCATCGACCTGCGCGCTCGCTGCAACATTTGCGGCACGTTCGGCTGAGAGAAGTGCGATTCCAAATTTCGCGTCGGCGAGCTTTGGATGGGTTGCGGTGGGCGGCGATTTCATTCCCGTCGACGGCAAGCCCGCGCCGGTTACCTTCGACAAAGCTTTTCCCTATGTGCCGACCCGCACGTGGCGAATCGCCGACTTGAACAATCCGATTCTACAGGCTTGGACGCGGGAGGCGCTGAAGAAGAACAACGAGGTCATTCAGGCAGGCGGCACCGGCTACAATCGCTCGGTGAGTTGCTGGCCGATGGGCGTGCCGGCGTTTCTGTTCGACCGCAACGAGCCAGTTTATTTTGTGCAAACTCCCAAAGAGGTCGTGATGATCTGGGAGGAGGACCAGCAGACCCGCCACGTTTACTTGGATGTGCCTCACTCCAGCAATCCGAGGCTGTCCTGGTATGGCGAGTCCGTCGGCCACTACGAGAACGGCGACACGTTGGTGGTCGACACGATCGGGCTTAATGAGAAGACGTTCGTCGACAACTACCGCACGCCCCATACGGCTCAGCTGCACGTGGTCGAGCGGTTCAGGCTCGTGGATAACGGTCAAGCGATCGAGGTCAGCGTTCATGTGGATGATCCCGGCACCTTCACCCAGAGCTGGGACGCAATCCAACGTTATAGGCGCGTGGACAGAGGGCCGATGATGGAATCGCCGTGCGCCGACAACAACGCCGCCATTGTTAGCCGCGACTACGAGCCGATTCCGCAGGCAGACAAACCGGACTTTTGATGCGAATATGCGCAATGGTGTCTAACCCCATTTAGAGGGAGAGGGACGATGAGATTCGAGCGGATGCTTGCTGGAGCGGTGCTGAGCGCGATCGCGGTGTCGCCGGTTGCGGGCGCGGACGCCAATCCGGCCGTGGATTTCGCCGGCATGTGGGCGCGCAACTCGTTCAACTTCGAGCCGATTCCCGGCGGTCCGGCGCCGCTCATCAATTTGAAGCGGCTCGGCGACGGCACGGGCGATGGCGGCCAGATTGTCGGCGACTACAACAATCCGATCCTGAAGCCTCAAGCCGCGGAGATCGTGAAGAAGCAGGGCGAGGTGTCGAAGAGCGGGCACGCCTTTCCTGATCCGTCCAATTCCTGCGGGCCGTATCAGCCGCCGTTCACCTATGCGATGGAGCTCGGCATGACGTTCGTGCCGGCCAAGGATCACATCACCATGCTGTATGCGCAGGACGATCAGGTCCGCCGCGTGTGGCTGAACGCGCGCCATCCGCGCAATGTGAAGCCGTCACCAATGGGTCACGCGGTCGGCCATTGGGAAGGCGACACGCTGGTCGTCGATATCGTCGGTGTCCAATCGTTCCCGTATTCGATGACCGACCGCTTCGGCGTGCCGGTGACGAAGTCGCTGCATGTGGTCGAGCGCTATCGCCTGATCGACGGCGCGGCGGCGAAGCAGGCGCAGGACGTTTACGAGAAGCGCGAGGGCCGCGTCGGCGGCGCGGCGGGCGCGATGGCGCTCGAGCCGGACACCAATGTCAAAGGCCTGCAGATCCACATCACGGTCGAAGATCCGACGATGTACACCACGACATGGTCGGCGACCGCCACCTATCGGCGCGGCCGCGGGCCCTGGCTGGAACAGATCTGCGCCGAGGACGCGTTCAACTACGCGGAGAACAAGCCCGCGGAGATTCCCACGGCGGCAAAGTCGGATTTTTGATGGCGCGGACGGCATTTGGAGAGAAAGGATAAAGTGTGAAACGGTTCTTCACTTTCTGCGCTCTCGTGCTCATGGCCGGAACGCAGCCGGCTGCGGCCAAAACGATTCTCTTTGTCGGAAACAGCTTCACCTTCGGCGCGCTGTCCCCGGTCCAAACGTACAAAGCCAATACGGTCAGCGATCTCAATAAGAACGGGATCGGTGGCGTCCCGGCGCTGTTCAAGGCGTTCGCGACCCAAGCGGGCTTGGATTACGACGTCAGTCTCGAAACCGTCGGCGGCGTGGGGCTCGATCACCACTACGCCGAGAAATGTGCGTTGATCGACCGCAGCTGGGATGAGGTTGTTCTGCAAAGCTTCAGCACGCTCGACCAGAAC
>Ga0134122_10003101_pt1 | contig 12281 bp, 10 predicted proteins | sample KB302_FD_96461 | JGI IMG/M metagenome (GOLD analysis project Ga0134122, IMG submission 96461) | Terrestrial soil microbial communities without Nitrogen fertilizer from Kellogg Biological Station, Michigan, USA - KB3-0-2 | ecosystem: Environmental > Terrestrial > Soil > Unclassified ...
ATCGGGTTCGCCGCGGCCAACACCGGCGCGCAGATGGGAGGCTGGTTCCGCAAGGAAATCAACACGAGCGAAGATCTCAAAGGTCTCAAATTTCGAGTTGGCGGCTTTGCCGGTACAATTCTGGCCAAGCTCGGCACCGTCCCGCAACAACTCGCCGCCGGTGATATTTATCCGGCGCTCGAAAAAGGCACCCTCGATGCCTGCGAATGGGTCGGTCCTTACGACGATGAAAAGCTCGGCTTCGCAAAGATCGCCAAGTACTACTACTATCCCGGCTGGTGGGAAGGCTGTGGTCAGGCCCACAACATCATGAACATTGCCAAATGGAACGCGCTGCCCAAAGCCTATCAGTCCGCCATCATCACGGCATCCAATGACGCCTGGGTTTGGACTTTGTCGAAATACGACTATGTCAATCCGCCGGCACTCTTGCGGCTGGCTGCGAGTGGCACGCAATTGCGCGCGTTCCCGCAACCGGTGCTGGAGGATTGCTACAAGGCGGCGAACGCTATCTATGACGACCTTGCCAAGAGCAATCAGCACTTCAAGAAACTGTACGAGAGCCTGGTGCCCTACCGCGCGAGTGCTTATGCCTGGCTTCAGGTAGCCGAACTCGGCTTCGACACCTTCCAGATACGCATGCGCGCGCGGACCTGATTGGCGGCGTCGACGGCTCCGGAGCATTCGGCTCCGGGGCCCTTTCATTGCCGCGATGGCCGCGCTGCCTCAAACTCCTCAGGTGGATCGGCGGCCATAAATTTCGTCGGCACGTTGCTCGAATGCAATTGCAAAGCGGCGGAACGCAGCATCAAACACTGCGCCCATCAAAGCCGCGAGTGTACGGCTTTTGAATTCATAGTCGATAAAAAAATCGACGTCGCACGCGCGTTCACCAGACGGATAGAATGTCCAGCGATTCTGCATGCGCTTGAACGGGCCATTCAGGTATTCGACCAGGATCTTGAGGTTTGTCCGGTCGAGCGTGACGCGGCTGGTAAAGGTCTCGCTAATGATCTTGTAGGCGACCTTCATGTCGGCGACCAGGACCGTGTTGCCGTCCTTTTCCGTGCGGCTCTTTATAGCGAGCGCGCTGCACAGCGGCACAAAATCCGGATATTTTTCAACATCGGCGACCAGATCGAACATGTCAGCGGCGGCGTGACGAACACGGCGTTTCGTCGAGAATTGAGGCATTGATCGTCAGATCTTGGCGGCGCGCGCAATTTTCAGCCGCGCAAAATCCTCGCCGGCATGATGTGACGAGCGCGTAAGGGGCGAAGCCGCCACCATCAGGAATCCTTTGCTGTAAGCGATAGTCTCAAGCGCCCGGAACTCGTCGGGCGGCACAAAGCGCTTGACCTCGTGGTGCTTGCGGGTGGGCTGGAGATACTGCCCGATCGTGAGGAAATCAACATCGGCTGAGCGCAGATCGTCCATGACCTGAAGCACTTCGTTTCGCTCTTCCCCGAGGCCGACCATGATCCCCGACTTGGTGAACATCGCGGGATCGAGCTCTTTCACGCGCTGCAATAGCCGCAACGAGTGAAAATAGCGCGCGCCCGGCCTGACTGTCAGATAGAGCGACGGGACGGTTTCCAGATTGTGATTGAATACGTCGGGCTTTCCCTCGACAACAATTTCCAGCGCGCCGTCCTTGCGCAAAAAATCAGGCGTGAGCACCTCAATTGTCGTCTGTGGGCAGCGTGCACGGATAGCGCGGATGGTCTCGGCAAAATGCCGCGCCCCACCGTCGGCGAGGTCATCGCGATCGACCGAAGTGACGACGATGTGAGCGAGGCCGAGCTTGGCAGTCGCCTCGGCGACATGGACAGGCTCGCTCCGATCGAGCTCACCTGGCCGCCCGGTCTTCACGTTGCAAAACGCACAGGCCCGCGTGCAGGTGTCGCCCATAATCATGAACGTGGCGTGCTTTTTCTCCCAGCACTCTCCGATATTCGGGCAACCCGCTTCCTCACACACAGTGTGCAGGCCGTTCTCGCGCATGATTTTCTGGGTCGCGAAATAACCGGACGACACAGGGGCCTTGACGCGAATCCAGTCGGGCTTTGCCAGCACCGATGAATCCGGTCTGTGCGCCTTTTCCGGGTGGCGCGGGCGCGGGTTGTTCACGAGATCAAGTACGACCGCCATGGCCCCTACTTACGGCTGCGGCCGCCTCCTCGCAAGGCTTCTCACGCCTTTCGGATTGCCCGCCAGATCAGCAGGAAAATGACGGCCCCAATGGTGGCGGTGATCAGGTTGCCCCAGAAATCCGGCACGACCTCCAAACGAAGCTTTTCGAACAGAAACCCGCCGACGACGGCGCCTACAAGACCGACCGCAAGATTGTACAGCAGACCGCCGCGCCCACCCAGAATTTGGGTCGCGAGCCATCCGGCGACCAGGCCGATGATGATCCAGGCAATGATGCCCATAGTCCTCTCCCCGATTTAAGATGCGGCGCGGGGCAGGAATCTATACAACTGGACGCAAAATACGAGTGGCGCCGCGCTCGAGCTCCATCAGCCTTCAGCAACGCAATGGCCAAGACATCGCGACGACGTTCGAATGCGCGTGTTCATGCATTGATTCTCGGGGTCTACACCACTGCCGTTTTTCTGAGCGCGCTCTTGCTGTTCGGCGTGCAACCCATGTTCACGCGCATGGTATTGCCGCAGCTTGGGGGGTCGCCATCGGTCTGGTCGGTGGCAATGGTTTTCTTTCAGTCGATGCTTCTCGCCGGTTACGCCTATGCGCACGCCCTGACGACCCTGCGTAACCGCTATGCGGCGGTTGCAATGCATCTCGCTCTTTTGCTTGCGGCGTCACTGACGCTGCCTTTGGCCATACATCAGGGCTGGGGCAACGCGCCGGGCACCGCCACCGCACCGTTTTGGTTGCTCGGCCTGTTTGCCGTTTCCATAGGTTTGCCGTTCTTCGCGCTCGCCGCCAATAATCCGCTCTTGCAGGCATGGTTCGTCCGCACCGGCCACCGCGACGCGCACGACCCTTATTTCCTCTACGCCGCATCCAATGTCGGCAGTTTCCTCGCGCTGCTTTGCTATCCCGTGTTGTTTGAGCCGAATTTCACATTGCATGCACAGAACCGGATGTGGAGCATTGGATTCGTAGTGCTGATCGTGCTGATCGCCGCCTGCGGTCTGTTGATGCTGCGCGTGCCTGCCCGCACGGCCAGAAAAACAAAAAGAAGCAGGTCCGAGCCTGAACCAGGTTGGCCGACGATCGGCCGCTGGGTATTCATTGCAGCCGTTCCCTCGGGACTTCTCGTTGCTGTTACCGCCTACATTTCGACAGATGTCGCGGCAGCGCCCCTGCTTTGGGTCATTCCGCTGTCGCTGTATCTGCTCACCTGGATATTTGTATTTCAGCGTTGGCCATCGATTGCGCAGAAGATTGCATTGCGGCTGCAGCCGTTCGCAATTGCCGGCATCGTGGTGCTGTCGCTCTTTGCAGTGCGGATTGGACTGCTGGTCAGCCTCGCTGCGCATCTGATCGCGTTTTTTGTCATCGCGCTGGCTTGTCATGGCGAACTCGCCCGCACCCGGCCGGCGGCGCGCTACCTGACGACATTCTATGTCGCGCTGTCATTTGGTGGCATGGTGGGTGGATTATTTTCAGGACTGGTCGCGCCTTACGTGTTTTCCTGGGTGGCGGAATATCCAATCCTCGCCGTGCTCGCAGTGCTGTGCCGTCCATTCGGCCGGGATCTCAATCGGTCGCTGTGGCCAGCGCCTCCGCAAATTTCTGAGGCGGTGAATAGCTGGTTTTGGCCCGTTGCCGTCGCGATCGCAGTCTTTCTGATTTTCCTCAGCTATGACGGTTTTCGCTTCGACGACAGCGATCCGTTCTTCACACTTATTGTTCTGCTGCTTGCGGCAGCCTCGCTGGCGCTGCTGCGCGATCCGCCGAAGTCTGCCTCCGCCGTCGCGCTTGCGTTTGCGACCATCTGGCTTTTCCCGGTCGACGGCACCAACATTGAAACGCTGCGTAGCTTCTTCGGTGTTCATAAGATCTACGAAAGCGATGATGGCCGTTTCCGTGTCCTCAAAAACGGATCAACGATCCACGGTGCGGAAAGAATCGAAACCGAGGACGGAGAGCCGGTTAGCGGCCGGCCACGGCCGATCACTTACTACCATGACAAATCGGCCATGAACCGGGTTATCGAAGCGGTACGGGCACGCAAGGGCGGACCATTGCGCACGGCGGTCATCGGACTTGGTTCCGGGTCACTCGCGTGTCGAATTGCGCCAGACGAAATCTGGCGCTTCTTCGAGATTGACCCAACGATCGTTGCCATCGCGCGCGACCCAGACCGTTTCACCTTTTTGTCGTCCTGCGCGCCGGGCCTGCCGATCGTGCTTGGCGATGCGCGTCTGACATTCGCTCGGGAGCCCGACCACGTTTACGACCTCATTGTTGTCGACGCCTATTCCTCAGACGCAATTCCGGTGCACCTGGCAACGGCCGAGGCGATGGGCATCTACAAATCCAAGCTTTCCCCGCAGGGCGTTGTGATGATGCATATTTCGAACCGGCATCTTGAATTGCGCAGCGTGGTCGAAGGAATAGCCGCCGCCAACGGATTCAAGACCTGGATCTGGAGCAACAGCAGCGAGGAAACCGATGATGTGAACTACGTCTTCGGCTCCGATGTGGCGATTTCCGCGGAGAACGAGAGCGATATTGGCGCGCTGTCGAACGACAAATTCTGGGTTCTGACCCCGCCGAACCCCGACGTGAGGACCTGGACGGATGACTATTCCAACATCGCTGGTGCCGTCTGGCGGAAGTACTACAAATAGGCGCTCGATATCTCAGGCAGCCACTTTCGGCGGCATACGATGGTTCGGGGTCGAATTCGAAATTTTCAGTTCATCCTCGTTCATGTCCACACCGACATCGGCAAACAGCGGCGTTGAAAGATATCGTTCGCCGGTGTCCGGCAGCATGCACAGCACTGTCGAACCAGGTGCCGCCGTCTTGCAGACTTCCAGTGCTCCGGCGAAGGTCGCGCCTGCGGTGATGCCCACAAAGATACCTTCCTTCTGCGCAAGTTCGCGGCTCCATTTCATGGCGTCGGGACCGGCGATGGTGATGATGCGGCTGATCACGCCCATGTCGACCGCGTCCCCCGTGATCTTCGGAATGAAATCCGGGCTCCAGCCCTGCATCGGATGCGGTTTGAATGCCGCATTAGGCTTGGAAGGCGACCCATCGGGATTGCGCTCCTGCGCGGAGCCGCTGGAAAGCATCGGCGCATCGACTGGCTCGCAAACAATGATCTTCGTGTCGGGGCGCTCCTTCGCTAGCACCCGCGCTACACCCTTCAGCGTCCCGCCTGTGCCGAATCCGGTCACCCAGTAGTCAAGCTTCTCGCCTTTGAAGTCGTCAACGATCTCCCTCGCGGTCGTGCGTGAATGCATATCGGGATTGGCCTCATTCTCAAACTGACGGGTGAGAAACCAGCCGTGTGTCTTAGCCAGTTCAACCGCCTTGTTCACCATGCCCAGTCCGCGCTCGGCGGCCGGTGTCAGAACAACCTTGGCGCCGAGAAATCGCATCAATTTGCGACGCTCAATGCTGAATGTTTCCGCCATCGTCACCACCAACGGATAGCCTTTGGCCGCGCAAACCATCGCAAGACCTATGCCGGTATTGCCGGAAGTCGCCTCGATCACGGTCTGCCCTGGCTTGAGTTCACCGGATTTTTCCGCAGCTTCGATAACACCGAGCGCCAGGCGGTCCTTGACCGATCCGAGAGGATTGAATGCCTCGATCTTTACGAAGAGGTTGATGTTTTTCGGCGCGATCCTGTTGATCCGCACAACCGGTGTACGTCCGACGGTCTCGAGAATGTTCGCGAATTTAGCCATCAGCCTCTCCCGTTCGCGCGCTTTTCAGATTCACATATTCAGAACGCGGCCATATGCATCAAGCACCGCTTCCTTCATCATCTCCGACAGGGTCGGGTGCGGGAAAATTGTGTGCATCAGCTCTTCTTCCGTCGTCTCAAGGTTCATGGCCACGACATAGCCCTGGATCAATTCGGTCACTTCTGCGCCGACCATGTGGGCGCCCAGCAGCTGACCGGTTTTCTTGTCAAAAATGACTTTGACCAGGCCTTGATCTTCGCCAAGTGCAATCGCCTTGCCATTGCCGACGAAAGGAAAACGGCCAACACGAATATCGAGCTTTTTCTCTTTCGCCGCCTGTTCGGTCAGGCCAACCGATGCGACCTGCGGCGAGCAGTAGGTACAGCCCGGGATCATCGCCTTGTTCATTGGATGCGGGTTAAGACCCTTGATCGCCTCAATACAGACTACGCCTTCGTGTTCGGCTTTGTGCGCCAGCATTGGAGCGCCCGAGACGTCGCCAATGGCATAGACGCCGGGAACATTCGTTCTATTGAATTGATCGACAACGATAATACCGCGATCGGTTTTCACCCCGAGTTTTTCCAGACCGAGATTTTCGATGTTGCCCACGACACCGACCGCCGAGATGACGCGCTCGACGGTTACAGTCTGTGACTTTCCCCCTTCTTCGATCGTTGCAATGACGTTGTCGCTTTTCTTGTCGAGCTTGGTCACTTTTGCGTTTGTCTGAATCTTGATGCCTTGCTTCTCGAAGCTCCTGCGGGCAAAGGCCTGAATCTCCTGGTCTTCCACGGGCAATATCTGCGGCAGTACCTCAACAACAGTCACCTCGGAACCGAGCGTACGGTAGAAAGAGGCAAACTCGATGCCGATTGCTCCAGAGCCGATCACCAGCAGAGATTTGGGCACACGATCAGGTGCCATCGCCTCGAAATAGGTCCACACCAGTTTTTTATCGGGCTCGATTCCCGGCAACACGCGCGGGCGCGCCCCGGTTGCAAGGATGATGTGCCTGGCCTGGTAGCTGCCGGCGCCGAGCGCGCCCTTTGGCGCTTCGCTCTTCGACGCCTTCACTGTCACCTTCCCCGGCGCCTCGATCGAGGCTTCCCCCCAGATGACCGAAACCTTGTTCTTCTTCATCAGGAAGCCGACACCGTCGTTGAGGCGCCTGGAGACAGCACGTGAGCGTTGCACCACCGCTTTGGCGTCGTAGCCAACATTGTCGGCCCTCAGTCCGTAGTCCTTGGCGTGCTGCATATAGTGAAAAATTTCGGCCGAACGCAGGAGCGCCTTGGTCGGGATGCAACCCCAGTTCAGGCAAATTCCTCCGAGGTAGTCGCGTTCGACGATGGCCGTCTTGAAGCCGAGCTGCGCCGCGCGAATGGCGGTGACATAGCCGCCGGGCCCGGAACCGATGATCAGGACGTCGAAGGAAGTGTCGGCCACGCGCATCTCCACTCGTCGGTTACTGGCGCCATCCGTCTCCCACACAGAGCCGTTTCAATCAAGCGCTGCGGCCACCCATTGAACTGAATGGCCTTAGGTAATTTAATCCCCGCAAACAACAAGACGGAAACCAGGAGAGACGCTATGACCAGGAGCATCGTTCGTCTTGCTGCCCTCGCTGCATTTATCGCGGCGCAGGTGACATGGGTCGCCGCCGCCGAGATCAAGGTGTTCAGCACCATCGGGGTCAAGGGAGCTCTGGAAGAGCTGGTCCCCACATTCGAAAAATCCAGCGGTCACAAGTTGAATGTGACCTGGAGTACCGCGGCCTTGCTGGTCAAGCGAGTGGAAGCAGGTGAGCAGGCGGACGTGCTGATCCTGATCAAGAATAATGTCGAGAGCTTGCTCAAGGAGGGCAAGATCGTGCCGGGCACCGAGACGCTGTTCGGGCAATCAATTTTCGCCATCGGGATAAAGACCGGCGCATCAAAACCGGACATCTCGACACCTGAAGCTTTCAAACAGAGCCTTTTGGCTGCGAAGGGTATCAGCTATTCCGATCCGGCTTCGGGCGGCGCCAGCGGCGTTTATATCGCCAAGCAGATCGACAAGATGGGAATCACCGAACAACTCAAAGGCAAAACCACGTTTCCGCCATCCGGAGGCTTTTCTGCCACGCTGCTCACCAGCGGCAACGCTGACATCGCCATTCAGTCGAAACCCGAGCTTCTAACGGTTCCCGGCGTCGAGGTGGTCGGACCGCTGCCCGGCGACATGGCGTTCACAGTCGTTTATGCAGCCGGCGTCCAAGCAGGTGCGGCGCAAGCCGAAGCGGCAAAAGCGTTCGTTAATTATTTAAAGTCGCCCGAGGCACAAGCGGTATTCAAAGCAAAGGGCTACGATCCGGCGTGACGCGCGATCGTCCCGCTTAGGCCTCCGCTCACCGGTGCCCACCGACGCAGTGCCAGGAAATCGCCTATTTCAATCCAGCTGTAGGCGGCGCCGAAAGGAACATAGTCGGCGATCAAGTGACGTACTGCGCGAAACCTTGGCCGAACGACCAGTTCTCCTTGTTGACTTCAAGGAGGTTGATGAACACGTCCTGTGGCCGCACTCCGGGCTGCTCAGCGAGCACCTCCACGACACGCGCGAATAGCGCTTTCTTCTGATCGACGTTGCGCGAATTGGTGACAGTGATCTGGATGATCACCAGGTCATCCGTGCGGTCGATATTGAAGTAGCTCTTGCTGTAGAAAAATCCGTCTTCTTCGTGCTCGGTCACGACCATGAAGCGATCTTCTTCCGGCACCGTGAAAGTCTCCCGCATTGCGCGGTAAATTCCGTCACCAATCGCCTTTTTGTAGGCGGACGGTTTTCCCTTCCGCAGGTCGATCCGTACCAGTGGCATAAGTTACACCACCATCATCACCGGGTTTTCGATGAGCATCTTGAATGCGCCAATGAGCTCAGCACCGAGCGCGCCGTCAACCGCGCGGTGATCACAGGACAGCGTCACGCTCATGATGGTCGCCGCCTCGATTTTTCCGTTGCGCACGACCGCCCGTTCTTCGCCCGCGCCGACCGCCAGGATGGTCGACTGCGGCGGATTGATCACAGCCGTGAAATCCTTGATGCCGTACATGCCGAGGTTCGATACTGACGACGTGCCGCCCTGATATTCGTGCGGCTTGAGCTTGCGCTCCCGCGCGCGAACGGCGAGATCGCGCATCTCGTTTGAGATTGTAGACAGAGATTTGCTTTCGGCGTTGCGCACGATCGGCGTGATCAGCCCGCCCGGCAAAGCCACGGCAACGCCGATATCCGAATGCTTGTGCTTGAGCATGCCGGCCTCGGTCCAGCTCACATTGGCGTCGGGAGTGCGTTGAAGAGCGAGCGCAAGCGCCTTGATGACAAAATCATTGACCGAAAGCTTGTAGGCAGGCTTGCCATCCTTGTTCTTGGGCGCGGCGGCGTTGATCTCTTCGCGCGCGGCCATCAGCCGGCCAATATCGCAATCCATCGTCTCGTAGAAATGCGGAATGGTCTGCACTGAGGCCGTAAGCCGTTGCGCAATGGTCCGCCGCATGCCGTCATGCGGGACCACCTCATATGAGCCGTCCTCGTAGAGCGAACGAATTTGTGCATCGGACATCGCCGGAGCGATGGTCGCGCCGCCTGCGGGCGCGCCAGCCGGTGCGCGCAAGCCCTTGCCGGATTTGGCCTGCTCAATGTCGCGGGCAATGACACGGCCATGCGGCCCAGAGCCTTGCACACGATTGAGATCGATGTTGGCGTCCTTGGCGAGACGCCGCGCCAGCGGCGAGGAAAAAATGCGATTGCCTTTTGGCAGCGGCTGAGGTGCCGGTGAGGCCTTCGCGGCGCCTGGGACTACGGTGGATGCCGGTCTTTCGGCAGCAGGTTTTGCTGCCGGTGCGGGTACCGGCTTGGCGACCGCCTGCGGAGCGGCTTGAGGTGCGCTCTTCGCGGCGTCCGCCGCAGTTTTCACGTCCTCGCCCTCGCCCGCGAGCACCGCGATGACGGAATTCACAGCGACGTCCTGTGTGCCCTCAGGCACCACGATCTTGGCAAGCGTGCCGTCCTCGACGGCCTCATATTCCATCGTGGCTTTGTCGGTCTCGATTTCGGCGATGACATCGCCCGACTTGATCTTGTCGCCTTCCTTCTTCAGCCAGCGCGCCAGATTGCCCTTCTCCATCGTAGGCGACAGCGCCGGCATGAGTATATTGGTGGGCATCGCCTGGCCTACCGATAGCAGGCAGCCTTGGCCGCCTCGACGACATCGGCAACCGAAGGCAGTGCAAGCTTTTCAAGATTGGCGGCGTAAGGCATCGGCACGTCTTTTCCGGACACGCGCGCGACCGGCGCGTCGAGATAGTCGAAAGCGTGTTCGACAATGCGAGCGGCAATTTCGGCCCCGACGCCGGACTGCTGCCATCCTTCTTCTACCGTTACGGCGCGTCCTGTCTTCTGCACCGAGGTGATAATCGTTTCGGTGTCCATCGGCTTGAGCGTGCGCAGGTCGATCACCTCTGCGTCGATGCCGTCTTTTGCCAGTTCATCGGCCGCCTTAAGGGCATAACTCATGCCCATCGACCACGCGATGATCGTCACATCATTGCCGGCACGAGCGATCTTCGCCTTGCCGATCGGCAGCACAAAATCGTCGAGTTTCGGCACGGGCGAGGAGTGGCCGTAGAGGATTTCGTTTTCAAGGAAGATCACAGGATTGAGGTCGCGGATCGCGGCTTTCAGCAACCCCTTGGCGTCGGCGGCGGTCGACGGCGCGATGACCTTCAGCCCCGGGACATGCGAGTACCAGGCCGAATAATCCTGGCTGTGTTGCGCGGCGACGCGGGCAGCAGCCCCATTGGGACCGCGGAAAACAATCTGACACCCCATCTGGCCGCCCGACATGTACAAGGTTTTGGCGGCGGAGTTGATCAATTGGTCCATCGCCTGCATGGCGAAATTGAATGTCATGAATTCAACGACCGGCTTGAGACCGGCAAGCGCCGCACCAATGCCAAGCCCCGCGAAACCGTGCTCGGTGATTGGTGTGTCGATCACGCGCTTTGCGCCAAACTCCTGCAACAGACCTTGCGTCACCTTGTACGCGCCCTGATACTCGGCGACTTCTTCGCCCATCACAAACACATCCTTGTCGCGCCGCATCTCCTCCGCCATGGCGTCGCGCAAAGCCTCGCGCATGGTCATGGTGACCATTTCGGTGCCTTCCGGAATATCGGGATCGTTTGCGGCTTGCGGAGCCGGGGCTTCCGGCGCCTTCGCGGCCTTGGGTGCTGGCGCTTCCTGTGCTTTCGTATCCTGTTTCTGGGCTTTTGCCGGCGGCGCGGATCCACCGGACTTCTGCTGTACCGCGGACTTTGCCGCCTTGATCGATCCTTTGTCCTCGCCTTCGCCGAGGATCACGGCGATCGGGGTATTGACCGCGACATCGGCAGTGCCTTCCGGCACAAGAATTTTTCCGAGCGTGCCCTCGTCCGCCGCTTCGACTTCCATCGTTGCCTTGTCGGTCTCAATCTCCGCGATCACATCGCCTGATTTGATCTTGTCGCCCTCTTTCTTGAGCCATTTCGCAAGATTGCCCTTTTCCATCGTGGGCGAGAGCGCGGGCATGAGGACTTCGGTCGGCATGACGCAATTTTTTTCCAGGCAACAGGATCAGCGATACACGTCGGTATAAAGTTCTGACACATCCGGCTCCGGATCATGCGTTGCAAACTCCGCCGCCTGGTTGATCAGGTCACGAACTTCGCCATCGATCCTCTTCAGCGCATCTTCGTTGGCAAATTTTCTGTCCAGAATGCGTTGACGCGCCATATCGATCGGATCGTGATGTGTACGCACTTCATCGACCTCCTCGCGGGTGCGGTATTTGGCCGGATCCGACATCGAATGTCCGCGATAACGATAAGTGAGCATTTCGAGAATATAGGGGCCTTTGCCGGATCGGCACCACTCGGCCGCGCGGTCGCCTGCGGCTTTCACCGCGCGCACGTCCATGCCGTCCACCTGGTCGCCGGGAATGTTGAACGACAGCCCGCGGCGAGACAGATTTACTTCCGCAGACGAGCGCGTGATCGAGGTGCCCATGGCGTAACGATTGTTCTCGATTACGTAGATCACCGGCAGCTTCCAGAGTTCCGCCATGTTGAAACTCTCATAGACCTGACCCTGGTTAGCGGCGCCGTCGCCAAAATAGGTAACGCTGAGGTTTTTGTTTCCGCGGTAACGATTGGCGAAGGACAGCCCCGTCCCGAGCGGGACCTGCGCACCGACAATGCCGTGGCCGCCGTAGAAGCCCTTCTCCACGCTGAACATGTGCATGGAGCCGCCCTTGCCTCTGGAATACCCATGCGCGCGGCCGGTGAGTTCGGCCATGACGCCCTTCGG
>Ga0134122_10003103_pt1 | contig 12281 bp, 9 predicted proteins | sample KB302_FD_96461 | JGI IMG/M metagenome (GOLD analysis project Ga0134122, IMG submission 96461) | Terrestrial soil microbial communities without Nitrogen fertilizer from Kellogg Biological Station, Michigan, USA - KB3-0-2 | ecosystem: Environmental > Terrestrial > Soil > Unclassified ...
AGCCGACCACGACGTCGGCCACCTGGACGCCGGTGTCGTCGATGTAGTTCTGAATCTCGACCGGACGCCCCTGGAAGCGCAGCAGGCGCCCGAACGCGTCGCCCGTGGTGGCGTTGCGAAGGTGGCCGATGTGCGCCGCCTTGTTGGGGTTGATCGCGGTGTGCTCGACGATGACCTTACCCCGATCTTCCGGCTGAAGCGGGAAGCCGCCTGTCTCTTCCGCCGACCCCGTGGCTTCCGCCTTCAGGCGGAAGGTCCACTGCTGCAGCCAGTACGGACGGTCGAGGAAGAAGTTGAGATAGCCGTTCGGCGCCGCCTCGATGCGCACGACGCCTTCGATCGAGCCCAGCGCGGCGGCCAGCTCCTGCGAGATAGTGCGCGGCGCCTTGCGGAGCCGGCGGGCGAGCGTGAAGGCGACCGGGACCGCCACGTCCCCGAACGCGCGGTTGGGCGGCGTCTCGAGCGACATGTCGCGGACGGCGGGGTCGTCGGCAGGAAGATTGAAAAGGCGCTCGACGGTATCGGTCACGCGCGCACGAATAAGCTGATGAACGGGCAGAATCACGACAAATTATTCCGTGATACGATTTTCGAACGGTTTCTCATTTCGGTACAACCAACCTATCACGGCTTCTTTTTATGACTCCGCGCGGTGGAGCTCGCCTGCGGCGGTCGCCTGCCGTCCATGACTGAATCGCGAATCGGCCGTGTGCTCGTCGCCAGCCTGCACCAGGCGATTGCCGATCTGCTGCCGACGCGGCTGGAATTCTACGAGAACTGGCTCAACGTCGCGGGGCTGCGCGAAGGCACCATCGGGCTCGCGCCGCTGACCGCGGTGCTGAGCTTCCTGCGCACCGAGGGGCACGCCTACAACCTGATCACGTCGCGCGCCGGGGAGTACGCCGCGGCCTGGACGTTCGAGAACGTCTCGACGATGGAGCGCCGCATCATCCGCGCGCTGCCGGTCGGCCTGCGCACGCGCGCCGCGCTGCGCCACGCGCGCGGCCTGGTGCGCGCCACCTATCCCAGCTCGCGCGCGATCACGCGCCTCAAGCGCGGCGTGGTGACCATCGACCTGCGCGGGTCGCTCTTCTGCGAAGTCCGCGAGACCTCGTTCGAGCCGCTGTGCGGCTTCTACGCCTCGGCGATCGCCGGCATCCTCAAGCTGTTCGACGTCTCGGCCGAGGCGCGCGTGAACGAGTGCCGCGCCGCGGGCGCGCGCAAGGGATGCGTGCTGTCGGTAACGCTCGGCCGCGCGACCGACAGCGCGGTCGCGGCATGACCCTCGCTGCGGGCGTCCTGCTGCTCTGCACGCTCATCCTGCCGAGCCCGAAGGGCGAGGCCGTCTCGCCGAAGTCTGCGCAGCAGGCGAAGGCGGGCAACAACATCCTCGTCGTGCCGTTCGAGACTCCCGCGCGCGACGGCCGCACCTACTGGCTGGGCGAAGCGGCTGCCGTTCTCGTGGCCGGCGACATCAATGCGCGCGGCCTCGGGGCGATCGCCCGGCCGGCCCGCGAGCGGGCCTACGATCAGCTTCACCTGCCGCCGAACGCGCCGCTCAGCCGCGCCACCGTGATCAAAGTCGGGGAGCTCGTCGGCGCCGCGCAGGTGATCGTCGGATCGGTCGCCGTGGAGGGGGACGTGCTGACGGTACGGGCGCAGCCGATCCGCATCGACGTCGGCCGTGCCGACCCCGAGATCGTCGAGCGCGGGACGCTCTCCGACTTCTTCACGGTCGTCGAGAAGGTCTCGCGCCGCGTCGTGCCGGGCGGCGGCACGCCGGCGGCGGTGCGCACGCCGTCGCTCCAGGCATTCGAGCACTACGTCAAGGGACTGCTGGCCGAGCAGCCGGCCGCCCAGGCCGAGTTCCTCGAAGCGGCGCTGAAGGCGGAGCCCAATTACGATCGCGCCCGTCTCGCGTTGTGGGAAGTGCGCACGTCCCAGGGAGATCACGCCGCCGCGCTCGCCGCCGTGAAGCCCGTGGCGCGCGCGTCGCCCGATTCGCGCCGCGCGCGGTTCCTGTCGGGCGTGTCGCTCATCTCGCTGGCGAAGTACGACGAGGCGTTTGCCGTCTTCAAGGATCTGCAGCAGGAGGAGAGCCAGGCGTCGATCCTGAACAACCTGGGCGTGGTGCAGATCCGGCGCGGTGCACCCGCGGACGGCAAGCCGACCTACTTCCTGACCAGGGCCGCGGAAGCGGCGCCCGACGATCCCGACATCCTTTTCAATCTCGGCTACGCCTACGCGCTCGATCGCGATCCGCAGGGGGCGATCTACTGGCTGCGCGAAACGCTGCGCCGCAATCCCACCGACGGCGACGCGCACGTCGTGCTGGCCAATGCGCTGGATGCGGCCGGCAGCACCGTGGAGGCGGCGCGGGAGCGCGAGCTGGCCGGGCAGCTCTCGACGCGTCATGCCGACGACAGGAAGGATCTGCCGCGCGGCCTCGAGCGCGTGCGCCAGGACGTCGAGGCGGCGGCCGGCCCCACCATCGATCGCACCATCCTCAACACCGCGCAGCGCGATCAGCAGGACCTGGCGCAGTTTCATCTCGAGCGCGGGCGGCGGCTGTTCGAACAGGAGCAGGATCGCGAGGCGATGCTGGAGCTGCGGCGGGTGGTGTTCCTGTCCCCCTACGAAGCCGAGGCGCACCTGCTCATCGGCCGCATCCACCTGCGCGGCGGACGGCCGCACGAGGCGGTCAACGCGCTGAAGATTTCGATCTGGAGCCGCGACACCGCCGCCGCGCACGTCGCGCTCGCCGAGGCCTACCTTCGGCTGAAGGATCTCCCGACCGCCCGTTCGGAAGTGCAGAAGGCGTTGACCCTCGATCCGGCATCCGCAGCCGCGAAACAACTGCAGGAGAAGATCGACAAGGGAGGTCAATGATGCGTGTCCGCGCGTCGTTCCTCGTGCTGATGACCCTCGGTCTCGCCGGGCTGGCCGCGGCCGACCGCGCCCCCATCGTCGAGACCGCCATCGTCGACGGGATCATCCATCCCGTCACTTCGGAGTTCATGCGTGCGGCGATCGCGAAGGCGGACGCCGACGGCGCGGCGCTGATCGTGTTCACGCTGCGTACGCCAGGCGGCCTGCTCGACTCGACGCGCGACATCAACAACGCCATCATCGGCGCGAAGACGCCGGTGGCGGTCTTCGTCGGGCCGTCCGGCAACCGCGCCGCGTCGGCCGGGTTCCTCATCACCATGGCGGCCGACATCGCGGCGATGGCGCCCGGCACGCACATCGGCGCGGCGCACCCGGTGAACGGATCGGGTGAAAAGGTCGACGAGGTCATGGCCAAGAAGATGGCCTCCGACACCGCCGCCTACGCGCGGACGATCGCCACGCAGCGCGGCCGCAGCGTGCCGCTCGTCGAACAGGCGGTGACCGAGAGCCGTTCGTACACCGAACGCGAAGCGATCGCCGCGTCGCCGCCGCTCATCGACGTCATCGCCTCGGACGTGCCGGATCTGATCAAGAAGCTCGACGGCCGCACGGTGAAGCGGTTCAACGGCGCCGCTGTGACCTTGAAGCTCACGGATGCCGAGGTGCGGACGATCGAGATGTCGTGGCCTCAGCGCGTGCTCAGCGCGATCGCGCACCCGCAGATCGCCTACCTGCTGCTGACGCTCGGCACGCTGGGGCTGACCATCGAGCTGTGGAGTCCGGGCGCCGTCCTGCCCGGAGTCGCCGGCGGCATCTGCCTGCTGCTCGCCTTCTTCGCGCTGCAGGTCCTGCCCGTCAGCTATGCCGGCGTGCTGCTCATCCTGCTGGGGTTCGCGCTGCTGGTCCTCGAAGTGAAGGTCACCAGTCACGGCCTCCTCGGCGTGGGCGGGATCGCCAGCCTGCTCTTCGGATCGTTGATGCTGATCGACTCCCCGCTGCCCGAGATGCAGATCGGCCTGCGGCTGATCCTGCCGGTCACGCTCAGCCTGTCGGCCATCCTCCTCTTCCTGGTCACCCTGGCGGTCCGCGCCCAGGCGCAGCCGGCGGTGACCGGCGAAAGCGGTATGCTGCACACACCCGGACAGGCCCTCACCTCGATCGACCCCGGCGGCGTCGGCCGTGTGGCCACGCACGGGGAGATCTGGACTGCGACCGCGCTCGAGCCGATAAGTGCAGGTGATCGGGTGGTCGTGACGGCGGTGAAGGGACTGCTCCTGACGGTCAAACGCGCGTAACCGCATGGTCTGAGGCGTTTTGTCCTCAGCCCGTTGCCCCACTCGGGAGGCTGTGTGCTGATTCCTCCAATTCTGATCATCGTCGTCGTCGTCGCCTTTTACCTGCTGAGCTCGATCAAGATCCTGAACGAGTACGAGCGGGCGGTGGTCTTCCGGCTCGGCAAGCTCCTGGATCGGCCGAAGGGGCCCGGCGTGGCGCTGGTGTTCGCGCCGATCGATCGGATGGCGCGCGTCAGCCTGCGCACGATCGTCATGGACGTGCCGGCGCAGGACATCATCACCCGCGACAACGTCTCGGTGAAGGTCAACGCCGTCGTCTACTTCCGCGTCGTCGATCCGCGCAGGGCGATCGTCGAAGTGGAGAGCTATCACTACGCAACGTCGCAGCTGGCGCAGACGACGCTGCGCAGCGTGCTCGGGCAGGTGGAGCTCGACGATCTGCTGGCGGAGCGCGAGCGGCTGAACACGCAGCTGCAGCAGATCCTCGATCAGCACACGGAGCCGTGGGGCGTGAAGGTCGCGTCGGTCGAAGTGAAGCAGGTCGATCTGCCGCCCGACATGCAGCGCGCGATGGCCAAGCAGGCGGAAGCCGAGCGCGAGAAGCGTGCTAAGATCGTCCACGCGGCCGGCGAGCTCGAAGCCTCCGTGAAGCTGGCGCAGGCGGCCACCGCGATGGCGGCCGAACCGATGACGATCACGCTGCGCTACCTGCAGACGCTGACCGAGATCGCCACCGAGAAGAACTCGACGATCATCTTCCCGCTGCCGATCGAACTCGTCAACATGCTCCCGATGAAGCGATCGTAAATCCCGACGTGACCGAGATGACCCATCACGACGCGCAGTTGAACGACGAAGGGTTCCACGAGATCCAGCTGTCGGGGAAGCAGCTCGTGTTTCTCTTCATGGCGACGGCGACCGTGCTCGTCGTCACGTTCCTCTGCGGCGTGCAGGTCGGACGCAATGTCAGGACGCCGGATCATCCGGTCGAGCAGGCCGACTCGCTCGCGTCGGTCATTCCTCCAGCGTCAACCCCCACGCCGGCACAGCCCGCTGCGGGTTCCAGCGGTCCGCCGGCCAGCGAGCCGCCCGCGCCGGCGCAGGAGCCGGACGACGAGCTGAGTTACGCGAAGCGGCTGCAGGCCGACAATCCTCCGGCTGAAAAGCTGAAGGCGCCGTCGCCGCCGGCCGCCGCTCCGGCCAGCGGCGCAAAGGCCGCGGCGCCCGCGGAAACGCCCGCGAAGCCGGCGCCGGCAGCGCCGCCGCCGCAGAAACCGGCCGCCACCGCGCAGAGCACCGGCCGGCCCGGCGCGTGGATCGTTCAGCTGACGGCGCTGCAGGATCGCGCTGCGGCTACCGCGATCGTTCATCGCCTGACGGGGCGCGGCTATCCCGCCTTCGTCCTCGATCCCGCGCCCGGCTCGCCGGGCCTCTATCGGGTGCAGGTCGGCGGCTATTCCGATCGCGCGGGAGCGGAGCAGGCGGCGCGGCGGCTGGAAAAGGAAGAGCAGTTCAAGCCCTACGTCCGCGCGCGCTAGTCTGGTGGAAGTCGCCCTCGCCCTGCTGTCCGGCGCGCTGCTCGCGCTGAGTTTCCCCAAGTTCGGCTATCCGCCGTTCGCGTGGATCGCGCTGGCGCCGCTGCTCGTCGCCGTCGCGCACCGCCGTCAGTCGGCGCGGCGCACGTTCTTCCTCGGCCTGCTCACCGGCGTCGTCTACTTTTCCGGCACGCTCTACTGGCTGGTCGAGACGATGACGACGTTCGGCGGCCTGAGTACCGCGGTCGCGACCTTCGCCGCCGGCGTGCTGATCGCCTATCTCTCCTTATTTCCCGCCGCGTTCGCCGTGATCCAGTCGCGGCTCGTCGCCTCCTTCGGCCGGCGCGCGCTGCTGGCCGCGCCCGCGATCTGGGTGGCGACCGAGATGGGGCGCACCTACGTCCTCGACGGGTTCCCGTGGGAGCTTCTCGGCTACAGCCAGGCGACGGTGCTCCCGATCGCGCAGATCGCCAGTGTCGTCGGCGTCTACGGCCTCTCGGGCCTGGTCGCGCTCGTCAGCGCGACCGCCGCCTACGCCACGCTGGAGCGATCGGCCTGGCGGTGGCGCGCGTCCGCGGCAGTCGCCGCCCTCGTGATCCTCGTGGGTCTCTGGGGGACGATGCGGGTCCGCGGCGGGGCGCTGCTGTCGGGCGGCACGCCGATCCGTGTGGCGGTGCTGCAGGGGAACATCCTGCAGGATCAGAAGTGGCAGCCGGGGCTGCGCGACGCCATCATGCAGCGCTACATCGAGATGACGCGCGAAGCGATCGGCCGCAACGCGCAGTTCATCCTGTGGCCGGAATCGGCGACGCCGGAGCCCTACGAGGCCGATCTCGCGCGCGGCGAACAGATCCGGCGGCTGGCGCGCGAGGGAAAGATCACCCTCCTCATCGGAAGCGATCAGGTGGAGCCCGTGAGGCCGGTCGCGCCGGGGCAGCCGGCGCAGTCACATCTCTACAACGCCGCCTACCTGATTCAGCCGGATGGCTCGACCGCCGCGATCTACCGCAAGATCCATCTCGTCCCCTTCGGCGAGTACGTGCCGTTCAGCAAGCTCCTGTACTTCGTCGGTCCGCTCGTGGAGGCGGTCTCGGATTTCGTTCCCGGCACCGAGGCGGTGCTGCTGCCCGTGGGCAGCCACAAGGCGAGCACGGCGATCTGCTACGAAGTGATCTATTCGAGCCTGATGCGGGCGTTCGTCACCGAGGGGAGCGAGCTGCTGACGACGATCACCAACGACGCGTGGTACGGCCGCTCGTCCGCGGCCTACCAGCACTGGGAGCAGGCCTCGCTGCGCGCCATCGAGGAAGGGCGCTACCTCGCGCGCGCCGCCAACACCGGCATCAGCGGCTTCGTCGATCCTTACGGCCGCGTCATGCAGCGCTCGAACCTGTTCCAGAGCGCGGTGATGAGCGAGGACGTGAAGTTCCTGACCGGCCGCACGATCTACAGCCGCATCGGCGACGCGGTCGGCTGGCTGTCGGTCGCGTTCACGCTGGCGGCGCTGCTGGCGACGCGGCGCAGGGTAAAATAGAGCCGTGGCTACGCTTCAGCTCGACGAACAGCTCCGCCGATACCAGGACCTGACCCGACGCGCGTCCGATCTGCGGAGCTATCTTTGACGCCCCAAAGACTGCCGACGAGCTCGCGAAGATAGAACAGCGCGTCTCCGACCCCGACTTCTGGAAAGATCAGGCCGCGGCGCAGAAGATCCTGCAGCGGCGCAAGGCGATCGAAGGGGATCGCGCGTTGAGCGATTCGCTCAAGCGGCGCGTCGACGATCTGGCCGTCCTCGCGGAGTGGGCGCAGGCGGGTGAGCCGGTCACCGACGATCTGGCGGCGGGGCTCGACGAGCTCGCCACCGAAGTCGACACCGGCGAGACCAAGAAGATGCTCGGCGGCGAGCACGATCGCAAGAACGCCATCATCACCATCCATCCGGGCGCCGGCGGGACCGAGTCGCAGGACTGGGCCGAGATGCTGCTGCGCATGTACGTGCGCTGGTCCGAGCGCAAGGGGTTCAAGCGCGAGGTGATGGACATGCAGCCCGGCGACGAGGCGGGCATCAAGAGCGCGACGCTGACGATCTACGGCGACTACGTCTACGGGATGCTGCTCGCCGAGGCGGGTGTCCATCGCCTGGTGCGCATCTCGCCGTTCGACCAGGCCGCGCGGCGCCACACCTCGTTCGCCTCGCTCTACGTCTGGCCGGAGCTGCCGGAGGACGCCGACATCGAGATCGACGAGAAAGACCTCCGCGTCGACACGTTCCGATCGAGCGGCGCCGGCGGCCAGCACGTCAACGTCACCGACTCGGCGATCCGCATCACGCACATCCCGACCGGGATCGTCGTCTCGTGCCAGAACGAGCGCTCGCAGCACAAGAACCGCGCGCAGGCGATGAAGGTGCTGAAGTCGCGGCTGTTCGACATGAAGATGAAGGAGCAGGAGGCCAAGCTGGCGCAGCTCGGGGGCGAGAAGCGCGACATCGCCTTCGGCAGCCAGATCCGCAACTACGTCCTGCAGCCCTACCAGATGGTCAAGGACCTGCGCACGCGGGAGCAGACCGGCGACGTCAACCGCGTCCTCGACGGCGACATCGACCAGTTCATCAAGGCGTACCTGATGAAGAAGGCCGCCGGCACGCTGTCGGCCGCGATCGACGACGACGTCGAGTAGTCCCTCGCCTGTCGTACGCGCGCGGTGAGTCTCGTCACGGCTCTTCCGCCAATTCATCGTCTGGCCCGGCCAGCAGGTGATTGACGAGCGCGCGGATTCGCGATTGTTTTGAGTCAGGGGCTGCGAGCCTGGCCCTTCTGTGTTTCTTCGCGGTTTCGCGCGACCTTCTGAAGATCGCTTCGAGCGCCCGCGCTTCGAGCAGCACGTCGCGCGCCGTCTCGATCGTGACGTGATTCAGCTGCAGGAGCATCTGCACGCTCGCCCTCGCGCGCTTGGCCTGGCTGGCGACGACTGAAATGCCGGCGATGAACTTCTCGGGCGAAGGGCTGGCGCAGACGTCCTGGTAGCCGGCCACGACGGCTTTCGCCGCCGCGCGCAGCTTCTTCGCCGTCCGCTGCGCGCTGGCGTCGGCGGGCAGGCGATCGCACAACGCGTCAGCCGCCGCGGCAAAGCGCCGAGTCCGCTCGTGAAGCTCCCACGTTCTCTGCTGCATTCATCCCGTGACTGCACGCGGCGATCCAGCAAAAACCCTCAGTGAATTCGCCGCGGTGTCCGGCCAGGGACACGGATCGCGCAGCGGCGGCGCCGCTGGAACCTGTCGCGCTTTGCAGAAACTGCATCGGCGTTATGATCCGATTCCGGAGGTCGCCCATGCTCGCCATCGTCGCCATCCTCGTCGTCCTCTGGCTGCTCGGCATCGTCACCAAGAACACGCTTGGCGGTGCGCTGCACATCCTGCTCGTCGTCGCGATCATCTTCGGCTTGATTGGTCTCATCCGCGGCCGCGGGCTCTGAGCCGCTGGACGCGCGGCGCGTACTTTCGTCCGGCATTCGCCATCTCGTGAGCTTTCCCCGTCGCCGGCCGCGCCTTCCGGCCTGACACTCGCCCCCGAGTGTCGAATCGGCTGGCCGGGGATGGCCGCGCGCTTCGACCATCGCCTGTTCCAGCCATCGATCCACTCGCTTGCTTGGAGGACAGGCCATGGGAAGACACGCGTTGCCGGTAGTGCTGTTTCTCGTCGGGGCGATATGCGGCGTCACGACGGCGGGTTTCGCGCAGCAGGATGTGGCGACGATGACCGGCGTGGTCAAGGACGCGACCGGACCGGCTCCCGGGACGACGGTCACCGTCGTCAACAGCCGTACGGGCATCAGGACCAGCACGGTCACGAACAAAGACGGGTTCTACACCTTTGCGAGCCTTCGGCCCGGACCCTACAGGCTGACCGCAGAGCTCGCCGGCTACGCGACAGAGGAGCGCACCCTCACGCTCGAAGTCGCGCAGGCCGCGCGGATCGATCTGATGCTCGCGCCCGAACAACTCCGTACGACCGTCACCGTCAAGGGCGGGGCAGCACTCGCGACAGTGCAGGGATCGCGCGGGACCGTCGTCGGTGAGAGGACGATGGTGGATCTCCCGCTCAACGGCCGCGACTTCACGACGCTGACGCTGCTCGTGCCGGGCGTGCTGCCGTCCACTCCACGACTGGCCAGCGTCAATTTCGTGGGAGCGTACAGCGTCAACGGCAACCGCCCGTTCGACAACGTCTTCCTGCTCGACGGCGTCGACAACATCTCGATCTCGAGCGGGTTCCGCGGCGAGAACACGCAACTCGTGCAGCCGTCGGTGGAGGCGCTGCAGGAGTTCAAGGTTCAGACCAATGCCTACTCCGCCGAGTACGGCCGCGGCTCCGGCGCGGTGATCACCTCGATCATCAAGTCCGGGACCAACAGCCTGCACGGCAGCGTCTACGAGTTCCTGCGCAACGACAAGATGGACGCGGCCAACTTCTTCACCAACGCGCTCGGCCAGGAGAAGCCGAAGCGCGAGCGCAACCAGTTCGGCGCCGCGGCCGGCGGACCGATCACGCAGAGCCGCACCTTCTGGTTCGCCGACTACGAAGGGCTGCGCGACAAGGAGGGCGTGCCGCGGGTGCGCCTGGTGCCGACCGCGGCGGAGAAGGCGGGCCTGTTCAGCAGCGTCGTCGTCGATCCGTTCGCGACGGGCCGGCCGGCGTTCGCGCAGAACGCGCAGGGGCAGTGGGTGATTCCGAAAGACCGCTGGGATCCGGTCGGCGCGGCGATCGTCGCGCTGATCCCCGATCCCAATGCGACGCTGGGCGGGCAGCCAATCTATGCCTCGTCCCCGGTGACCGATACGCGCAAGGACCAGTTCGACGTCCGCCTCGATCACCATGTCGCGTCGAACCTGTCGGTCTTCGGCCGCTACAGCTTCGTGGACTCGCTGACGTTCCGCCCGGCCCCGTTGCCGGGGCTGGCCGAGGGCTCGTTCAACGATGCGTTCGGCGACAACGACAGTCGATCGCAGGGGCTCGCGCTCGGCGCGACGTGGACGATCTCGCCGTCGTTCGTCGGCGAGCTGCGATTTGGCGCCGCGCGCGGCGACTACTTCACCAGGCCGCCGAATACCGGCATCGACGGCCCCGCCGCGATCGGCCTGACGGGCGTCCCCGACGATCCGACGCTGGTCGGCGGCCTGCCCAAGATGAACATCCAGGGCTTCGACGCGGTCGGCCGGCACACGTCGACGCCGCAGTTCCAGACCCCGAGATCGATCAACCCGAGAGCCACGTTCAGCCTGGTCCGCGGGGCGCACTTCGTGAAGTTCGGCGGCGAGTACCTCGACGTGTCCACGAAGATCAACGACCTGAACGCGCCGATCGGGCGCATGAACTTCGACAACCGGTTCACCAATCGCGCCGTCGGCGACCTGCTGCTCGGGCTCCCGTCGCAGCTGGCGCTGACCAGCTACACCGTCATGGACCAGGGGCAGAAGATGCAGTTCTACTTCGTCCAGGACGACTACCACGTGTCCGAGCGGCTGACCGCGAACCTCGGGCTGCGCTACGAGTTCGCGACGCCGCCGATGGAGAAGCACAACAACTTTGCCAACTTCGATCCCGCCACCGGCACGATGATGTTGGCCAAGGACGGCAGCATCTTCGACCGCGCGCTGATCCATCCCGATCGCAACAACTTCGCGCCGCGGCTCGGCTTTGCCTACCAGGCCGCCCGGCGGCTCGTCGTGCGCGGCGCCTACGGGATCTTCTACAGCCACACCGTGCGGCAAGGGCGCGAGGGGCTGCTCGGGTTCAACCCGCCGTATCTCGTCGACAACCTGCTGCAGACGAGCGTCACGGGCAACGCCGCGGTCGCGTCGGCCGCGCCGTTCCGCCTCGTCGACGGGTATCCGTCGGGCCTGCTCGATCCCAACTCGCTGTCGCCGACCGTCCTCCGGCGCGCGCAGGATCCCAATCAGCGGACGCCGTACGTGCAGCAATACAACATCGGCACGCAGTACGAACTGCGACCGGATCTCGTCCTCGACGTGGCGTTCGTCGGCAACAAGGGGACGAAGCTGCCCGGGTTCCGCAACCTGAACCAGCGCGCGGTCATCACCAATGCTGATGGATCGCAGTCAGCCGGCGCGCGGCCGTATCCCGCCTTCGGCGACATCCAGTGGATGGAGAACCGCGTCAGCTCCGTCTACACCTCGCTGCAGACGAGCCTGCAGAAGCGCTTCGAGAAGGGGCTGTCGGCGCAGGTCAGCTATACCTGGGGACGCGCGATGGCCGGCGCGCCCGATCACATCTCGACGAGCGGCGGCGGGATTGGCTTCGACACCGGCGTGTTCCGCGAGCCGCAGGACGGCAACAACCTGCGCGCCGAGTACGGGCCGACCGAGTTCGACATCACGCACCGCTTCGTCGCGAGCTATGTGTGGGAGCTGCCGTTCGGCAACGGCCGACGCTTCGGGCGCGACTGGAAAGGGCCGACGGAATTCCTGCTGGGCGGATGGCAGGTCAGCGGGATCAACGTGGCGCAGAGCGGGCTGGCGCTGACCGCGACGCTGGCGGGCTCG
>Ga0134122_10003104_pt1 | contig 12280 bp, 11 predicted proteins | sample KB302_FD_96461 | JGI IMG/M metagenome (GOLD analysis project Ga0134122, IMG submission 96461) | Terrestrial soil microbial communities without Nitrogen fertilizer from Kellogg Biological Station, Michigan, USA - KB3-0-2 | ecosystem: Environmental > Terrestrial > Soil > Unclassified ...
ATCTCCGCCTGGCGCTCGACCAGGCGGTGCGAGAGAAAGATGGCCATCGGCATGAGGCCCGGCGTCTCGTCGCACGCGTAGCCGAACATCAGGCCCTGGTCGCCGGCGCCCTGGTCGAGGTCGAGGCCCTTGCCTTCGTCGACACCTTGCGCGATGTCGCGCGACTGCTCGCCGTAGGCGACGACCACGGTGCAGCCGTCGGCGTCGAAGCCGATCTTCGGATCGTTGTAGCCGATGCGGCGGATGGTGTTGCGCGCGACGTGCTGGAAGTCGACCTTGGCATTGGTGGTGATCTCGCCCGCAAGCACGACCAGGTTGTCCTTCACCAGCGTCTCGGCGGCGACGCGCGAGCGCTTATCCTGCTTTAGAATCGCGTCGAGCACGGCATCCGAGATTTGATCCGCGACCTTGTCGGGATGGCCTTCGGATACCGATTCGGAGGTAAATAGAAAATCGCTCATTTGCCGGCGTCTTGTCCGCTAGTGGAAGGCCGCAAGGATACCAAATCCTGCACCGCCTCCCCGCGCTGATCCTGCGATTTCTCAGCCTGTTGCCGCTGCGTGCGCTGCACGCGTTGGGAACCGTCCTCGGCTGGATCGTCTATGGGATATCACCCACCTACCGCCGCCACCTGCGCGAGCACCTCGCGCAGGCGGGCTTCGCCGATGCCGGCTTGCGGCGCGCGGCGATCGGCGCGGCGGGGCAGATGATCGTCGAGGTGCCCGCGCTCTGGTTCCGGCCGCAGGCCGAAGTGGCGGCACTGGTGAAGGAGACGCACGGCGTCGACGAGGCGCTCGCCGCGCACGCGCAAGGCAAGGCGCTGCTCTTCCTCACCCCGCACATGGGCTGCTTCGAGGTCACGGCGCAGTACGCGGCGACGCGCATGCCGATCACGGTGTTGTACCGGCCGCCGAAGATGCGCTGGCTGGATCCGCTGATGCGCGAGGGACGCGGACGCGGCAACGTGCGGCTCGCGCCCGCCGACGCGGCGGGCGTGCGCCAGCTGCTGCTCGCGCTCAGGCGCGGCGAGGCGGTCGGCTTCCTGCCGGACCAGGTGCCGGGCAGGGGCGAGGGCGAATGGGCGGAGTTCTTCGGCCGGCCGGCGTACACCATGACGCTCGCCATGCGGCTCGCCGAGCGCGACAACGTCGCCTGCTATCTCGCCTACGCGCGTCGCCTGCCGCGTGGCCGCGGCTATGCGCTCGAAGTGCGGCCGATGCCGGCAGCACTGCCTGGCGAAACCCCCGCGCGGCGCCTGAACCGAGGGATCGAGTCGTTGGTGCGCGAATGTCCGGAGCAATACCTCTGGAGCTACAACCGCTACAAAGGCACGCCAGCGTGACGCGCCTCTTCATCTTTCTCATCTGGACGCTGCACTTTCTGCCGCTCGGCGCGCTGGCGGCGCTTGGCAATGCGGCCGGGCGGCTGGCTTTCTGGCTCGTGCCCGAGCGGCGGCGTGTCGTGCGCATCAATCTCGCGAAGTGCTTCCCCGAGCGCTCCGAGGCGGAGCGCGAGCGGCTCGCCCGGGAGCATTTCCGCTTTTTCTGCCGCAGCATCGTGGAGCGCAGCGTCTGGTGGTGGGGCTCGCGCGAGCGCATCCGCGGCCTGGTCCGCGTCGAAGGAGAGGAGCACATCGCGGCGCTGCAGGGCAAGGGCGCGGTGCTGCTCGCGCCACACTTCGTCGGCCTCGACGCCATCCTGCGCCTGGCGATGCAGTACCCGATGGTCTCGACCTACACGCACCAGAAGGACCAGGCGCTGGACGAAATGATCTTCAAGCGGCGCACGCGCTTCGGCGGCGGCCTGTTCGCGCGCCAGGCGACGCTGCGCCCGGCGATCCGCGCCATCCGGACCGGCTCGCTCTACTACTACCTGCCGGACATGGACTTCGGCAGCAAGGGCACGATCTTCGCGCCGTTTTTCGGCGTGCAAGCCTCGACGCCGACCGGACTCGCGTATATTTCCCGCCTGGCCCGCGCACCGGTGCTGCCCTGCGTGACGCGGATGCTTCCCGGAGGCGCCGGCTACGTGCTGCGCATCTATCCGGCGTGGAACGATTTCCCGAGCGGCGACGACGCGACGGACGCGCGGCGCATGCTGGCTTTCATCGAGGAGCGCGTGCTCGAGATGCCCGAGCAGTACTTTTGGCTGCACAAGCGGTTCAAGACGCGCCCGGAAGGCGAAGTCCGGTTCTATTGAAGCGCCGCCGATGAAGCTGCCGTTCACCAAGATGCAGGGCACGGGCAACGATTTCGTCGTCATCGACGCGACGAAGAAGGACTTCTCGCTCAGCCGCAAGCAGATCCGCGCGCTCGCCAACCGGCACTTCGGCATCGGCTTCGACCAGCTGCTGGTCGTCGAGCGGCCGACGAAGAAGGGCGTCGACTTCCGCTATCGCATCTTCAACGCCGACGGCGGCGAAGTCGAGCAGTGCGGCAACGGCGCGCGCTGCTTCGTCAAGTTCGTGCGCGCCAGGGGCCTCACCAGCAAGCGCGAGATCCGCGTCGAGACGCCCGGCGGCGTGATCGGTCCGCGTCTCGAGGCCGACGGCGAAGTGAGCGTCGACATGGGCGCGCCGCAGCTTTCCAAACCGCTGCTCGAGACGCTGAGCCTGGGAACCGAAACGGTAGAGCTCGCCGTGCTCTCGATGGGCAATCCGCACGCGGTGCAGCGCGTCGCCGAGGTCGAACTCGCGCCGGTGACGACCCAGGGTCCGCGCATCGAGCGCCACACGCGCTTTCCCGAGGGCGTCAACGCCGGGTATATGCAGATCCTGTCGCGCAACCACGTCGCCCTGCGAGTATGGGAGCGCGGCGCGGGGGAGACGCTGTCCTGCGGAACCGGCGCCTGCGCCGCGGCGGTGGCGGCGATCGCGCAGAAGCTCGCCGACTCGCCGGTGCGCGTCGATACGCGCGGCGGCACGTTGACCATCTCTTGGGCCGGCGGCGACAATGCCGTATGGATGAAGGGCCCGGCCGAAACAGCCTTCGAAGGCACCCTCGACGTATGACGACATGAACGCCGACGACTTCGCCATCTTCCTTCGCAGCAACCCGAAGTTCTTCGACCAGCATCCCGAGCTCCTCGAGAAGATCCACGTGCCGCACCCGCATGGCGGCCGCGCGATCCCGCTCTCCGAGCGCCAGACGCTCGCGCTGCGCGAGAAAGTGAAGGCGCTCGAAGGCAGGCTCGGCGAGCTGATCCGCTTCGGCGAGGAGAACGATGCCATCAGCGAGAAGGTGCATCGCCTCGCGGCAGCGCTGGTCGGCGCGCGCGACTTCGCTGCGCTGGCGCATTCGCTCAGCTTCCACCTGCGCGAGGACTTCGCCGTGCCGCACGTGGCGCTGCGCATCTGGGGCAAGCCGGTGCCCGCGGGCTTCGACGCGGGCACGCCGGTCAACGAGGGCCAGATGACGCACGCCGCGACGCTCGGCGGGCCGCAGTGCGGCCTCGCGGCCGGCAATCCCTGTGTGCCGTGGTTCGGCGAGGCAGCCGAGCACGTACGTTCGGTGGCGCTCGTGCCCCTTGGCGATGCTTCCGCCTTCGGCCTGCTCGCGCTGGGCAGCGAGGATGCGCAGCGCTTCTTCCCCGACATGGGGACGCTGTATCTCAGGCGCATCGGCGAGCTATGCGCGGCCGCGGCGACGGCGCGACTCTAGCGCGCGAGTATCTCGAGGCTCTGAAGAGCCAGCGCCGACTGTCGCCCGCGACGCTGCGCAACTATGCGCATGCGCTCAACTTGTTGTTGTCCCTGCAGGAAGATCATGCCCTGGATTCGCTCGACACTGCGCAGGCGCGCCGCTTCGTCGGCGCGCTGCACAGCCGCGGCCTCTCGCCGCGCACGCTCGCCCTGACGCTCTCGGCCTGGCGCGGCTGGTACCACTGGCTGGTGCGCCAGCACGGCTTCAAGGCCAATCCTCTCGTCGGCCTGCGCGCGCCGAAGGCGAAGCGTGCGCTGCCGAAAGCGCTCTCGGTCGACACCGCGCAGCGGCTGCTGGAGGGCGAGGAGGGCGCGACCGCAGACACGGCGCGCGACCGCGCGATGTTCGAGCTGCTCTACTCCTCCGGGCTGCGGCTGGCGGAGCTGGTGGCGTTGAACATCGATGACGGCCGGCTCGACCTGCGGCAGGCGGAAGTGACGGTCACCGGCAAGGGCTCCAAGACGCGCACGGTGCCGGTCGGCGCGCGGGCGCGCGAGGCGCTCAAGGACTGGATCGAGAAGCGTAACGGCATCGCCGCCCCGAACGAGAAGGCGCTGTTCGTCGGCGCGCGCGGCCGGCGCATCGCGCCGGCGGTGGTCGGCGCGCGGCTCGCCGCCTGGGCGCGCCGGCGCGGTCTCGCCGAGCGGGTGCACCCGCACATGCTGCGCCATTCGTTCGCCAGCCATGTGCTGCAGTCCTCGCAGGACCTGCGCGCTGTGCAGGAGATGCTCGGCCACGCCAGCATCTCGACCACCCAGGTCTACACGCACCTCGACTTCCAGGCGCTGGCGAAGGTGTACGACGCCGCGCACCCGCGTGCGAAGAAAAAATGATCGTCCTGAAAAAAGGCAGGGAAAAATCCCTCAGGCGTCGCCACCCGTGGATCTTCTCCGGCGCGGTCGAGAAGGCGAGCGGCAAGCCCGGCGACACGGTCGAGGTGCGCGATTCGGCGGGCAAGGCGCTGGCGCTTGCCGCGTACAGCCCGAAGTCGCAGATCCGGGCGCGGGTGTGGACGTTTGATATCGGGCAAGAGGTCGACGCGGGATTTTTCAGGGTGAGGATTCAGAAAGCGCTCGCGCTGCGCGAAGCGCTGCCCGCGTCCAAGCACAGCAATGCGCTGCGCCTGGTCAACGCCGAATCCGACGGGCTGCCCGGCCTCGTCGTCGACCGCTACGCCGACGTGCTGGTAGTGCAGTTCCTCTCCGCCGGCGTCGAGCGCTGGCGCGACACGATCCTCGACCTGCTGGTCGAAATTTCCGGCTGCGAGGCGATCTTCGAGCGCTCCGACGCCGAGGTGCGAAAGCTGGAAGGGCTCGAGCCCAGAGTTGGATTCGCGCGCGGCAACCGCAACGCCTCGCGCTGCCCGATCATCGAGCACGGCCTGAACTTCCGCGTCGACGTCGAGCAGGGGCAGAAGACCGGCTTCTTCCTCGACCAGCGCGAAAACCGCCAGCGAGTGCGCGCGCTCGCCGCGGGCCGCGCGGTGCTCGACGGCTTCAGCTACACCGGCGGTTTCGCCATCGCCGCGCTCGCCGGCGGCGCGAGCCGCGTCTGCGCGATCGAATCGTCGAAAGAGGCGATCCAGGTCGCGCAGGAAAATCTCGCCGCCAATCCGCTCGATGCAGCGAGGATCGAGTTCGTCCAGGGCGACGTCTTCGCCAAGCTGCGCACCTTGCGCGACCAGAACGCGAAGTTCGACCTCGTGGTGCTCGACCCGCCCAAGTTCGCGCCCAGCGCCGCGCAGGTGAAAAACGCCGCGCGCGCCTACAAGGACATCAACCTGTGGGCGTTGAAGTTGCTCTCGCCCGGCGGCCTGCTCGCCACTTTCTCCTGCTCGGGCGGCGTTTCCGCCGAGCTGTTCCAGTCGATCGTCGCCGGCGCGGCCGTCGACGCAGGGGCTGACGCGAAGATCATCGAACGCTTCGGCGCCGCTGCGGACCATCCCGTGGCGACCGAGTTTCCGGAAGGGGAATACCTCAAGGGGCTGTTGCTGTTGAAGGTTTGAAGCACCGCGGGAAGGGGCTCAACATGAACGCGATCGCAGCGTCGCCGGGCAGGTACCGGCTTCGAACGCACCTCAATACGCTCATCATCGGCCTGCTCCTCGTCGCCGGCCTGGGGATCGGCGGGTACGGCTACAAGCAGGCGCGCGAGCTCGCGCTCGAGTCGGCGGAGGCGAGCTTCCAGCAGCTCGGCAAGGAGGCGGCGAGCGAGATGGAAAGCCTGTTCGGGCCGGTCGAGACCATGCTCGGCGTGCTCGCGGGCGGCCAGCTGCCGTCACAGCGCACGCTCGAAACGCGGCTGCCCTTCGTCCCCGCGCTCGCCGGAGCGCTGCGCCGCAACCCTCGCATGTCGGCGGTCTACGTCGGCTATGCCGACGGTGGGTTCTTCCTCGTCCGCCCGCTGGCGGGAGAAACGGGCAGCGAGCTCGGCGCGCCCGCAGGCTCCCGCTATCTCGTCCAGCATGCCGGGGGCAAGGCGGGCGGCGTTTACCTCTGGCTCGACGAGAACCTGCGCGAGATCGAGCGCGAAGCGCGCCCGGAGTACCGCTTCGACCCCCGCGAGCGGCCCTGGTACAAGGCGGCGCTCGCCAGCGGCTCGGTCGTGCGCGGCGAGCCGTACGTATTCTTCACCACGCTGCGCATCGGCAAGACGTTTTCGCTGCGCGCCAACGATGGAAGGACGGTGGTCGGCGCGGACTTCCGGCTGACCGAGCTTTCCGGCCTGCTCGCCGATCGCACCCGCGACCTCGATGCTTCCGCCCAGGCGGTGATCTTCAACGACACCGGCACGGTGATCGCGCACCGCAACCCGGAGCGCGCGATCGTCGTCGGCGACACCGCGCGGCGCGCGGTGTCGGTGGCCGAGCTGGACAGCCCGGTGCTCGCCGAGGCGATGCGCCGTGCTGCGGCGGGCGAGCTCGACCGCCTGCTCGGCTGGAAGGATGGCGAGCGCGAGTGGCGCATCCTGCTCTCGCGCCTGCCCGAGGCCGGCGCGCACGCCGAGTTCTTCGTCGCCGCGACCCCGGTGAAGGCGCTGCTCGCCCCCGCGGACCGCTCTCTCGCCGTCACGCTCATCGTGGTCGGCGCGATCCTGCTCGTGGCGCTGCCGCTGGCGTGGCTGGTCTCGCATTCCGTGGCGCGGCCGCTCGAGCGCCTGGCGAACGAGGCGAGCGCCATGCGCCGCTTCAATTTCGTCGAGCCGCCGCAGCCGGTCCGCTCGCGCATCGTCGAGGTCGACGACCTGGCGGGCTCCATGGCGGCGACGCGAGGCACCATCCGGCGCTTCCGTGAGTTCTCGAGCGCGATTGCCGCCGAGAGCGATCTGCAGAAGCTGATCGAGCGCGTGCTGGACGAGACCCTGCCGCTCGCCTCGGGTACCGCAGGCGTGGTGCGTCTCGTCTCCCGGGACGGCCTTACGCTCTCCGCCGCCGCGGTACGCTGGCCGAGCGGACAGTCGCTCGTTCTGCCCGAAGTGAGGCTCGAAGCCGACGTTCCAGCCGCGCGCGCCGCGCGCGAGAGGCGCGTGACGGTCGAGACGTTCCCTGGCGACAAGCTGCCGAGCGGCCTCGGTGCGGTAACGCAGGGCCGGGAGGGGACCGTCATTTCGGTGCCGCTCTTCGAGCGTCGCGGCCACGCGCTCGGCGTCATTTCCATCCTGCGCTCGGGCGAGGGCCATCGCATCGCCAAGGACCACGATCTCATCGCCTTTCTCGCCGCGCTCGCGGGGACGCTCGCGGTGGCACTCGAGAACCAGAAGCTCCTCAAGGAGCAAAAAGACCTGCTCGAGGGCCTGATCCAGCTGACGGCGGGAGCGATCGACGCCAAGTCGCCCTACACCGGCGGTCATTGCCAGCGCGTGCCGGTGCTGACCAAGATGCTGGTGGAGGCGGCGTGCGCCGCGACCGAAGGACCGTTCGCCGGCTATTCGCTGAACGAGGAGGAATGGGAGGCGGTGCATATCGGCGCCTGGCTGCACGACTGCGGCAAGGTCACCACGCCGGAGTTCGTCGTCGACAAGGCCACCAAGCTCGAGACGATCCACGACCGGCTGCACGAGATCCGCACGCGCTTCGAGGTGCTGAAGCGCGACGCCGACGTCGAATACTGGAAAGGGATCGCCAGCGGCGGCGACAAGGCCGCGCTCGCGCTGAAGCGTCACACCGAGCAAGGCGCGCTCGACGCCGACTTCGCTTTCGTCGCCGAATGCAACGAGGGCGGCGAGTTCATGGCGCCCGAGCGAGTCGCCCGCCTGAAGGCGATCGGCGCGCGCACCTGGACGCGCACGCTCGACGATCGTATCGGCCTCTCGATCGATGAAAAGAAGCGCAAGGCCGCGGTGGGCGCGGCGCCCGCGCCCGCCACGGAGAAATTGCTCGACGACAAGCCCGAGCACATCGTGCCCTGGCTGCCGTCCGAGCGCGTGCCCGCGGAGAACAAGTGGGGCTTCAAGGTGCGGGTGCCCGAGCACAAGTGGAACCGCGGCGAGATCCACAACCTCTCGATTGCGCGCGGCACGCTGACCGACGAAGAGCGCTACGTCATCAACGACCATATGGCGCAGACCATCAAGATGCTGACCGCCCTGCCGTTCCCGCGTCACCTGCGCGACGTGCCGGAGATCGCCGGCGGCCACCACGAGAAGATGGACGGCACCGGCTACCCGAAGCGGCTGAAGCGGGAAGAGATGAGCCTGCCGGCGCGGATGATGGCGATCGCCGACATCTTCGAGGCGCTCACCGCCGGCGACCGTCCTTACAAGAAGGCGAAGACGCTCTCCGAGTCGATCAAGATCATGGGCTTCATGAAGAAGGACCGCCACGTCGACCCGGACCTGTTCGATCTCTTCCTCAAGTCGGGCGTTTACCTGCGCTACGCCGAGCGCTTCTGCGCGCCGGAGCAGATCGACAAGGTGGACATCGCGCCCTACCTCACCCCCGCGGGATAGAATCGCGACATGGCGGAAGAAAACATGGTGCCCGTCACCATCCTTACGGGCTTTCTCGGCAGCGGAAAGACGACGCTCCTCAACCGCATCCTCAAGGAAGACCACGGCCGGCGCATCGCCGTGATCGAGAACGAGTTCGGCGAGATCGGCGTCGACAGCGAGATCATCGAGAGCGGCGAGGAGCAGATCGTCGAGATGAACAACGGCTGCGTCTGCTGCACGGTGCGCGGCGACCTGATCCGCATCCTCGGCACGCTGAAGGAGAAGCGCGACACCGGCGCGCTCAAGTTCGACCGCGTCGTGATCGAGACCACCGGCATGGCCGACCCCGGCCCGGTGGCGCAGACTTTCTTCACCGACGAGGAAATCGGCAACTACTACCTGCTCGACTCGATCATCACCCTGGTCGACGCCAAGCACGCGCCGAAGCAGCTCGACGAATTCCACGAGGCGCAGGAGCAGGTCGGCTTCGCCGACCGCATCCTGCTCTCCAAGACCGACGTCGCCGACGAGAAGGAGACCGAGGTTCTCATCCAGCGCATCCGCAAGATGAATCCGCGCGCGCCGATCAAGAAAGTGCACTTCGGCGACGCGCCGATCGACGAGGTGCTCGACATCCGCGGCTTCAACCTGAACGCGATCCTCGCGCTCGAGCCGGATTTCCTCACCGACTCGCACCACGAGCACCACGACGAGGTCGAGTCGTTCGTCTTCCGCTCGAAGAAGCCCTTCGACGGCGCGAAGCTCGAGGCCTTCCTCTCCGGCATGATCCAGATGCACGGCCCCGACCTGCTGCGCTACAAGGGCGTGCTGTGGATGAAGGGCAACCCGCGCCGGGTGGTCTTCCAGGGCGTGCACATGATGATGGGCGGCGACATGGGCAAGCCCTGGGCGAAGAACGAGGCGAAGCAGTCGATCCTGGTGTTCATCGGCAAGAAGCTGCCGAAGGACATCTTCATCGCCGGGCTCGAGGAGTGCCTGGCGAAATGAGGATCCTCGGGCGCATCCTGCTCGTCGCCGCGCTGCTGTTCGCGCAGACGGCGGGGATGGCGCACGAGCTCTGGCACGCATCGACGCTCGCCGCGGATGCCGACGGCGACGTCAAGACGCCGAAGGGCAGCCCGCTCTGCGATTTCCACACCGCGCTCGCAAGCGTGCTGGGCGCAATCCATGGCGACGCGCCGGCAATCGACGCGGTCGCTCCGCTGCAGACCGCTTTCCTCGCGGCCGACGTTCCGGCGGCGCGCCTTTCCGCTCTAACCCCCAGGTCCAGGGCGCCGCCCGCGCTCCTCTAGAAACGTTTCGAGCGCGCGCCGAGCGGCGCGCAGGTCGGACTTTCAGAGGAGCAGCTCATGTTTCGCAGGATGTGGTGCGCCGCGGCGCTGGCCGCGGCCGCGCAATTCGCATCGGCGCAGGATGCGAAGTTGCAGGACGAGGTGCAGGACCTGCGCCAGCGAGTGCAGGAACTCGAGAAGGCGCGGCGGCCAGTCGGGAGCGCTTTCAACCCCGACCTGTCGCTGATCCTGCAGGGCACGGCAGCGCGCAGCTCGCAGGACCCGGCGAACTTCCAAATCACCGGCTTCGCGCCCTCCGGCGGCGAGGTCGGGCCGCAGCGCCGCGGCTTCAGCCTCGGCGAGTCCGAGCTCGTCGTCGCCTCGAATATCGATCCGTACTTTCGCGGCCAGCTGGTCGCCGCGCTGACGCCGGAAAACGAAGTCGAGGTCGAGGAGGCTTTTTTCCAGACGCTGCAGCTCGGCCGCGGCTTCACGCTCAAGGGCGGGCGCTTCCTCTCGGCGATCGGCTACCAGAACCCGATCCATCAGCACGCCTGGGATTTCCAGGACGCGCCGCTGCCCTACAAGGCGTTTCTCGGCGGCCGCTGGAACGACGACGGCGTGCAGGTGAAGTGGGTGGCGCCGGCCGACCTGCTGATCGAGCTGGGCGGCGAGCTCGGCCGTGGCCGAGCCTTTCCGGCGACCGATCCGAACAAGAATGGCGCCGGCGCCTGGACGTTGTTCGGCCATCTCGGCGGCGACGCCGGTGAGGCGGCATGGCGAGCCGGGCTGTCGTACCTCGGCACTTCGCCGCGAGAGCGCAGCTTTGACGATGGCGGCATCACGCAGTCTTTCAGCGGCACGAGCAAGCTGTGGATTGCCGATTTCGTCGTCAAGTGGCCGAGCGTCAAGGTGCAGGGCGAATACTTCAGGCGCAACGAGTCGGGTGAGCTCAGTTTCAACTCGGCCACCGGCGCCTATTCCAGCCGACAGTCAGGCTGGTATCTGCAGAGCGTCTACCAGTTCATGACCCAGTGGCGCGTCGGTTATCGGTACGACCGCCTCGACCATGGCAGCGTGTCGAACGGCCTCGGCCTGAGCGCGGCTGATGCACCGCTGCTGCTTACCGATCACAACCCGACGCGCAACACAGTGATGCTCGACTGGAGTCCGACCGAGTTCAGCCGGATCCGCCTGCAGCTTGCGTCCGATAAGTCTCGCGCCGGCTTCACCGACAACCAGGTGCTGTTGCAATACATCCTTAGCCTCGGAGCTCACGGTGCGCATACTTTTTAGCTTGCTGCTTTACGTTGCGGCGGCGCCCGCGTTCGCCGCTCTGAATGTCTTCGCCTGCGAGCCCGAGTGGGGAGCGCTCGTCCGCGAGATCGGCGGCGACAAGGCCAACGTGTACGTCGCCTCGACCGCGCTGCAGGACCCGCATCGCATCGAGGCGCGGCCGAGCCTGATCGCGCGCGCCCGCAGCGCCGATCTCGCGATCTGCACCGGCGCCGAGCTCGAGATCGGCTGGATGCCGCTGGTGCAGACGCAGTCGGGCAACGCGAAGATCCAGTCGGGCCGGCCGGGCTACTTCGAGGCGGCGAGCGTCGTGCCGCTGCTCGAGAAGCCGGCGCAGGTGGATCGCGCCATGGGCGACGTGCACGCGGCGGGAAATCCGCACGTCCATCTCGATCCGCGCAATATCGAGCGCGTCGCCGCGGCACTGGGCGAACGCCTGGCGATGCTCGATCAACCCAATGCGGGTTTCTATTCTGAAAGGACAAAAGCGTTTCTCGACCGCTGGCGCACGGCAACGACGCGCTGGGAAAGCAAAGCGGCGCCCCTGAAGGGCATGCCGCTGGTCGTCTATCACAAGAACATGACCTACATGATCCGCTGGCTCGGCATGCGCGAAGTCGCCAACCTCGAGCCCAAGCCCGGCCTGCCGCCGAGCACCGGGCACCTCACCGAGTTGCTCGCCCGCCTGCAGCGCGAGCCGGCGAAGGCGATCGTGCGCTCGGCCTACAACGACCCGCGGCCGGGCGAGTGGCTCGCCGAGCGGGCGAAGATTCCTTCGATCGCGATCGCGTTCACGGTCGGCGGAACGCCGCAGGCGAAGGACCTCTTCTCGCTCTACGACGACACGCTCGAGCGGCTGCTCGCGGCGGCGAAATGAGCGCCCTCGATTTCAGCATTCTCTGGCCGGCGCTCATCGCCGGCCTGCTGGTGGTCGCGACGCACGCGCCGCTCGGCATCCAGGTGCTCTCGCGCGGCATCGTCTTCATCGATCTCGCGGTGGCGCAGATCGCCGGGCTCGGCGTCATCTTCGCCGACTGGCTCGGCTTCGAACCGCACGGGCTG
>Ga0134122_10003108_pt1 | contig 12277 bp, 11 predicted proteins | sample KB302_FD_96461 | JGI IMG/M metagenome (GOLD analysis project Ga0134122, IMG submission 96461) | Terrestrial soil microbial communities without Nitrogen fertilizer from Kellogg Biological Station, Michigan, USA - KB3-0-2 | ecosystem: Environmental > Terrestrial > Soil > Unclassified ...
CTCATTGAGAGCCTGCGGATTTTGCCAAGTGTGGATCACGGAGCAGATGAGTTGCAACTGGGCATTGATGAAAAAGGGCTGGAATCCTGCGAGGCTCTTTTACTTGCGCGCCACTTTATGCACCGTCGCATCTATCAATATTCTTCTGTGAAGGCGTATAATTTCCATTTGCGTAGGTACATGCTTGCCAACTACTCGAAAAAGCTTGATTCAGTAGATGAATTTATCTCTTTAAGCGATACCGATGTGATCTCAGCTTTAAATAAAGCTGCAAAAGATCGGAAGTTGCCAGGCCATGCAGATGCAGAATGTGTGATTTTTCGTCAGCACCGCTTTCGGGCGATTGTTCTACCAGATAAATTGACCGAGGAAGACTTGAAAAAACTCCGCAGCGGAATTCCCGTCCTGGGTCAAAAAACGCTGCCGCCAAAAGTAGCGGCGCTTTCTCCCTATCGCCTGCTCATCACGCTGAAAGAAGGAAAAAACCGCCAAATCCGCCGTTTTATCCGCAAGCTCGGTTCGGGCGTAATCAAATTAAAGCGCGTGCGCATCGGGAATCTGGAACTCGATCCGCGCCTCAAGCTCGGCGAATTTCGCTATCTTGCTCCCGAGCAGATTTCGCTGCTCTTTCCAGAGCATTCCAGAAAGGTATAATTTTCGTACAAAAATTTTCTGATGATCATGGTCAGCGAAAATTCGCCAAAAAAAGTTCTACGTGAATTCCTTTCTCGACAGCTCAATCACAAGGCGGTGATCTACCATTTGCCCGAAGAACAGCGCTATGAAGTCGCGGTATATCTCTGGGAACAAAAAGACGTCGCAGCCGAACCGGTTTGGAAAAGGGTGAGCGGTCCATTCTTAATCGAGGATTACGCCGCAGCGGAGAAACTCGCTCAGGAAACTCTGGAACTCATGTCCGGTGAACTGCGTGACCAAAGTGTAGCTTCGGAAAAAGAAGAGTGGCTAAGAAATTATTCCCATGATGCGTCTGCCGTTTTTCTCGCTCCTAAGAATTTCCGTGCGCGTTTTTTAGAAGAAACCGGCGCTTATAAAAAAATTGATCCGGTGAAAATCGCTTTGGTACACGAGATCTATATCGTGGAAGCAGCCGGGAAATGGTTTCTCGGAGTGTTGGAAGAAGATGACTGCATCGATTGTTGGGCAGCGTTTGATTCATTTGCAGAAATAAGCGGAGGTGGTTCAATGGAAATGTCTTTAGGTGGCGAGCCTATGGTTCTTAAAGTAAGAAATACTCGGCAAGTTGTCGCCTCTTTTTCGGAACCTTTTTGGATAAAAGGAGGAATGTCAAAAAGAGATGAAATGATTACAGCAGCTGTTAAAAGATGTCTCGATTTAAAAGCAAAAGGAGTTTTAAAATTTGGTGGAGTTGTCGATCAAGCGAGGAGCGACCTGACTAATGCTTTTGATGCTGCTGTTACCCCCCCCCCCAAGCTCCCCTGCAATAATAAGCGCAAAAGTTGAGGCTGTTGGAACACCTAAGGAGGAGGTACAACTTCCGAGGGCACGTGAATATTTATGGACATTAGAAAGTTTATATGCTGTATCTTTAGTTGATCTAGGAGCTATGGATAGCAAAAGTTACGAATCATTTCAGCGTGAAATGCGATTATTTGCAGATGAAAAAGGCATTAGCAACCCCATAATGGTAATTGATATAAAATTAAAAGAACCGAATGATTTAGGCACACAAGAACAGCCATACCCTATATCTGAAGAAGAATTCCCCATATTTATGAGAGATGCAAAAACAATGGCAGTATCCATGCCTCATGTTCATATTGTTGACGGCGATCTTTACACTGTTCCAATTTGACGAAACCTTCTTCGTGGGAGCAGGTGTCCCGATAGGGCACCTGCTTCTTTCTCACCACAGAAATAACAGTGGGCTTAAGCCCACTGTTGCAGGTTTTGAGCCGCATGGGGACAGGCGCCTGCCTCTACCAGAATTTACATCATTCCTCTTGCAGCAATAACACCACTGTCAGTGTCCCTGCCTCATCTATATACATTCCGATGCCGATTTTTGTTAAATTCTCATCCGTGAGAAACGGCGAATCCTCACGTTTTTTTAAAACTTCTAAGAATTCTCCCAACCCTTCATACTGATAAAACGCCGTTTGCAGCGCTCCGGAAATCTTCTCTTTTTTGATGACATCCTGCAGGTTTTGACCGTCGGGCGCTTTGGCGCTGAAGAAATTCTCTTGCACCATTTTTTCCGCCCAATTCTCGGCGATTTTCGTGAGAGTGGCATCGGTCGTGAGCGGCTCCTCGCGACGATCATTCAAGGTGCTGAGTATTTGCGCACTATATTCGGGACGACGGGCATTGGAGAGAATTTCCGAAGAGAAGACTTCCGCGATGATCACTCCCCCGACATCGTTTTTCGTGATGCCGATGCCGACAAATTCCCAATCGGCATTGAGGAGATTATGCCGATGCAGCGGGCTGCGCAGGAGTCCTTCGTGCGCCGATTCCAGGTTCACATCGAAGGCGATATTTTCACTCACCGCCGCGCGAATGCCGAAGCCCACCTTGAGGTCGGAAACGGTTTTTCCTTCCGGCGTAATATGGGCGAAATAGTCGCGTTGCTGCATGTCTTCAGCTCGAAGCTGCGCCAATTCGTTGAGTCCGTTTTGAATCGCGAGTTTCGCGAGCCCCGCTTTTTCGCGTTCGGCATTCATGAGCGCGAGAAGTTGTGCCCGATCCGCAGCGAGATCAATATTTTCCACTCGCGCCGCCGTATCGCGCGAATGGAGATCGAAGTAATCCGGAAGCAATGGCGTAAGTCCACGCGGATAGACCGGGGCGTTGTAGACCGCGATGCCGGTATCGGCATTGATCTCCACGATATGCGTGCCCATTATTTGTGCCGTAAACTCCAGGCTGAAATTTTGCCCGGAGAGCGTCAGTGGAATTTCGGTAATGCTGCCATCGGGAACGATAATGACAGCTTTTGGTTGGAGCTTGGCGGAAAATTTGCCGCTGATGCGCACCTTTTCGCCATGGTTAAACTCTTCGGCTGCGCTTTCCAATGTTATTTTTTGAGAATCAGTATCGGCAAAATAGTGCTGCGAAAAATTCAAATTCATCTTTTGTGATGCCGAAAATGGACTGGCGATATCAGCTGAGAACAGAGAATTTAAGCCCGCCGCGAAAACTCGTACCTCGGCTGGACCACTTATAAACTGCGTAAAGAGCTGCGGTGGCGGCATGAATTCCATGGAATTATGCACAAAAAACTCTAACGTCTTTTCCTCTTGGGTGAACAGGATGCGATAAAAATTTGTTTTCCCGGGATCATCCCATTTGAGCACAAAATTCCCTTGGTTAATTTCACCGCGCAAATTCGCTATTGCTGCCGGTTGCGTGCCACTTCCACGAAGACATTCGCCATCGGCTACGGTGATGGGAAAGATCGAAGCTTGTCCGGAAGTGCCGGGGATGATGCCGAAATTAAATTTTCCCGCGGCAAGGAACGGAATGGTGAGCGTGAATTGTCCGTTAGTAACCAATGCTCTGGCACGCTGCTCTTCCTCCTGACCCTTGCGCCAAAAGGCGGTGACTTCTTGCGCGCCCGCAGCTTTTCCGCGAATGCTGAAGATCTCATGGGTGCGAAACAGATCGGGAATTTCGCTCTCGAGCGCGATGCCGGAAAAAGCATTTTTTGGAATCGTATGGCGTTCTACCGGAAGCGTACAGAGCGTATCCACCGCTCCGAGCGGTGTGTCGGCAGAAATTGGCTGCACTTCGGCCTTGGTGAGTCCTGCTGAGAGACTATCAATCGCCGCAAAAGCGCTCTTGGAAAGATCGGCATTGCGGAAGGGCAGGTACGGTCCGCGATCGACGATTTCCGCCACCACCGCCTTGCCGGTAGTGAGCGCGCGCAGGAGAATACGACTGCCGAATTCATAGACGCGGTGTGCCGCGGTAAATGCCGTATTATCAAAAGTCTGTCCGCTCGCCGTACCGCTCCCCTGCGCGCCGTCACCATAATAGCTGATCGTGCCGATGCTAAAGGTATGGGATTTTGCACCGACCGCGAACAAGTACATGATCTGCGCCAATTCTCCGCGCGTAAGTGCGGCACCAGGATTCACGGCGCTTCCATTGAGCAATGAGCGCTCTTTCGCTTGTTCATAGACCGGCGCGAACCACTCTTCGGACTTTGCTGCTTTCAGGGGGATCTCATTTAGCAGGAGGATGATCTTGAGTGCCTCGGCTTGATTCACGGTGCGTTCGGGCTCAAAGGTTCCGGCTTGTGTCCCTTGAAGAATTTTCCGTTCTTTCGCCGCAGCCACAAACGGCGCGTACCATTCATCGCGGGGCACATCGGGAAAAGGATCTGATCCCACCGCTCCGGTTGTGATTGTAGAGCCGAGGAGCATCATCTTCAGCGCTTCGGCACGGCTGACCTCAATATCCGGACGAAAGGTGCCATCGGGAAAGCCCTGAATGACTCCGGTGGTTCGGAGCGCCGTGATCGCACCGAAATTCGCATGATCGGGGAAAACATCGCTGAAAAAATTGTCCCCCGCTCTCACCAGTGGCGCTATTACAAGTGTGAAACAGAGGCACAGCGTAAAACTGAGGAATGATTTTCTGAACATAGCTTTTTTTAAATTCTTAAAAATACACACCCGTTCACCATACCAAATTCAGCGCAAACAAGAAAAGCTGCTCAAAAAATATTGGCGCAGCTTAAAAAAACGTAGTGGAAAAAGAAGTTTATTTTTGAAAATTGATGACTGGGGGTTCTCCTTGGGCGGAAATGAATTCTACGACGAACAATGTGAGAAAAAAAGTTAACAATGCACTGATCAGGACCAGTGCCAGGGGGCGTTTGCTCATGGAGAAGAACAAAAAATATGCACAACAATAAAAGATCCGAGCTTGCGAAGCAAAGATATTGGCTTGACCGTACACAAATTTGTTTCAAGAGTATTTCTTATACTCATGTGCTCAAAAAGAGTTCCCTTGCGAAAAGATGAAATGCGCTAGTTCTAGAGCTTCATCTGAGAAAAGCTGAACACTATTTTATTCTTTTTAAAAAATGTATTTTTCTTTGCAAAAACTCTTTTTTTCTCCACAATAGCGGGGATTTTTTTTTATGTCCGGACTCCCCCGCTCTATCGAACGGCTCATCGAAGCATTTTCACGCCTGCCCAGCGTGGGGACCAAAACCGCACAGCGCTTCACCTTTTTCCTCCTGCGGCTCAAAGATGGGGAACGTGCCGAAGTGGGCAATGCCATTTTAGAACTTACACAACATCTACAATTTTGCCGCGACTGCTTTCATTTTGCCGAGGGTGACCTCTGTGTGATCTGCAGCGATCCGAAGCGCGATGAACACATGATCTGCGTGGTGGAAGATTCGCTCGATCTCCTGAGTATAGAGAAATCCGGCGCTTTCCGCGGAAGATATCATCTCCTCGGCGGCGTGATCTCTCCATTGCAGGGCATCGGTCCCGACGAACTCAAGCTCCGCGAACTCGAGGCGCGCATCAAAAACGCTGCAGGCAAAATCACTGAAGTGCTCATCGCGACCAACCCGACCATGGAGGGCGAAGCCACCGCGACCTATATCTGGCGTCGTCTCGAACCTCTCGGTATCAATATCTCCCGCATCGCCCGCGGACTCACCGTCGGTGGCGACTTGGAATTCACGGATGAAGTTACTCTGGCTCGTGCGATCGAGAGCAGAGTGGCGTTTTAATGAGAGTAAAACGACAATTTCTCAAGAGTAATCTTCTGCTCAGCATTTCAAAAATTTTTAATTCTGAATGTTGAATTTTGAATGAGGAACGCAGAGCATCCAATCTGCGGGAATTGACGTGTCGCCAGTTCTCACGAAGAGGTCGTCATTCCGAGCGACGACGCTCTCGACTTGGTCGAGAGCGGAGGAGTCGAGGAATCTCGCTTCTGTAGGGAAAAAACATCAGTAAGATTCAGCGTCAGTCACCCATCTCGTATGACGCGGTCGTCTGTCCCCAATGCGACTCAAAACCTACAACAGCGGGCTTAAGCCCGCTGTTGTTTTTATGACGAAAGGAGCAGGTGCCCTATCGGGACACCTGCTCCCGCTTTAGATATTCTCTGTTAAAGTGCGGGAACTGACGTATGGCCAGTTTCCTAGTTTTAGAAATATGGAATCACAGAATTTTGTTTCATGCTAACAATTTGGTTTTCACAAAATATGAGGAACCAGCTACAAGCTCGTTCCCGCGAAGAAAAACTCCTGTTTAAGGATCTAAAAAACCTCCGTAATTTTCCCTGATCTACAGTCAATTGCTGCAATGCTCCTTCCCTCTCTATCTATCAAAATATGTCTAAAAAGCCTCTCTTCCCCTATACCTAAACTTAGGGTGCCATGGTCAGTTTCAAATTCTTGACTCCAATATACTTGAGGCGATATTGGCGATCCTTCAGTATCAGTACCTATAAACCCTGGTAACACTTCACCTACCCTAACTTCAAAAAGTGAAGCTGCCACTTCTGCATCTGGCTGACTTACTTGGTCAAGAGTACCAGTAATATATTGCTTAGGTTGAACTTTTATTCCTAATGTCCATCCAGACCACCTTTTTATTTTTTCCAATATCTTTGTTTTTTCCTCTAATGGTAATTCTTTAGATGGAGTTAATTTTACAATCCATCTCTCCTTTCCGACAATTTCACCGCTTTGATCAAACATGCCATCTACATCGTCAAGCACTTCTTCTACAGCAAGTCCTAGTTGTTCAAATGATTTTCTCGCTCTCTGAGCGGTAGTTCTTAAATAATCAAACCCTTCTAGGCGATAGTCAGTATCTTCAAAAGTGAGTTCAATACGAGACCAATCTTTTTCAGTTTCTGTAGTTTCAGTAGGTTTCATAAATTTTAATAGAAAATATATTCATACTATTTCACTTCTTCTTCTTCTTGTCAATGTTAATTATCCTAAAAATATGAGATAATGTTTACGAAATCAAAGAGGGCAGTGAGTGGAGCAGGACTTTCCACATCGGACGCATTCCTCCTATAAGGGGCTAGTACCCTTCCCGAGGAACCAAAAAAAACTTTTTTATTTTTTTACACCGTCATACTTTTTATCTTTTCATACCAAAAAACTCATGGACAATCGGCTAGATACCTGGATCTCCAAAGTGATTCCAGGAGGTAACTCTAAACAGGAAGCGCCTCGCGCTCCTCAAGGACAACCCTCAAACCCAACTGCGAAACCTCATTTTCGCGAAAAATCAAAGAATTTTTCACACCGCAAAAAACATTTTCCCCATAAAAACCCTGCGCACCAACCTCAAATTCAACCCCGAACCAAAGGTGCCAGCGGTCCGCACCTGAGAGCGATCGCCCTCGGTGGACTCAATGAAGTCGGGCGCAACTGCATGTGCCTCGAATACGGCAACGACATCATCATCGTCGATGCCGGACTGCAATTTCCCGAAGATGGCATGTATGGCGTGAACTACGTCATTCCCGATACGCGCTATATCGAGCAGAAAAAACAGAATATCCGCGCCATCCTGATCACGCATGCCCATCTCGACCATATCGGCGGACTGGCGTATCTGCTCCCGAAACTGAACTTCCCACCGGTGTATGCTTCACCGCTCGCGACCGGACTCATTGAGCGCCAGCTCAAAGAGCACTCCGGCATGGAAAAAGTGCGCATTCATCGCCTGAATTCGGAAAAAGATATCTTGCGCTTCGGTGCTTTCACGGTGGAGTACTTCCATGTAAATCATTCGATTCCTGATGCGAGCGGACTCTATATCGAAACGCCCACGGCAAAGATCGTGCATACCGGCGACTTTAAATTCGACTTCTCGCCGGCTGACGGCATCCCGGCGGATTTCAGCAAGATCGCGAAAATCGGTGCTCGCGGCGTCGATGCCATCTTCGCCGATTCGACCAACGCCCAAAAAGAAGGCTTCTGTGTTTCGGAGAAAGTCGTCGCCGATACCTTGGAAAAAATTATTCGCACGACGAAAAACGGACGACTCTTTATCGCTTCGTTCTCCAGCGTGCTCGCGCGCTGGCAACAGATCATCAAATTCGCGCAAAAATATAATCGCAAAATTTATGTGACCGGCAGAAGTTTGCTCGAAAATCTGCGCATCGCTTCCGATATGGGCTACATCCGGGTGCCACATGGACTCATCCATAAGGTGACGAAGAAAATGCACGACACGCCGCCGCACGAGCAGCTCATCATCACGACTGGCGCGCAAGGCGAAGAAAACGCGGCGCTCGCGAGAATAGTGCGCGGCGAACACGACACCATCTCGGTGGAAAAGGGCGACACCGTCGTCCTCGCTGCCAGCGCGATCATCGGCAATGAGCGCCAGGTCACGAACCTCGTGAATGAACTCTACAAGCTCGGCGTCCATGTGATTACCAAAAGCAAACTCGATGTCCACACTTCCGGGCATGCTTTTCAGGGCGATTTGAAGCTCATGTACGGACTCATCAAACCGAAAAATATCATTCCGGTCCATGGCGAATACCACATGCGCTACGATCATGCCAAAATGGTGCAGGAAGACCTCGGTTATGCTGAGGAAAATACTGCACTCTTAAATAACGGCGAAGTCCTGGAAATTGCCCATGGGAAAATCTATAAAACCCACGAACAAGTTCCCGGCGACCACATCTTTGTCGACGGCAAGATGGTCGGCGATGTCGGTGTCGAGCTCCAACAAGAGCGCAAGATGCTCATGAATGGCGGCGTCGTTACCTTCACCTTTGCGATCGATCAGGTGAAAAAAACGCTGCGCCGACCGGTGCTGCTCCAAAGCCTCGGCTTCATGTACCCGATCGAGCAAAAAGCACTCGAAGTGAAACTGACACAGGAAGGGGGTAGGATTCTGGAACGGCTCATGAGCCATATTCATGATCCGCAACACAAGAAGGAATTTTTCCAAAAAGAGCTCTGTGAAAAGCTCATGGCATTCATCCTGGAACTCACCGGGCGCGAACCGCAAGTGATCATAGAGCTTCTCTTCGAGTAAAAATTCTCATGGAATTGAAAACTTCAGTAACCTCGGGCTTCAACCCGGGGTTTTTGTTTATATTCACCCTCATGATGTAGAGACAACTCACGAATTGTCTCTACCTTCAGTTTTACTGCTGACCACTTACAACTTACCCTCATCAGGAGCAACTCTTAGAGTTGCTCATTTCTATTTCCTCTTCTGCAATTTGAGATACAATTCTAATTCTGAACATTTCTTGCTTTAGGATTTGGTTGAATTCAAAAGTAAAACCAGAAATTTTTTGATGGATTCGATCGAAGATAAGAAATATATGAAAAAGAAATTTAGAGAGCAACTCTGGAGAGTTGCTCTTGTTGAGAATTCAAAATATTCCAAACCGTAGAGACAATTCATGAATTGTCTCTACGAAATTTCTTGGAATCATGAAAAAATAGCTCCATGCAGGTTTGGCTCAACGGAAAAATATTGGCGGAAAGTGTGGCGCGAATTTCGCCACAGGATCATGGTTTTCTCTACGGTGATGGCGTGTATGAAACCTTGCGCACGGTCGAAGGCAAAGTTTTTGATGCCGCCGCCCATTTCATCCGAATGCAGAATTCCGCGAAGCTTCTGAAGATACCGCTCCCCTATTCTCAAACCGAGATTTTTGCGGCAACCGAACAAGTTTTGACAGTCAATAATTTCTCGGCACCAAAAATCGCGCGGCTGCGCTGGACGCTGACGCGCGGTGAGAACCACTTTGATTTCAGTGACAGCACAGCTCCGACTTTTCTCATTACTGCCGTTCCATTGGAACCGTATCCCGAAGAATATCTGCAGCACGGGGTGAGTGTGACGACGCTCGAAACGGTGCGCGCTCTGCCACAGGCAAAAACTATCGCCCTGCTCCCGATGATCCTCGGAAAACAGCGCTGTGAGGAAACAAAATCTTTTGAATGCCTTTTTCTGGAAAATGGCTATATCACGGAGGGAACCGTGAGCAATTTTTGTATACAAATAGAAAAAGCGCTCTGGATCCCACCGCAAGGGAAAGTCCTCCACGGCACTGCTGCCGAGCATTTTTTCAAGAAAGTGAAACAACTCGGATATACACTGCAAGAAAAACTCTTTTCATCGGCTGAAGTCGTGGAAAGAGCCGAAGCGGCATTCCTTACCAATTCACTTTTTGGTATTTTACCCGTAACGAAAATTGAGCAGCAGAAAATTGCGCACGGCAAAGTCCCTGAATTCTTTCATGAACTCCATCACAATTTTTGGAACAATTAAGAAGGTACTGCTGTTTGTCCTGAGTTCCGAAACCTATTGTTATTGCAAAATAAATATTTTTGTAATAATTTTATGTACTTTCACTTGTTTCATTGCACACTAAATACCCCATGTCGGTACGCTCTATAGAATATTTAGTTAAGCCTTTTCAGGAGAGTAGAAATTTATCGATAAATGGCTGTGCTGATATGGACTTACCACCATTTGCTTCTAATCCTTTTGCTCAATTATTAAGAGAATTGGAAGCTCTAGGAATTAGTCCTCAAGAATATTTGAGGGAAATGTGTGTTAGGTGGAAAAAAAGAATTGAGAAAGTTTTAGGAAATCCTGATAGCTTGTTTATTATGGTAGATATTTTCCCTAACGATCAAGAAAGACCTGATTTATTGCTTGATTTAAGAAGTTTTGCTATCACCAGCTTAGAAGAAAGATTTATTTCGTTCGGAAGTGGATGTGAAACAGGCAGATATCTTACAGAAAATCACCTCTTAGGTGAGAGTTTGGATGTATGTGCTTATGGTGAAATCTCAAGGCGATGTGCTGTTGGGGAAACGACGGCTTTGGTTCGAACGCTTCTAGAACTTTCAAATCTAAAGCATATTAATGTTCTTTTTGATGGAGCCCTATGTCCAGATTTGACTGAAGGGAAATTTTAATTAAAGAATTAATGCTATATTTTTATAGTTTTTTGATATTCTTTTAATAATTTTACATTATTACAGGTGACTTCGTCCTTCGATCAAAAAGCATTGGAACTCCACAAAAAGCTCAAAGGAAAAATTCGCTACGAGCTCAAGGCTGAACTCACTTCCAAGGATGAGCTTTCGCTCCTCTATACCCCCGGAGTCGCTGCCGTGTCGGAGGCAATCGCGCGCGCTAAAGATCAGGTCTATGAGTACACCGGGAAGGGCAACCTCGTGGCGATCGTCACCGATGGCACGGCGGTTCTAGGTTTGGGCGATATCGGACCTGAAGCGGCGCTACCGGTTATGGAAGGCAAAGCGATCCTCTTTAAAAAATTCGGAAATGTCGACTGCATTCCGATTTGTTTGAGTACCAAAGATGTCGGTGAAATCGTGGAAACGATCGTGCGGATAAGTCCCGGGTTCGGCGGCATCAATCTAGAGGACATTTCAGCGCCGCGCTGCTTCGCGATCGAAGCAGAACTGAAAAAGCGACTGAATATTCCGGTCTTTCACGACGACCAGCATGGCACCGCCATCGTCTGCCTGGCGGCGCTTAAAAATGCGCTCAAGGTGGTGCAGAAAAATATAACGGAAGTGAAAATTATCGTCGCCGGTGCCGGTGCTGCCGGCATCGCGATTACGAAGCTCCTGCTGGCAGTCGGTGCCAAAAATATCATTCTCTGCGATTCCAAAGGACTCATTTCGCGCGAACGCCAGGATTTGAATACCGTGAAGCAGGAGATGCTCGCCTCCACGAATCAAGCAAATATTTCCGGCAGCCTGGCACAGGGGCTTCGAGGCGCTGATGTCTTTATCGGCGTTTCTGCACCGGACATCCTGCACGCGGCGGATGTGGCACAGATGAACTCCGGAGCGATCGTCTTCGCGATGTCGAACCCCACGCCCGAGATCATGCCCGAAGAAGCACTCAAAGGTGGTGCCGCGGTCGTCGCCACCGGGCGCAGCGACTATCCGAATCAGGTAAATAATGTGCTGGCGTTTCCCGGAATCTTCCGCGGCGCGCTGGATATCCGCGCTTCGGAAATCACGCAGGCCATGAACATTGCCGCCGCCGAAGCATTGGCAGATTTAGTGAAGAACCCCACTGCTGAGAAAATCATCCCGAGTATTTTTGATCCGGGCGTAGCGGAAGCTGTGGCAACAGCGGTAAAGAAGAGCGTGTGAAAGTTTAAACGACCACCGGCTAGAAGACCGGTGGATTTGCTGAAGACTGGAAGTCATTCTATCCTAAAATTATCCTTCCCTTCTTCCCCTTCAAAATGGTGCTCAATATAATCTTTTATCATCTTC
>Ga0134122_10003109_pt1 | contig 12273 bp, 12 predicted proteins | sample KB302_FD_96461 | JGI IMG/M metagenome (GOLD analysis project Ga0134122, IMG submission 96461) | Terrestrial soil microbial communities without Nitrogen fertilizer from Kellogg Biological Station, Michigan, USA - KB3-0-2 | ecosystem: Environmental > Terrestrial > Soil > Unclassified ...
CAGCACGTGAACACCACCGATTCGGCCGTGCGCATCACGCACCTGCCCACCAATATCGTGGTGGCCAGTCAACAGGAACGCTCCCAGATCAAGAACCGGGCGATCGCCTGGGCCATGCTCAAATCGCGGCTTTACGAGCAAGAGCTCAAGCGCCGCGAGGAGAAGGCAAGCGCCGCGGCCGCCAGCAAGACGGAAATCGGCTGGGGACACCAGATCCGCTCTTACGTGATGCAGCCCTACCAGCTCGTCAAAGACCTCAGGACCGGCACGCAGAGCAGCGATCCGCAGGGGGTGCTCGACGGTGATCTCGATCCGTTCATCGAGGCGGCATTGGCGCACAAAATGTCGGGCGCGCCGGCGGCCAAGGTGGAAGACATCGACTAGGGGCGCGCACGAGGCTTTGCGTCATGGCACCGCCGCTCGCAACTGATGAGGAGCCCAATTGATGACCCGCGTGCCGCTGCTGGCCTCGAGCGATCTGCCAGCCGAATATGCCAGCATTTATGAGGAGTTCGTCGAGAGCTACGGACCCTTTCGCAACCAGGCGGCCGTGCTCGCGCATGTGCCGCCCGCGCTCGAGCACCTGAGCAAGCTGCTGATGGAGTTGAAGGCACGCCAAGGCGTCAAGCCGCGCTACATCGAACTTGCCATCGTCGTGACCTCCAAACTCAATGCCTGCCGCTACTGCGTCGCCCATCACGCGCCCAAGCTCGCCGTCGCCGGGCTCTGCGAGGCCGCCGTCGAGCAACTGCCGCAGGCCGAGCATCCCGATCTCGATGCCGTCGATCGCCTGGTGATTGCCTACGCCATCGCGGTCACTGAGACACCGGGCCGGATTGCCGAGGCGATGTTCGATCGGTTGCGCCAACATTTCAGCGCCGCCCAGATCGTCGAGCTGACGCTGCGCATCGCGCTATGCGGCGCCTACAACCGCCTGGCCGAAGCGCTGGCCATCGACAGTGAGCTCGAACTCGCGCAGCCCGCGCCGGTGGCCGCACAATAGGGTGAAGGTGCCGACGCGCCATGCCGGGCGAGGAAGTCCGCGCCACGGGAGCCAAGAGCCCCCGCACCGCCGAGCCGAGCGCCAAGCTCCGCGTGCTTGCCAGCGAGGGGTTTGCCGACTACGCGCTGATCGACAGCGGCAACGGGCGCAAGCTCGAGCGCTTTGGTCGCTTCACGGTCGACCGCCCCGAGCCGCAGGCGATGTGGCAGCCGGCGCTCGCTGCCGGCGCCTGGCAACGCGCCGACGCCGTCTTCAAGGGGCTCGATAAGGAGGAGGAAGGGGAAGGCGGGCGCTGGCGCAGCGAACAGCCGCTGCCTGAAAGCTGGCCGGCCCGGGTCCTGGGCGTGACGGCGCTCTGCCGCCTGACGAATTTTCGGCATCTGGGACTATTTCCCGAGCAGCTGCCGCTTTGGCAATGGATGCTGGGCGAATTGGCGAAGGTCGAGGCGAGGCCGCAACGCCTGCTCAACCTTTTTGCCTATACGGGCGTTGCCTCGCTGCTGGCCGCCAAGGCCGGGGCCGAGGTCACCCACCTCGATGCCTCCAAGCGCGCCGTCGGCTGGGCCAAAGAGAACCAACTGCAGTCGGGACTGGGGACGGCGCCGATCCGCTGGATCGTCGAGGACGCCCGCAAGTTCGTGGCGCGCGAGCTGCGGCGCGGTAAAAGCTACCATGCCATTCTGGTCGATCCGCCCAAGTTCGGGCGCGGGCCGGCCGGCGAGGTGTGGGACGTCTTTCAAGATCTTCCTGCCTTGTTGCGCGACTGCGTGGCCTTGCTCGACAAGGAGCGGGCCTGCCTGGTGCTCACCACCTACGCCATCAGGGCCTCGGCGCTGGCCGGCGATGGGCTCGTGCGCGAGTGCGTGCGTGGGCGCGCCGGCGTGGTCGACAGCGGCGAGCTGGCCGTGATCGAACAGGCGGCCTCGCGGCTGCTTCCGACCGCAAATTTCAGCCGCTGGAGCAGTGATGCGATCGCGCCCTGAGCTGCGTGCAGGCACGCGCACCATCACCAGCCTGCAAAATGAGCGCGTGAAGCTCATTCGCTCGCTTGAGATGCGCAAGGCGCGACGCGAGACGGGGCTGTTCGTGGCGGAGGGGACCTCGCTCTTGCTGAGCGCACGGCTGGTCGGCTGGGTCCCCAAGATCCTGCTGTTTTTGGCGGGTGGCCGACAAACGGAGGTCGCCAGCGAGCTCACGCGCTGGGCCGAGGGTGCCGGTGCGGAGTGTCTCGAGGTGTCGGTGGCCGTACTCGCCAAGCTTGCCGGCAAGGACAATCCGCAGAATATGCTGGGCGTGTTCGAACAACGCTGGGCCGGCCTGCCCGAGGCTAGGGCGGTGCCGGGCAGCGCCCTTTGGGTGGCGCTGGAGGCACCGCGCGACCCCGGCAATCTCGGCACCATCCTGCGCACCAGCGAGGCCGTGGCGGCAAGCGGGGTCATCCTGATCGGCCACAGTTGCGATCCCTATTCGCGCGAAGCGGTGCGCGCCAGCATGGGCTCGATTTTCAACGTGCCCGTCGTGCGCCTGGAGGCCCAGCCGTTCCTGGCTTGGCGTGCCGCCTGGCAGGGCGAGGTGGTCGGCACGCATCTCGAGGCACGAATAGACTTTCGCCAGTCGGGCTATCGGGGGCCGCTGTTGCTTGTGATGGGCAGTGAAGGGCCGGGCCTGTCCGACGAACTCGCGCGCGCTTGTTCGCGCCTCGTCAAAATACCGATGGCGGGCAGCCTCGATTCGCTCAATCTGGCGGTGGCGAGCGCGCTGGTGCTCTATGAAATGCGCAAGGATCGCTTGCGCCTCGACGGGACGCCAAGCCGATCCTAGAAGCGGAAACGTAAATAGCCGACGCCGTCGCCACTGTCGCGCGGCCGACCGGGGTAGTTCTCCCAGAAGTCGACGGTCTGGCGGCGCAAGGTGTCGCTGCAACTGAAGGCGCACTCATACCAGGTTCCGCCTGGCAGTCCCACTTCCAGTCGTCCCTTGCTGTTGCGCCGCACCGGCGCGGTGGCCGTGCCGTGGCCATAAAAGCTTTCGGCGACGACCACGCCGAGCTCCCCGCGCTGGCGCGGCCGATCTTGCGCGGCCGCTAGCGACGGCAAGGCCAGCAGGACCCCCACAAACGTGACGGCGATGGACCTCAGCATGTCTCCTCATCTCCCCATCGAGGTGCCAGTGCGGCGCCTGCCCGTGTGGCTCCTGCCCAAGTGGTGCCTGCCCAAGTGGTGCCTGCCCGAGTGGCGCCTGCCAGTATGGCGTCTATCGGCGTGGCGCGTATTGGTGCGGCGCGGCATTGGCTGCGCACGCTACAGCCAGTTGGTGTTCGAATCGCGAATGTCGCAAGGCGTCCTCGCCGATCCCGGCCGGCCTGTAGCCAGCCAGTCACACCGAACCGGGCCGGGGCGTTGGGCGGGGGCGTCGGGCGAGGACGTCAGGCGATGCGGCCGGCGAGCTCATCTTCGATATGGATGCGGATGATGTCTTCGAAGCTGGCGTCGGCCTTGAAGCCCAGGGACAATGCGCGCTGGGGTGCGAAATTGCGGGGCCAGCCCGCTACCACGCCTTCGATGAAGGGATCGGGTTGCCGGCGAATGCGGGCCGCCACCTTATCGCCGGCGACCGCCTTCAAGGCGGCGATTTGCTCGCCCACGGTCACGGACACGCCCGGCATGGTCAGCGCGCGCCGGGGGCCGACCTTGCCGGTGTCGAGGCTGGCGGCGTGGATGAGGAAGCCAACCGCGGCCCGCGGCGAGGCGTGCCAATGCCTGACGCTCTCGGCAACGGGGAGCACCGCCGGCTCGCCGGCGAGCGGCTCGCGCATGATGTTGGAGAAGAAGCCGGAGGCCGCCTTGTTGGGCTTGCCGGGCCGCACGCAGATCGTCGGCAGGCGGATGCTGAGACCGTCGAGCAGGCCCTTGCGCGTGTAGTCGGAAATCAAGAGCTCGCAAATGGTCTTCTGGGTACCGTAGGAGGTGAGGGGCGTATTGAAGAACTCATCGTCGATGGCCTCGGGAAACGGCGCGCCAAACACGGCAATTGAGCTCGTGAAGACGAGGCGCGGCTTGTGGCCCGCGGCGCGGATGGCCTCGAGCAGCAGCCGCGTGCCGTCGAGGTTGATGCGGTAGCCCTTGTCGAAATCGAGCTCCGCCTCGCCCGAGACGATGGCCGCCAGGTGAAAGATGAGGTCGGGGCGATCGGCGATGAGCCGTTCGGCCTCGCCGGCGGTGGGCAGATCGCCGGTTACAATCTTGACCGGGATCTTGGCTGCCGCCGGCGGCGTGGCGGGCACCACATCATAAAGTGTCAGGCTCGAAACGGTCTTGCCGGCGAGCTCCCCGTCGCGCGCCAGGCGCTGGGCCAGCTTGCGGCCGACCATGCCGGCCCCGCCGATGATGAGAACGTGCATTGGCCAACTCCCTTGCCGCTAGCCGAGCCTCACGCCACAGGCCGCGGCCCATTTGAGGCCCGCGAGCGTACCCGCTCTTGGCCGATACTCGCAGCCGATGTAGCCCTGAAAGCCCAACGCGTCGATCTTTTCGAACAGCCAGCGGTAGTTCATCTCTCCTGCGTCCGGCTCGCCGCGATCGGGTGGACTGGCGATCTGGTAGTGGCGCGCGAGCGGGGCGAATTCATCGATCGCCATCGCCACGTCACCCTCCTCGATCTGGCGATGGTAGAGGTCGAATTGCAGACCGAGGTTGGGTTCGGCCACCTCGTGGATGATGGCGCGCGCCTCTGAGGTCTTGTTCAGGAAAAAGCCCGGAATGTCGCGGCGGTTGATGGGTTCGATCAGAATTTCGGCTCCGGCCGCGGCCGCCAGTCGCGCGGCCTTTTTCAGGTTGGCAACGTAAACATCGCGCCGCGCGCCATGGTGTAGGAGGCCCGGCATGACGTGGATGCGGCGTCCTCCCGTTGCCTGCGCATAGCCGAGCGCGGTCTCGAAGGCGGCGGCAAAGTCCGCCTCGCGTCCCGGCAGCGCTGCCAGGCCGCGCTCACCCTTGCTGGCGTCGCCGGTCGGCGCATTGAAGAGCGCAAGGGTGAGATTGTTGGCGTTGAGACGCCCGGCGATTTCCGGCGCCGACGCGGCATAAAGATCGGTCGATTCGACGGCTTTGAAGCCGGCCTTGGCGGCGGCCTCGAAACGGTCGAGGAAGGCAAGCTCGGTAAACAGAAAGTTAAGATTGGCGGCGAAACGGGGCATCGGTACACCTGCGCAGTTGTCTCACACTACAAGGTAAAGCCGCCGTCGGGGATGATCGAGGAGCCGGTCATATAGGCCGACTCCTCGGAGGCGAGGTAGACGGCGGCATAGGCAATCTCCTCGGCGCTGCCGAGCCGACCCATCGGCTGGCGGGCGATGAACATTTCGCGGGCCTTGTCCTCGCCGCCGAGCTGACGGCCCAAGGCGCGAATGCGTTCCTCGAGCGACGGTGTCTGGATGGTACCCGGGCAAATGCAGTTGCAGCGGATGCCCTTGCCAATGAAATCGATGGCCACGGCCTTGGTCAGGCCCACCACGGCGGCCTTGCTGGCTCCATAGATGTAGCGGTTGGGCGCCGCCTTGGCGGCACCCACCGTGGAGGCGATGTTGATGATTGAACCTTTGCCCTGCCGCAGCATGCCCGGCAGGAAGGCTTTGATCGTGCGGTGCATGGATTTGACGTTGAGATCAAAGGCGAAGTCCCATTCCTGGTCGGTGGCGTCAAGCACGCTGCCGTGGTGCACGAAACCCGCTGCATTGAAAAGCACGTCGACCGCGCCAAGCCGCTTGGCCTCGGCCTCGATTGCCGCCGTGTCGCGGGCGTCGAGCGCGATCAGCTCGGCGACGCCGGCCTCCTCGAGGCCGGCCAGGCCCGCCCTGTTGAGATCGCTGGCGATCACGCGGGCGCCTTCACGCGCAAAGGCAATGGCCGTGGCGCGGCCGATGCCGGCGGCGGCGGCGGTGCAGAAGGCGACCTTGCCCTTGAGACGATCGGCCATGCTGGCTCCTTGCGCGGGGCTGCCACGCGCATTGCGCGACAGGACCGCCTTCGATTGCTACGCGCATGGTGGGCCGAGCGGCGGGCGGGGGTCAAGCCGAACCGGCGGGTCGATCTTAAGCCGCGGCCTCCGGTTTCGGGCGCGACGGGGCCGGAAACGCGGCGGCGCCGGGCCGCGCCGCCAAAAAATGCTGGGCCAGGTCGACGCTGCTGGTTACCCCGACGGCGCGACCGTGACGCGCCAGCCACTTGTCGGCTTCGGTTTGGCCCGCCGCGCACAGGTGGAGCAGAAGTTCAAGATCGGGTTTGACCTTGCTTTCCGGCGACAGCGCACCGGTGACGCGGCCGGCCTCGATCAGGTGAAAGCGGTGGCGCACAAGGCGCCGATCGCCGGCTTGCCCGGGGCGCAACCAGCGGGGGGCATTGCGGCGGGCGGCCTCGATCACCTCCACGTCGCGCAGCATCGGCTGATTGAAGGTAATGTGGTTGATGCGGGCGGTGATCTCGCGCGCGCTGGTGGGAAGGCTCTCCACGATCATCGGGTTGAGTTTGACGATCAGCGTATCGGCAACGGGGCTGTCACGCGCCAGCGTGACAAGATCGGGATTGGCGCTGAAGCCGCCGTCCCAGTAGGCGCGGCCGTCGACCGATACGGCGTGATGCAGGCTCGGCAGGCAGGCGGAGGCCAGCACGCACTCCACGATCAGCTCACGGCGGCGAAAGAGCCGCGGCCTGCCGGTGCGAACGTCGGTGGCCGCGATCAGGAGCTCGGGACCCGGTTGCGTGCGCAGCAAGGCGAAATCGACATGCGCCTCGAGCACCTTGCGCAAGGGGTCGAAGCCCAACGGATTGAAGTCGTAAGGTGAGAAGAGCGTGGCAACCTGGGCCAGCGTTTGTGAGCGCGACAGCCCGGCGAGCCACGGGTTGAACCGCATCAGATCCGGCACGCCGGCCTTGGCGACGGCCTCCCACACAGCGCGCAACTTGGCGCGCGCGCTGGCCCCGTCGCCCTCGGCGAGGCCGGCCGCCAGCGCCACGGCGTTCACCGCCCCCGCACTGGTGCCGCTGATCCAGCCGAGCTCGAGGTCTGGCTCCTCGAGCAGGCGGTCGAGCACGCCCCAGGTGAAGGCGCCGTGCGCCCCGCCGCCTTCCAAGGCCAGATTGATGCGCCGCGGCCGCCGCCAAAATCGCAGCAATGATCGCCCCCTGCCGATGGCAAACCTCCGCGCTCAAGACCGCCGAACCGGGGCGACATCATGGCAGCACGTCGAATGCCAGCACAGCCGGTATGCCATCAATTGTGCGATACTCGGCGCGAATGCCGTAGGCGGCGGCAAGGTGGGCGCGCGTCAGTACGGCGGCCGGTGGTCCCGCGGCCAGGGCGCGGCCGGCGTTGAGGAGCACAATTTTGTGACAAAAGCGTGCGGCAAGCGACAGGTCGTGCAGCGCGACGAGGACGGTGCGGCCGCTTGCCGCAAACGCGGCAAGGTGCTGAAACAGCGTGAGCTGGTGGGCGGGATCGAGGCCGGCGGCTGGCTCGTCGGCGACGAGCACTTGTGGGTCCTGCGCCAAGGCGCGCGCCAAGAGCACGCGGGCCTGTTCGCCACCCGACATTGCCAAGACCGGGCGGCCCGCCAGCGGCGCGATGTCCATGGCGGCGATGGCGCGCTCGATGGCCGCGCGGTCGGTGGCGGTTTCCCCTTGCCCCATGGCCTGATGCGGTAAGCGGCCGAGGGCCACGACGGTGCGGGCCGTGAGCGCCCAGTGAACGGTGCGCTCCTGCGGCAGGTAGGCGAGGCTGCGGGCCAACTCCCGGCGCGGCCAGGCGTCGAGCGTGCGGCCATTGAGCCGGACCACGCCGGCGGCGGCCGGAATGAGGCCGGCCAAGACCTTGAGCAGAGTGGTTTTGCCGGCACCGTTGGCGCCGAGCACGGCGGTCAGCTCGCGCGGCTCTGCCGCGAGGTCGACACCCTTGAGAACCTCGCGTCCCCGCAACTGGACCCTGAGGTTGCCGGCCTCGAGCTTCATGGCGCCAACTCGCTGCGGGTCTTGAGGACCAGCCAGATGAAGAAGGGGGCGCCAAACAGCGCGGTCAGCACGCCGATCCTCACCTCTGCCCAGGGCTCAAGCAGGCGCAAGGCGATGTCGGCCAGGAGCAGAAACGCGGCGCCACCGATGAGGCTCGCCGGCAGCAGCAGGCCGGGACGATGGCCGATCGAGGGCCGCAGCGCGTGCGGGACCAGGAGGCCCACGAAGCCGATCACGCCGGTAATCGCGGTGGCGGCGCCGACGCTGAGCGCCACGCCGACCATAATGTTGCGGCGGGTGCGACGGGCGTCGATGCCGAGGCTCAGGGCGGCGTCCTCGCCGAGGGTCAAGGCATCAAGCGCGCGGCCGACCAGCAGCAGCAACCCCATGCCGGCGAGCATCAAGGGGGCGCCGAGCCACACCTGGGTGAGGCTGCGATCGGAGAGCGAGCCCATCAGCCAGAACACCATCTCGATCGAGGCGAAGGGATTGCGCGACAAGTTGAGGGCGAGCGAGATCAGTGCGGTCGCGGTGGCCGAGACGGCAAGGCCGGCCAGGATGAGCGTGAGCGGGCCGCCGCGAAGCCCGGCAAGCGCCGCCACGGCGAGGAGCGCCGCCGCGGCGCCCAGAAGCCCACCGACCGGTAGCGCCAGCGAGAGGACCTGCGAGAGACCGAGGTGGATGGCGAGCACGGCGCCGAGGGCGGCGCCGCCGGAGACGCCGAGCAGCGTTGGTTCGGCGAGGGGATTGCGCAAATAGCCCTGCAGGGCGGCGCCCGCCAGACCGAGCGTGGCGCCGACGAGGGCGCCCAAGATGGCGCGCGGCAAGCGAATTTCCCAAAAGATGAGCCGGCCGGCTTCCCCGGTGTGCGGCCAGCCGAAACCGGAGGGACCGATGGCGAGCGAGAGCGCAAAAGCCATGAGTACCAGCGCGCTCAAGCCCACGAACAGCCCGACCGGGAAGGCCTCTCGGCTGGTTGTCGTCATGGACGCTGACCTCCAAGCGTGCTGCGCGCGGTGGCGAGTTTTTCGACGACGTCGGCGATATGCGGCGTGCCGCACAGCCAGAGCTGCCACGGCAGTTCGAGGGAGGCGCGCTCCCGGCGCAAGCGCAGCAGGGCTGGGTGGCGCAGATTGTCCGCCGCCGCCGTCGGGTAGTCGTCGCCGCGGCTTGCCAGCAGCAAGAGGTCCGGTGGCTCGGCGACGATCAGCTCGAGCGGTACGCGACCGTTGGGCGCCAGCCGGTAGTCGCGTGCCTTGTTGCGATAGCCGGCCGCAGCGAGGGCGGCATCGGCCAAACTGTTGGGGCCCGAGACGACGCCGCCGACCTGGTAGAGGAGGGCGCTCGGATGGGCCACGGCGGGCAGCGCTGGTGCCGCGACTGCGGCAAGGCGCCGATCGAAGTCGGCCAGCATGGCTTCGCCGCGGGCCACCGCGCCGATCGCCTGGGCCACGGTCTTGACGGCGGTGCGCACGCCATCGAGATCCTGCGCCAGAGGCACTACGACGAGATTGCGCTCAAGGCGGCGCAGCAAGCCGATGGTGGCCGCCACGCCGAAGGGCCCGGCCAGGATGAGGTCGGGGTCGTAACGCAACACCTCCTCGGCTGCCCCGTGCGTGATCGGAATGCCGCGTGCCTTCTCGGGGATGGCCGACACGGAGGTATCGCTGGCGAGGTGGGTGACGGCTGCGATGTGCGCGCGGGGTGCCAGCTCGATCAAGAGCTGGTCGGTGCACAGGTCTAATGACACGATGCGCTGCGATTTGCCTTGTGCCAGAGCATGCCACGGCGCGGCTACCAGCGCCAGGAAGACGCCAAGCGCTGCAGCCGTTAAGCAAGCGGCAAGAACGGTGCGCGGTTGCACGCGAGTTTGGGGTCCGCCCTTTTTTGCTGCAACAGACGCGTTATTTGGCCCAACTGCCGCCGACGCCGTCTGGGCCGCCAAAAGTTAGCTTGACGCCAGCAAACGCGGTGATCGGGGCTGCTTCAAAGCCGAACACCTCTTGATAGCTTGCATCGAAGAGATTCTCCACCCGTGCGAACAACTCGACGCCGGGCTGCAGCTTGTAGGAGGCGGCGGCATTGACCAACCAATAAGCGTCGAGCAGGCCACGGCTGGTCGGCACCGGAAAGCCGGCAATGGGATCATTGAAGAAACGGATGTCCGTCTGGTCACCATTGTAGATCACGCCGAGGGAGGCATTGCCCCGGCCATTGGCGAAGACATAGTTGATGTCGGCGCGCGCCGCGTTGCGGGGGCGACGAATCTCCTGGACCCCGTTTGGCTCTTCGGCATCGAGGAAGGTATAGGCGAAGGTTGCCGTCAAGCTGGCGCTCAAACGGGTGTGAAGGGCAAGCTCAAGACCCTGACGCAGGCTGATCCCGGGCAAATTGATCAAGGTCGGATTGGGCGCGGCCAACCCCGAATTGCCGATCTTGTTGCTGAGGTCGGTGTGGAAGTAGGTAACGTCCAACGTCGTCACCGGCCCAAGGCTGAATTCGATGCCGGCGTCCCAGCCCTTCGATTGTTCGGGTTGCAGATTGGGATTGGCGATAAAGAATGGGCCGGGGAACTTGCCAAACTGCTCGAACATGGCCGGGAATTTGACGGCCGTGCCGATGCTGGCGTGGGGTCGCACACCCAACGGCTTGAGGTTCCAGGTGCCCGATACGCGCCAGGTGGTGAAGTCATCGAAGACACTATTGTCATCGTGGCGCACGCCGGCGGTGATGGCCGCCTGGTTGGCAAATTCGCCCCGCCACTCGCCGGCAAACGACAAGCGATCGCGTGTGCGCGTGACCTCGTCGCCGAGGCTACCCCCGGGTGTGAAGCCTTCCGTCTCTCGTTCCACCAGGCCACTGAGCGAATGCTTGGCCGCCCACAGCATTGGCGTCTCGAAGCGTTGCGTGACGAGGTAGCTATAAGTTGTGCGCTCGCCGTCGTTGCTGGTGATGAAGGCCGGTGGCCCAAATTCCAGGTCGCGATCGGAGATCGTGGTAGAGTTGTGATCGACACGAAACTGGTGCGTCAATTGCTTGTTGAAGGTATCCCAGGTCAGCCGCACGCCCCCCAGAAACAGCCGATCATGCAAGGTCGACGGGTCGTCGATGGTGGTGGACAGCGTATTGGGGGGGCCACCGAAGCCGTCGCGCTCCGCCCGCTTGTCCACCTGCCGCAGATGAAAGTCGAGGTTGACATTTTCCGTGACCAGCAAACCGGCCCGGAAGGTGAAGGTCCGCAGCTGCATGCCGTCGGCCTCGTCACCGAACGGGGAAATGTTAAAGCCATTGGTGTTGCGCAAATGCGCGGCCAAAGAGAAGTTGGCCCAGCGGTTGCCCCCGGCTAGCCGCGCCGCCACATCGCTGGTCCCGAGTGATCCTGCCTCCGTGCGCACGGTGAGCGTCGTTGGGCCTTGACCGCGGCGCGTCGTGATGTTGATGACGCCGCCGACCGCATTCGAGCCATAAAGGGCGCTCATCGGGCCGCGGATGACCTCGATGCGATCGATGTCTTCCGCCGACAAATTGGAAAAATCGAATTCACCGTCGGTGCTATTGTTGGCCTCCACGCCGTCGATGAGCACCAGTGTCTGATTGGCCTCGGCGCCGCGAATGCGGACCTGGGTAATACTGCCAAAGGCGCCGCTGCGGTTGACCGACACGCCGGGCAGGCTGCGCAAGGCATCCGCCACTTGACGGATCTGGCGTGCGCGCAGCTCTTCCCCGGTGATGACGGTCACCGCCGTGCCGAGCATGTCACGCGGGATGCCGGAGGCATCACCCGGTTGCGTCTCATTCGAAGGCGCCGCGTCGCCGGACCCAGGTGCCGGGGCCGGCGGCGCCACGGGCCGCGCTGCCAGCGTGGCGCCTTCCACGCGTATGCCAGGTAACTGGGTGGTTTGTGCCGTCCCGCTGGCGGGAACGGCAATGAGGGCAGCGAGCCCGAGCAAGGAAAAGTTCACCGACGACGAACGCATGACGCCTCTCCGAACAAAGGAGCGGAGGGCTGCGGCGGCTTTGATTGAGCGCAAACGAGCAACAGCAAAGCTTGGACCCCGACGGGCGCCCTGTGGCGCCATCGGCTAGAGCACTGCAGGCTGCGATTGCACCTGAGACATCACCGGCACGACCCTCAACTCGAACACAGAGCCGTCGCCACTACGGTGATCCGTTCGCCGGCGCGCCCCGCGTCGGTGATGGGCGACTCGTGCCGGCAGGTCTCCTGGCTCGCGGCTCCAAGCGCATCACTCCCGCCTTCCCGCCGATTGG
>Ga0134122_10003111_pt1 | contig 12267 bp, 14 predicted proteins | sample KB302_FD_96461 | JGI IMG/M metagenome (GOLD analysis project Ga0134122, IMG submission 96461) | Terrestrial soil microbial communities without Nitrogen fertilizer from Kellogg Biological Station, Michigan, USA - KB3-0-2 | ecosystem: Environmental > Terrestrial > Soil > Unclassified ...
AAACAAGTCATTGCTCGATCCAATTATGTGTCTCATATGTTTGTTTACACCATTCTTAAAAAGATTTGGGTCAAAAACAAAGCACCGGGATGAAAAAACGCATTGAACGAAATAAAAAAAGGGGTGCTTTATTCTCATCTCAGATCTCATTGTCGTCTTCTTCTCCTTGGTCATCCTCGCTCTCTCCCGAACTGAAAAAGTCTTCGTAAGGGTCCTCGTCACTGTCACTGCTTTCATCGCCTTCTGCTTCCCCTCCCAAACCAGGTTCGAGTTCGGCCCATTCTACCATCACGTCTTCGTCACCTTCCATGTCTGGGGTCATTGCTTCCATCATACTTGGAGTGACAGCTTGCATAAAAGTAGGACAGATGCGGAATGTGACTACGTTGTTTCCCCTTTTCGCGCGATCTCTCTGCATAATATTCACAATTTCCACAAGCATGGCATGCACTCGCAACAAAATCATGTGTCGTAGTGCCTCGACTGCTTCTGGCGCCACCCGGGTAAACCGATCGCCTGTTTCATCCAGCATGCAATCGCGAACGGCCTTTCGAACAGGTAAATAAATCTCTGGTTCCGAGGTCCATTGTGCCACCCCAGCAATTGCATCTTCGGCATCCATTTCCTGTGACATAAACAACGTAACCCCGTTTTCAACTTGTTCTAAGGTCAAAGTTTTCGCCTTGCATTTACCAATTGAAAAACTCACATTGTGCATGATCGCTTTCACCCATTCATGAATGCGCTCGTTCATTTCAACTAAAAAAGTCGCAGCGATGCGGGGGCGTTCTTGACCACTCACCAATTGCACCAAACGACGAATGGATGTATCTCGCATCAGTTTGGAATGTTTCTGTGTCGTTCGTGATCGAGACATTGTTGCTGCAGGTTTCGCGGTCTTTGTTTTGGATTTTTTCTTGGGTTTTTTTGACGTTTTCTTTGCAGCCGACGCCTTTTTCGCCGAAGCCGGTTTTTTGGTGGCCGAAGCTTTTTTAGCCGAAGCCGATTTTTTGGTGGCCGATGTCTTATTTGGTGGTGATTTCTTTTTGGGGGGTGACTTCTTTTTTGGTGGAGATTTCTTTTTAGGGGGTGAAGCCTTCTTTTCCGGAATTAACTTTTTCTTTTTGCCAACTTCCATGATGTCAATGACTTCATCGTCTGAAGTATCGTATTCTTCGGTACTTGGTTCATTCAGCTTTTCTTCCAATTCTTTTTGAGCCGCTTGGCGTTCCATTCGACGACGCTCAGCAGGACTTGCTACCTTTTTTTCTTGAATGTCGGTCAAAACTTGATTGACACCTTTTACAGCAGTGATCGAGTCTTTCAATTCCGCAACCGCTTCTTTTGTTTCTTTCACACTTGCCCCAGCTGCAACCAACGCGGTACGCTCCTTCGTCAATGCGTCTTGCAAAGCTGCTGTTGCGTCACTGGCTTTCTCTTTTGCTCCTGCAACAGCAATTGCAGCTGCTTCTTCCGCGTCGCGTTTTCGTCGCGCTATGACTTGTTCACGAGCGGATTGTAGCCGTGCAAGGCGTTGCGTTCGTCCAATCGTTTGCCTTGTCAAAATTCCTCCTCCCAATGACATTTTCTGGTTGGTTTTTTTGTTGTCTTTCTTTTTTTATTATTCTTGGATTGATTTTGTATTGAGGGGCTGCAGGGTTTTTTTTCTTTTTTGGTTGGATACGTGATCCAAAATTTTTTTTAGATGTTATACAATTGGGGGAGAACAAATCCAACGATGACTTCGACAGATGTTACCAAATTGATTAAAATGATTGCGTTGTTTCGTACTCATGCCGATTATGAATTAGAAGCAAGTGTGGGCATTCGTGCAGCTTCCTCAGACTTGGAGATTCCACGATCAGTTCCAAAACAAGATTTTCAACATTTTCAAAAAGCCGTAGCAGAAAACGTGGAAAACGGGGTGTTTGAAAAGGTGATGGATGGAAATATCGCCGGCGACTGTTTTTATGCCGACAGTGTGCGTGTTCGTTGTCCCAAAATAGGATGTTCCGAGTGTGTTCGCAAAGTACCTGTGATGAAAATGCAAGGAACATGTGCACTTGTTCCTACCCATCGTTTTCTATTTCACTTAAAACAAGAACAAGATCTAAAAACAGAAGCAGAGCGCTATCTGACCGAAGTTCCTGTGTTTTTGCGAGTGACAAAGACATGGGCATACAAGTTCAAAAATGCGTATCTGTACACGTTCAAAGAAGTGTATTCTGGTTTGACAAAGGAAGAAGCCCTGAATTCGACAGAAACATACGAAATTGAAATTGAATTGTTACACGATGCCACATATCTAGATGCCAAAACAGATGAAGAAATTGCGCATTCGTTCATTCAAAAAGTTTTGCGATTTTGCCCTTACATCAACAAAAAAGATAATACGGCATGCAAACTATCTCTCGTATTTGGAGATGTTCAAGGAGGAGCTCCTTCTACGACGCTGACACCGCATGTTCCGAAACCAATCAAAATACCAGAAATGAAACAAACGACATTGCAATTGGTTCCAAAGCGTACTTCCGCCATCAAAATCAAGGTCGAAGAAGAGGATGAACCTTCACAACCAGCTCCCAAACGTGGCAAAAAAGAGACTGTGAAAAAAGAACCGAAGTTGACAAACAAAAAATAAAAACTATCCCGCGTTTGCTTTGCACACACAAAAAAAAAGACAAAATTGTAACGAAAAAAAAAAGATGGCGAATCGGTTTGCGGGAGGGGATGATACATCACAACGTCATTTAAGGTATTTGATTCATTGTGGTAGTCCAGAATCGTTCATGGCCCATCGGTTAGAATTTCAACGGCAAGGTTCCGCTGTCGAATGTTTGCGTAAAGGGTATGGAATGGGAGAACGTCATCAAATTTTCCCTTTGCCAACGGATAATACAGACGACATAGCAAATCAAGATTATCGACCCATTCCAGATGATGACCAGTTATTGCGTGACGAACAAAATCAAGTAATTCAAGATTGGGATGCATTGGTACAAGGATATGGGTTGATGAATGCGCCTATTCCTAGAGAAATTCGTCTTGATATTCAGGAAGATTTACCACGACGCAATGTGCGATGGCGTAATTTAACGGAAATTGACGCAGAGGGAAAATGGCATCCAGAAGTACTTGAAGTATTAGAATTGGCTCAAAACTATCTCTTACCACAAGCACGACTGTACCGTGCTCATTTTTTTGGATTCGTGGAACCTATTGTAGGGGCGGATGGAGTCATCAACGAAAGGCGTAAACGAGAATTTCGATTTTTAGATCATGTGATGGATTTATCTCGCGTGCGTAGTATTTTTTCGAGCGCAGATGTTAGAAAGATGTTTGAATTGGATGCAAAAGGTAGCTTGTTTTTTGCTTTACCATTAATAGCAGAACAATTGTACGAGTTACCTGGTTCATTTGATCAAAGTTTTGTGTTGTGTGAAGTCGATCAACTTCAATCAAGAATCATGTTTTATGCACCTCTCAACACGTCGTTAATGTGGTACCGCAACATCATGATCCAACAGTTCGTTATGCCACGCAATACGCGGTGGCGTGTCCAACATATGATTGTGCCTACCTTGACAAACATGCTGTTTTTGTTATGTCGACGATTTCTTGGCTACTCTGTTTTGCGATCCCAGTTCGATATTGTGCCCGACGAAGATCAAGTACAATACGTATTAACTGTTTTACACACGCTCAAGCAATTGGCTCCTCCTCTCCCTGTGATTGGACCAGCGGCGGCCTAGTAGTAGACTCAAACTGTGTAAACAAAAAACAGAGTTCACGGGGAGATGCATGGGAGCAGACACAGATACGAAATCGATCACGATCCATTTGACAAATGCCAAACATCGTGTTCCATCGATCGACTTCTTTACAAAACCATGATGCTGACAGTAATAGTTCAACTGGATTCGATACCCATTTTTGTACGTCACACACCTTGTCAAAAATACGTGATAGATAAACAACTTGTCGTTTCGAATTTTGGAGGTTTTTTTGATTTTGATTTTGCCATAAACGAAAAGCACTTGCTGATAAGCGAGAGCCTGGAGAGTTGTTCGAACCAATCCAAATATAATGAAAACCGGAAATGGGCAAGGCATCAAGTGCACCAAAATGAGCAACGCGAATATGAACATCACGATTTTGTTTCATGCACACACGAAGCAAAAAATCCGTGATGATAGCTTTCGATTCGCTTGTCTTTGGAACACGTAAAAAAGGTTGTACAAGTGGGAATTCCAATGGGAAAAAGGTATCATAATCGATGGATAGTGTATTATCACACGGAATTTCATTCAATGCGGTTTTTAGCAATTGACATGTCTCACGTGATGGACGTCCATCTCCAAAATGCAATCTTGATTCGGTTGGATAATAAAAACCAATTCCACCAAGGCAATGCCCAGATGCAAACACAAAAATGAGTCTTCTATTGTTCAAAACGCACCATTCATTTGGTTTTAGATTGTCACACAAAATCCCATCTAATGTTTTTTCTAGTGTGTCTTCCAGTATCTTTTTTGTTTCACTAGTACAGTGTATACTACATGGAAATGTACGGCTGATGACAGTGTGGTCTGAATGGGCATGAGTTAAAATAAAAGTCGTGAGGTTGCATTGAGAAGAATCTGTTTTGGGGAATTTATCAACTTTAATCATGATGCAATAAAAGAGCAAAAGAAAAAACAAAAACTTGGGGATGTGGTTGTTGAAATTTTTGTTTTATTTGTTTGTCTTTCTTCTGTTTATTGGTTTAATTGTGTTAAGTATTCTGTTTGTGACTTCACCTTTCACATGGGATAAACTGAATCCTGGGACAGATACATCGCTCACTCATGCAGTCACAGGAGACACAGTGAACATACCATTTAAAGAAGTACCACATGTCTTGAAACGATCTATTCGCACAAAACAAATGGAGTTATTGGAGTCGTTGACCAATTGTTTTCGCGACAACAATTGTCCGTATTGGGCCGTGAAATCCACTTTATTGGCAACCATACGTCATGGTCAACTGATTCCGTGGGATGATTCCATCTCCATTGCAATCTTACATGATAATCTACGAAATTTAGTTCACTTACGATCCACATTAGAACAGTCTGGTGCTGCATTGTTGAAGCATGGTAAACATGCTTATTACTATTGCGCGAACAATCTGGCGCAATACCCGTATGTGGAAATTAACATCATGCAACCAAAAGAACACGAAATTAGTGTCTGCACTCCAACCGACGAACTTGGCCAATGTTCGTTTGCAGACGCCTTTCGACGTCGGCAGGAAGTCTTTCCACGCGAATCTGTTTTCCCATTAAGAGCAACAACGTTAGGTTCTGCAACTATGTATGTACCACAAAAGGCAGAAGAATGTTTGACTGTTTGTTTTGGAGAAAATTGGCAAAAAGAATCGTTTTGGGATACAAAAACGTTGGTTAACAATCACTACACAAAAGGTTTGGCACGACGCCTGTTACCAAATTACCTGTAATAAAATCCGACATTCTTTGCATTGTTGTGCATGCGAAACAATCATTCCACGCTGTTCCGAGGTCATGAGGTGATTGGATGGATCATGAATATGTAAATGTAATAATGTCAATAATGCCAATGGTGGTTTCGATGTGGTTGCAGAATGCATAAACCGCAATTTTTGCAAGATGGGAGTAAATTCTTTGACATCGTCTCCAAATACACAGTCTCGAACGTATTGCTGCTGTCCAAGAACGAGCATATTTGGATCCCGTAATCGTGCTTTGAGATCCATGTTTTGTCTATTTTAAACTTTTTTTTTCGCTTTTTTGTTTTCGTTTCGCAAACAATAAGAAGTCAAAAAAGTAACTATTTACAAAAAAAAATACAAAAGTGAGAGAATGGCTTTTTCCGACTGGGTATTGGGAGGTCATAATTTACTTGCTTTTGTATTGATTATCTATGCGTTCTTGTTCATGTTTTTGGCTCTTGTGAGCATTTCTCACAAAACAACAATGATTATTTGTGTGTGTATTGTATTGGTTTGTAGTGCGTTTGCAGGTTATTTTTTGAGTCCACGCGCAGTTATGCACCAACAACCTCGTGTTTGAAGAATTTAATTCATAAAAACAAAAAAACAAACAAAAAACACAAACCATATTATGCTCACACGTGCGATAGAACGTGCTTTGCAAAAACATTATCAATGGACACAATGGAATACATTTTTCACAACACCTCCTCAAGATATGGATGAACTGATGGAGCAATTACCAGAAGCTTTGCAAAAAGTCGATACGTTTTTATGGGAAGGTATGCTCTTTGCAACCATGAAGCAATTGGGTATAGCGTTTCATACTTCTACCTCAAACCGAGGTCCAGCTGGTATGACCACATACGACTCATTAAAAGGCATGCGTTTGGTGCTAAATAAAAACGCATGGGTGAAGGCCTTTCCAGCAATGGTTGGAGGAACACTTTGTTCTAGCGCTGATATATGTCTCGCAAAAATCATTGCCCATGAAATGATTCATATGGTGCTTTTTACCATCTATATGGAATTGAATATGTCTTTGGAAGATATTCACTCCATCCCAACGAAGCTTGACACGCACCACAACGTGCTCTTTTGCAGATGGTTAAAAGATTTTTTTGGTCAATCCACTATTGACAACAGTCTTTTAATTCATCAACTTCATGGACCATTGACATTTCAAAAATCGGTTCCTCAAATTGAACAACAGTGTCTCCAACGACGACCTTCGTCGTCCAATTCGTCAAACAATGAATTGTATGTCTTGCACAAAGGCGAATGGAAACCAGCATCTTTTGTAAAGAAGGCGAAATCACATCATTCGATTATTAGTTTGGCATCAAATCATCAACGCCTTGTTGTACCAAATGGCTTAATTACATGCTAAAGAACAAAAAAGCAAAAAAGAACAGTTGCAAAATAAAACAACAAAGAAAAAAACAAAAAATAGAATTTTTTTGTTTCCAATCCAAAGAATGGCGAATGCATATGTGATCACACCCGTATCGGATACTGTATTTACCTTGTACAGTGAATCAGATAAGAAGTCTTCGGACATCGATCTTATGAAACTCAACGAAGCAGGCTTACACAAAGTGCTGTTTTTGTTCAAAAACAAAATCGATCCTAGTACACTTGGCACAATTGAGGAATTTTGGGTTGCACTGCCAAATACAAACACTATGCAAATCAACAAAGCTTTAAGCGAAAAAATGTCTGCAGAGGTTCTTCGCGAAAAGTTAAAAGGGTTTTTAAAGATATGGGCAAAAGAAACGCGTGAAAAGCGTCTATTGAGCACTCAAATTGATAGCCGGAAATTCAAACCATTTCCTGCATTTGATTCGTTGCATACGGTGGAACAAACGACGCCTCCTAATAACATGCAGTTGAACGTCACACCATTTGGACTCAGCATTGAACCGGAAGCATGTGCATCCAGGATAGTAGAAATCCAACGGCAAATGATGGAATTAGAGGCGTTAGTGAATCAGTGTCAAAGCATGGCATCTGGTAATGACAAAGACGCGTGTTACATGAAAGTGAAAACGGAAGTTGAACGTACTCGAACAAACATACAAAGTGCAAACGCAGGATGTGCCAAAAATGCAAGCTGAACAAAAAAACCTCACGTACCTTTGCTCAAAAGTCTTTCTTAAAAAAATAAACCGAAAAGAAACAAAAAAAGGAAACAAGTGCGCAAAAAAACATGGCACAGACATTTGAAGAAATAGACACAACAAGCAACAATGTGTGGGGATTTTTGTTTCAAAATGGTCCCGATCAAAGTACAGTTCGATGGTACAAAGGAAGTACATGTGGCGAAGGTCGGGCGAATTGTGCATTGGATGGATTGAAACAAGTGTTGCATTTGGATGCAAATGCGTCTACAGAAACATTGCGTAAAATGATACTTGATGCAAAATTAAAATATTTTCGCGCCGATTTGATGGTGTCTGCCAAAGAAACACAAGCTCAATTATTACGAGATTTTGCACGCTTGAAGCGAAACGAAGCTCTTACAAGTGAAGATTTGGTCATGCTTTGTTTGTACAAATTCAATGTGATTCCGATTTTAATCAATGGGGCTTTTCAAACAGAAGTACATGAAGGCAAAACATTGACTCTTGCCACACGAGAATTAGAAGCGGCGATTGGGGGCGAAGAAAACTATAATCCGGGCTTAAGTCAGTTGCGTGGACCAACCAAAAGTCCAACCTATATCATTTTGTGGAACAAAGTCACAACTGTTGTGGAACAAGGGATACGACATACTCACTCAACATGGCTTACGGTCCAGGCTCGAGCCGAAGGTGATGATGTTAATCAAACTCTGTTTTTTGAAAACGAACTTCCACCTAACTTGTTAGCGACTTTTCTCAAAGCACAAGAAAGTGCGATGTCGTTTTTGGGTGCCAATTATCCATCTCCTTCACCTCCCTTGGTACGAGCGCGCAGCCGTTCCCGTGGTCGATCACCACAAACTCCCTCACGGGAAAGCTTTTTAGATTTGCTTGCAACTTAATCTTTCTCGTTTCTTGCCGGAAACAAAACAGAACAACACAAGTTGTCCGTAATATCTTTTTTTTTAAGAATAAATGTTTTTAGGAATACACATTTTGGCAAAAAAAAGAGCTTACTTTTCGACGGCTGAGCAAGACAGCTCCCATGGAATCGCTGGTTGGATTTGTGGCAAGTGCTGGATTGTTTGGTGTTTCGCATTATTTCGCATGCAAGCAAAACGTCCGAGAGCAGCATCTGTTAACGAATCTTTCCGACTTAAGCAAACCAGGATCATCATGGGAGGAACACACAAACAGTATAGGATTTGTAACGCCTCAAAAATCAGTGCATATTTTGACACTTCGTCAGCAAACGCTGCAACACCGTACGACCTTGGTCGCTGCACCTGTCGTGCGTTTGGATCGTGTGTTATCGAATGATGCTGAGAAAAGGGCCAAAGCCGTTGATGTACAACTTCAAGAAAAAGTGAAATCCGAATTAGTATTTGCAAACAAGACCAAGTTTCTGACCGACGAATCTTTTGGATTTGGAAGGGATAAAATTTGTGCTTCCGACGACTTTCGCAATTCACACCATCCCAAAAAATTTGGTGGATTCCCAGTGCAAAGCGAATGTATTTATGACGGTATGCACATGAGACACCACTTATTCGATTCTTATGATGTCTCGACACAATTGATTCCAAGCAATTTGTATGAAGCCAAAGCCAGAAATTTGACGGGAAGACCTGTTTATTTATGGGGACAGAGATTCAACGATCAGTTTCAGTACACACGTATCGCCAGCAATCCAAATCAATTGATTGCGCTAAATCACAGCCATTTACCTGACGTAGGACGCGTGTGCGGCTTTCTGGGTATGTTTGTGAGTGCTGGCTCCGGCATTGCATCCAGGCTTTAATATGTGTCCGTATTTGCGTAACATTGGAGTCTCGATTTAAAAAAAATAAATAAGATCCTTTGTTTGAAAGACGAAGCAAAACCATGTCGAAAAAGAAAAAAGACGTATCTGCGGAAGAAACACAAATCACAAAGACATGGTCTGTTTATAAATTTAAAAACGATTTCGAGCGCACTTTACTAACTCAACCTAAATACACGTGGTTTGAAGCAAAAACGATCGGAGAAGGTAATTGCGGTGTGGATGCCATCGCGATTGCATTAGGATTTGAACGATCTCGCGAAACATACAAAAAATTACGAAAACGATTGGCAAAATTAATCTTACGTCAACCAAATAAAGATCATCGTGAAGAAGAAGCATTGGCTGCAGTTCGCAACAATGCTTGGTTAACTGATGATCAATTAGTCTTGCTGGGATTGTATTTCGAAGTCATTCCAATTATTTTCGATGCAAAATTTGATCCTTTGGCACAAGCCGCTTTTGAAAAGCTACCCGAATCCAAACAAGAAGAACGCATTGCGAGAGCTCGAAAAACGAAGTCGTTATTACCTCATCAACATATGCCCTTTCAAGGAGCAGAAGGATTTTCAGAAGAAATTAACGCATTGCGAACAAAAAATGGGAAAGCAACAAAATATATGATCTTACGACATGTAGCCGGATGCCATTGGATTTGTTTGGCACATGTACGTGAGAAAGATGTTAAAAAGATGGAAGGGTTTATGTTTGAAGATGAATTACCACTTTTATTACTTGATGCCTTTCTTGCCTACATACAACAGTTCGAGGCATGATCGTGCACAAAAAAAATTCTGATTCCATTTCGTCATTTGACACCACACAAAAAAAGAATAAAATAAAAAGAGGGGGAGAGAAGCCCCATGTTAAAAGCAATTGTTATCCTTGTTGTCGTTGCAGTTGTTTTATTGTTGTGCTGGTTTTTATTGAGCGGATATCGTCATAAACGCCGAAAACCAACGGCTGTTGTTACAAGCGCAACAACATCCCCTGCTATGTTGGCAGTGACAGTTGTTCCAGCTCAAATTATCGCACCAGCAGTAGCAACACAAGCTATTGCACCACAACAAGCCGCTCCTGTTATAGTGCAAGCCCCAACTGCAACCGCACCTGCACCGCTTGTGAATCAACAACAATGTGTATTGAAAACGGACAACGCATCTGCGAGGAGATATCGAGTCATTTAACGTCAGTTATTATAGTGGAAGAAGATGATGATGATGCTGACGAAGTAGCAGGTATAACAAATTCCAAAATTTCTTGTTTGCGTTGTTGCCATACCATTGCTGCTGCATTACGAAGACGCAATTGTCTTTGCTCACTATGGTCATCCATCCTAATATCGTCACATTGACATTCCAGTCGCAAAAACCGTTTTCCAAACATTTTGTTCATTAAACGTTCGGAAGTTCGATCTTGCATGCCAAGCAAAGCATCAATCAAACGTCGTTCTTTGAGCCACATGAGCAAACCCATCAATTGCGCTTGTGGTCTCAAAAAGGATTGGGTTGGGGCAAAAAAAGTACCGATAGATAACATATGAATGTTACATGCATCTTGATCAAATAAATCAATCGTTGCTAAAAGCGCGGAAATCAACGGCTTGTTTGCTCGCACTCCGCCATCTGTGAACCACGCATCTTCACGCAATTCGACAGGTGGGAAAAACCCAGGTGCTGCACTTGACGCATCATTTAAATCGGCAAGCAATAAATCGCCATGAGCTGGATCCCATGATCGAAATTCAATTGGTTCGCCATCCAATGTGCAACACAAAATAACCAAAGGTGTTTTCACATCTTTGAGTCGTTTGTCTCCCAAAATTTTATACAATGCTTCTTTTTTTCCTTTGCCGTTGTACTTTGGCATCAGAAGTGGTCCAGCAGGATGCGGTTTGCCAAACATTTGAGGTAACATTTTATAAAAAGCCGAACATGCATCTGGATTTTGTTTCACGTCATCCAAAATTCCACATGCTACCAAAGTAGCAATCATTGCCCCAGCAGAAACTCCTACCACCATACTAAACAATTGCGATAAAGGAACGGGCTGTTCTCGAGCGATCGTACAACATAATTCCAATGCAAACCGACCTCGTACCCCTCCGCCATCAAATACAAGAATGGTTTTTTTACTGCCAACAGGACTCAAACAACGCTGGATAAGTGACATTGTTTTATCTTTTTCTCTTTTTTATTTTTTTAAACGATGTGTTCTTCAACCAGAAGCTTCAAATTGGTACGCGATGTGAAAATTGAGTTGAATAGGTAATCCTGCAGGTACAGAGTTCCCACCAAAACTGTAATGCAATGTACAAAATACAATGCCTGTACCTGAAACAAATACAGGTCGTTGCATAATCGCAACCGGTCCTGGGGGAGCTGTGCCTTCTGCTGTTCCATTGCCCATAAAATTGATTGGGCCCACTACACCAGTTCCAATGATATCTGGTAAGAAGCTAAAACTGCATGTTAAATCTGTCATCGGACCAGCATCACGTGTGACAATGATATTGGATGAATCAAGAGTTACACTTCCGCGAATGGTTGTCGAGTTGATACGTGTTTTGACAACTGTGAAATTGATAAAACTATTTGGAATGAAGCTTACATCATTTGGCAAGCCTGCATTAATAGTATCAATAATACCTCCCATTTGTGTTGGAACAGTGGGATTCGGAGTCGGTTGTTTTCGCCATATGATTGCTAAGACCAATGCTGTTATGCCAATCAATAAAGCTAATATTATTAACACAGTAGCCCACGGTTTCATGATGCTATCTTTTTTTTTCGAAAAGAATCTTTGTCTCT
>Ga0134122_10003112_pt1 | contig 12265 bp, 9 predicted proteins | sample KB302_FD_96461 | JGI IMG/M metagenome (GOLD analysis project Ga0134122, IMG submission 96461) | Terrestrial soil microbial communities without Nitrogen fertilizer from Kellogg Biological Station, Michigan, USA - KB3-0-2 | ecosystem: Environmental > Terrestrial > Soil > Unclassified ...
CAATTTTTTATCGAAGCGCTGTTGATCGCGTTTCTGAGCGGTGCTATCGGGATGGGAATCGCGTACGGCATTTGCTTCCTGGTGAATCTCCTGCCCATGCCCGATTTCTTTGCCGGGCTGGTGGCGACGTGGCAGTCGGGGTTGGTGGCTTGCCTGCTGCTAGGAGTCATCGCGATTTTCTCGGCGTTATATCCGGCGCGGAGGGCGGCTTCGATTGATCCTATTGAGGCGCTGCGGTATGAGGCGGGCGGATAGGTAGTGAGGGATTGGGTTGTGCGGGTCCGGTCTTTGACCGAGATAAGGCCGTGCTTGCGCGGCAAGGACAGCTTGAAACCCCTGCCGAGCTCCACTCGGCTCGGACGGGTCTGAGCTCCGTACCCATGGCTGGTGGTGGTTCGCAAAATGCTGACTGAAATCATTCTCGAAGCCTGGATTGCTCTCAGGCGCAATTACACGCGCAGCCTCCTGACCATGCTGGGCATCGTGTGGGGGATTGCCACGGTCACCTTGCTGATCGCCTACGGCAGCAGTTTCCGCCGCATCCTGGTGGGCGGGTTCGATGCATTCGGAAAAAGCGTCGTAATCTGCTGGCCGCAGCAAACCAGCGAACAACCCGGCGGACAGCGTGCCGGCAAAAAAGTGCGTTTGGAGCAGGCGGACCTCGACATCGTCAAGGAAACGGCTCCGCTGGTGAAACACGTGTGTCTGGAGACCGTGAATCGGCCCGGAATCAGCTATGGCGAGCGCATGGTCGGGACAGCCGCGATACGCGGCGTATGCCCGGAGTACGGCGAGATGCGCAACGAAGTCCCTTCCGAAGGCCGTTGGATTTCCGCCGGAGACGAACTGGAACGCCGGCGCGTGGTGTTTCTAGGTGGACGGGTGCGCGAACAGTTGTTCAGCGGCCGGCCGGCAGTGGGCGAGATGGTGCAGATCGGCGGCGTGCACTTCACTGTAATCGGCGTGATGGCGCGCAAGATCCAGTTGAGCAACTATTTCTCGAGCGACGACGATTCGGCCTAGATTCCGTACAGCGCGGCCGGGGATGTATGGAATACCAAGTATGCGGCCGTGATGGTCTTCGAGCCGGTTGCGCCCCAGTTCGAAAAAAGGGCCCAGGCCCAGGTGCTGGCCGCCATTGCGACTCGCCAACAGTTTTCTCCTACTGATCCCAAGGCTTTTCTGATGTTCGGACGCGACGAGTTCCGCCCGGTCATTGACGGCCTTACCATCGGATTGCAAGTACTGCTCACGTTTGTGGGCACGCTGACCCTGGGCATCGGCGGCGTCGGAGTGATGAATATCATGCTGGTCTCGGTGGACGAACGCATCCGTGAGATCGGGTTGCGGCGGGCGCTAGGCGCCAAGAGATGGCAGATCAAACTCCAGTTCCTGGCCGAGACCCTGCTCATCATGCTGCTGGGCGGGGCGGCCGGCGTGCTGCTCTCCTACGGGATCGCCGCCGCCGTAGGCACGCTCCCGCTCATGGGCCCGTTGTTTGAAGACGATTCCGGCAAGGCCGACATCCATTTGCAGATTTCGATGGCCACGGTCACGCTCTCCACTCTGGTGTTGCTGGCGGTGGGAGTTGCCAGCGGCCTGGTGCCGGCACTGCGCGCCTCGAAACTGGACCCGGTAGAGGCGCTGAGATACGAGTGACGCCGACTGTAGATTGAGAATTCGCTTTTTTAATCTGAAATCTTCAATCTGGAACCTGCATTTTCACCAGTACCAAGAATCGCATTGACCCGCGTCCTGCTTCGCAGTACCTTGCAGCGAACCGTGTTCTCCTAGAGGTGCTTCTTGCCGCTTTCCGCCGTGGATGCAATTTCTCCGGCTTTCGAGCATGCCCGGCAGCAGCTAACGCGGCCGTTCCGAGCCAACCAGTGGGCCAAACTGGGGCTGGTCGGCCTGTTGGCCGGGGAAATGAGTTCAGGCGGCGGAGGCTGCAATCCCGGTAGCTTCCAGATGCCGCACTCTAACAATACCCAGCGCTTTCTGGAGCTCCCATTTCCCCATGCCATGTTCACGGCGTCCCTGATCGCGGTGCTGGTGGTTGCCGCATTCTTCCTGTTCATCCTGTTCCTGTACGTGAACAGCGTGATGCGTTTCGTACTCTTCGACAGTGTGGTGTCCAGAGAATGCCGCATCTGGCAAAGCTGGAGCCAGAGGCAGGGTCCTGGACGGCGTTTCTTTGTCTGGCAGATTCTGTTGGCCCTGGCTTCAATCATGGGTTTCACCATTCTGGCTGGAATCCCGGCGGGTTTCGCTTTCCTCGTGGGCTGGCTCAGAAATCCCAAGGAGCACATGATCCCCCTCATCCTGGGAGGGATGGCCCTGTTCTTTGTCCTGCTTCTTTTAGTGGTCGTGCTCATGTTGATCCACGTGATGACCAAGGATTTCGTGGTCCCGCAAATGGCGCTGGAAGAAATTGGCGCCATCGAGGGATGGCGGCGGCTGTTGCCCCGCGTCAAGGCCGAAATGGGCGGTTATGCCGCATACATCGGGATGAAGATTGTGATGGCGATCGCCGCCGCGATTATTCTTGGCATCGTTTCTGCCATCGTGATGCTTCTATTTCTGATCCCGATCGGCGGACTGGGGGCTGTGGCCGTGATCGGTGGAATGGCGGCTGGACTGACCTGGAACCTCTACACCATCACCATCGCGGTGGTGGCGGGAAGTATTGCGGTTTTCTCGTTGCTCTATGTGATTTCTCTGGTCTCGGTACCGGCTGTAGTGTTCTTTCCTGCGTACTCCATTTACTTCTTCGCTTCGCGTTACCCCGCGCTGGACACGCTGCTGCATCCTGCGCTGCCACCCGCGATGCCGCCGCCTCCCCTCGATCCCCCGCCGTTGCTGCCGACGCCTGAACCGATCGTCTAGTCATTCCCGAATTCAAATCTGAGGGCCCGAAATCAATGTCACGCCCCTTATTGATGTAAAACACCCCTGCTCAAAACAAATAAGGAAACAGTTCCTCGGGAGCAATTGGAGCTGAGCCTACAGCGCATTTTCCGGGTCGGGCAGAGAGAGTCGGGTATGTCAATGGGGATGAAAGTTGGACTGTGAATATGTAGCACAAATCATGACTGGGGCCCGGCAATGCGGGCATCAACCGGGGTGGCGTTGTTGACCACCGATCTGGACTCACCGTAGTCCGGCGTGAAGACCGGCAGAAATTTAATCGCGGGCGCGGTTCTTGATCCAGATTGGTGTGCCCAGGAATCCGAAGGCTTTGCGAATCTGGTTTTCCAGGAAGCGCTGGTAGGCGAAGTGCAGCTTGACCTTGCGGTCCGTGAAGATGACGAAGGTTGGCGGCCCAACCGCGGCCTGGGTCATGTAATAAATCCGGACCTGCTGCCGGGCGGGAACCGAAGCGCGTTCGAAGTCAACGTGCTTGAGGAAGCGGTTCATTTCCCCGGTCCCGATGCGTTTGCGGCGTTCGGTTGCAACTTCCTCCAGCGTGGGAAATATTTTTTCCGTCCCCTTTCCGGTTGAGGCGGAGACGAACAGGATGGGTGCATAGCTCAGGAATTTCAGCGCGTCCCGCAATCTCTGTTCGTAGGCGATGCGGTCGGCAGGGCGCTTGTTCTCCTGCATGCGCGAGGATTTCGTCTGCCGGCCCGTCCGTTCCTTGCCGCCGACAACCAGGTCCCACTTGTTCACGATGATGATCATGGAGCGGCCGCTCTCGTGCGCGTATCCCGCGATGGCAGCATCGAGTTGGCTCACGCCTTCGGTTGCATCAATTACCAGCAGCGCAATGTCGGCAGCTTCGAGATGCTTGCGCGCCATGACGACGGAGAGCTTTTCCGCCATCAGGTGCGTCTTGCCTTTGCGACGGATGCCGGCAGTATCAATGAAGCGAAAACGCCTGCCGTCGTGCTCGACAATCTCATCAACCGCATCGCGCGTAGTTCCGGGTATGGACGAGACGATCGAACGCTCGGCGCCCGTCAGCCGGTTCAGCAACGTAGATTTGCCCACGTTGGGATGCCCGATGATCGCAACCTTGGTTTCGTGAGGCTCGGCCACCTGAGATTCTGGCGCTTCCTCTGCGTCCTCGGTGGTTCGTTGATTGTGCAGTGGCAACACTTCGAGGACGGCGTCCAGCAAGTCATCCAGGCCACGAGCATTTTCAGCAGAGATAGGGAACAGATTGCGGATCCCGAGACGATGAAATTCGTCGGTGAGGGTCTGCTGCTTATCGGTGTCAACCTTATTCACGGCAAGGAAGAGGGGTTTGCCGGAGCGAATTAACTGGCGGGCCAGTTCGATATCGGGAGACGCCATTTCGGTGCGGCCGTCCACCACCATGATGACGGCGTCTGCCTCCACCAGGGCAACTTTCGCCTGGCGAAAAATTTCCGCCGGGATGAAGTCTTTGTCTTCGGGAAGAATGCCGCCCGTATCCACGATGCGGAGATGGCGTCCGCGCCATTCCGCTTCGCCGTAGAGACGGTCGCGCGTGATGCCGGGTTCATCGCCGACGATGGCACGGCGGGAGCCGACCAGGCGATTGAACAGCGTGGATTTTCCGACGTTAGGACGCCCCACGATTGCGATGGTTGGAATGCCGGCAGCGGCCGCAGCCGATGGCGAACTTAAAGTTGGATGGGTCATAAGGTTAGGGCGACGACAAATCTGGAGACTGACTCTGCACCGACCATACTTGGCACAGATTGTTTACGAGCGGGTCTCCGACCCGTGCCGGCCGAGCGCAGCTCGGCAGTTTTCAGCTCGCCAGCTGCCGTGCGGCTACGCCACAAATCGCCGCAGCCCGGACGGGCCAGAGACCCGTCCCCACACAACCATCTCGGTCCAGCTCAGCGGTAGCGTTTATTATAGTGACTGCCGTGCGCTCCACATCCCAGCCCCCCGCCGATACGAAGAAACGCGATGTCTCGCTCTTCCGGTTCTTCGCCCCGGGCGGCGTGCTTTCGCGCACCCATCCCGCCTACGAATTCCGCCGGGGACAGCTTCAAATGGCGCAAGCCGTCGAACAGGCGTTGGAAGAGAAGCGTCACTTGATCGTCGAAGCCGGCACTGGAACGGGCAAGACGCTGGCCTACCTGGTGCCCGTCATTCGTTCCGGCAAGCGGGTCATCATTTCCACCGGAACCAAGAATCTGCAGGAACAGCTCTTCCATAAGGATATCCCTTTTCTCGAACAAGCGCTTTTTCCCAACGGCGAAGGCAAGCTCAATGTCTGTTACATGAAGGGGCGCAACAACTATCTGTGTCGCAAGAAGCTCTACGACCTCACCGACCAGCCCGTGCTCAGCGGTCTGGAAGAAATCGAGCATTACGGCGCCATCGCCGCGTGGGAAAAGGTGACCAATACCGGGGACCGGGCCGAGTTGGCGTCGCTTCCCGAGGCCAGCGCGCTCTGGCACAAAATCGACGCCCGCTCCGATACCTGCCTGGGGCAGAAATGCAGCGCCTGGGACCGGTGCTTCATCACCGAAATGCATCGCAAGGCGATGGAGAGCGACATTATCATCGTTAATCATCACCTGTTTTTTGCCGACCTCTCGATAAAGCAGCAGGCGGAATATGCCCCCGACGCTGGCATCCTGCCCGAAGCCGGGGCTGTGATTTTCGACGAAGGCCACGAACTGGAAGATGTTGCCGGAAGCTATTTTGGCGTTTCGGTGAGCAACGGGCGCTTCGAAGAGTTGTGCCGGGACATCGAGGTCTCCCTGCAGCGCAACCACATGTTGTCGGCTTCGCTCTCAGGTGCACTGAAGAGCCTGCGCGAGCGGGCGATGTTCTTCTTCGCGTTACTGCCTCAAGGTGACGGCCGTTTCGCCTTCGAAAGCCGGCGCGAGTTCATGGAAGAAAACGGCGATGAGTTCCTGGGATTGCAGCAGGTGCTCACTCGGCTGGGTTCAGAGTTGGAGAACCTGCCATCCAAACCGGAAGAAGTTTTCAACTTTGCCCGCCGTACCCAGGAGTTGCAGGTACAGCTCGGCTTCCTCATGGAATCCGAAGACCGCAACACCGTCTTCTGGATCGAACGGCGGCGCGGCGGACGCGACAAGCAGAACCTTTTCCTCCAGGCCACCCCGATTGATGTGGCTCCAATTCTGAAGACTTGCCTGTTCGACAAGCTCGAATGCGCGGTGCTGACCTCGGCGACGCTGGCTGTGGGTGGCAGTTTTGACTATATGCGCCAGCGGTTGGGACTGGAGCACGCCCGCGAAGCTGTCCTGGCTTCGCACTTCGACTACGAAAATCAGGCGCTGTTCTACGTGCCTCCCGATCTTCCCGACCCTCGCACCCCGCAATTCACGGCCAAAGCGGCCGACCGCATCCGGCGGCTGCTCGAGATTTCTCGCGGCCGGGCCTTCGTCCTATTCACTAGCTATGCCCAAATGAATGACGTCTACCAGCGCTTGCTAGGGGAGCTGGAATTTCCCCTGCTATTGCAGGGCGATGCTCCGAAGACCGCGCTGCTGGAAGAATTCCGTCTGACCCCGCATGCCGTGCTGTTCGCCACCTCATCGTTCTGGCAGGGGGTTGATGTGCAAGGCGAGCAGTTGAGCTGCGTGATCATTGACCGGCTGCCGTTCGCGGTGCCCAGCGATCCGGTAGTAGCGGCACGGGTCAAGTCCATCGACGCGGATGGTGGAAATGCCTTCTTCCAATATCAGGTGCCGGCGGCGGTGATCACGCTGAAACAGGGCTTCGGCCGCCTGATCCGCTCGCTCCACGATCGTGCTCTGCTGATGCTGCTGGACAACCGTATTTTGAAGAAGCAGTACGGGAAGGTGTTCGTGGAGAGCCTGCCGCCGTACCGCAGGACCACGGACATTAAGCAGGTGGAGCAATTCTTTGGGATTGAATAGCCTATGGGGGGTGGGCGCCCCCGCCCGCCGCTGTTGACTTGGACTAGAGCCACTCCTTGGAATGAACCCAGCACCCGCAAACAAGCCAAACCAAGATCAAAGTCAAAGGCGGCGGGCGAGGCGCCCCCGCCCCACATGATGGGTATCGGGGTAAAATAGAAGGTTGATCACGCGCTGCGGTACGGTCCGTGTTCGCGCCGCCCGCCGAGGGGTTCATGTACGAGGTTACGGTCGAGGATTCGTTTGCCGCTGGACATTACCTGCGCAACTACAAGGGTAAGTGCGAAAACCCGCACGGGCATAACTACAAGGTACGGGTGACCCTGGCGGGCAAGGAACTGGACAAGGCCGGCCTGTTGCTTGATTTCAGGGAGCTGAAAGAAGCCATGAAACCGGTCATCGATCGACTGGATCACCAGATGATCAACGATCTCGATCCTTTCAAGGTGCTGAATCCCTCGGCTGAGAATCTGGCCAAATACTTTTACGATGAGACCAACGTGAATCTGGATCGCGTGACCAAGGGCCGTGTGCGAGTCAAGAACGTCACCGTGTTTGAGACGGATGTGACGACCGCAACCTATTCGGAGTAGATCTGTGCGGTGAACCGGGCGAAAGAAATTCCTACGATCGCAGCCGTTATTTGTGCGATAGCGTCCTTCGACTCGCCGGCCATTTCGCAAGCGAAACGGCTGGATCGCTCAGCATGACAACGCAAAGCTAGAAACCGGAAACCTAGAAACAAGAAACTAGAAACCGCTTCATGCAGATTACCGAAATCTACAAGTCGATCCAGGGCGAATCCACATACGCTGGGCTGCCTTGCGTCTTTGTGCGGCTCACGGGATGTAATCTGCGTTGTTCATGGTGCGACAGCGAGTACACTTTCACCGGCGGTCATCGCCGGACATTGGAAGAGGTGATGGACGGGGTGGAACAGTTGAGTCCTGGCGGCGGGCTGGTGGAGATCACCGGTGGCGAACCCATGCTGCAGGAGCGCGAAGTGGTGCCGCTGATGCAACGCCTGTTGGACGCAAGTTATACCGTTTTGATCGAGACCAGCGGCGAGCGCCCGCTGGAGCGCGTGCCCCGGCGGGTCGTCAAGATCGTGGATGTAAAATGTCCGAACTCAGGGGAGCCTGACACTTTTCGCATGGAGAATCTCGACTGGCTGAATCGCGAGGACGAGGTTAAGTTCGTGTTAAGTGATCGCACTGACTACGAGTTTGCCCGCGACTTTGTGTCTGCTCACCATCTCGACGATCGGGTAAATGCGGTGTTGCTCTCGCCCGCTTTCAGCAAGCAAGCCGCCGGTGTCCGCGACGCGGCCGGTTGCCTGCTGGATCCGCGCGAACTGGCGGAATGGATGCTTGCGGACAGAGTCCCGGCTCGCATGTCGCTGCAGATCCATAAGTTTGTCTGGGATCCGGCGATGAAAGGGGTTTAGCAAAGTAGCGCATGCCCGACAGCCGGCTGGACGCCCGGCACTACTTTGCACGGCGGCGGACGGCGCTTCCGTTCGAAATGACATCTAACTCATGATGAAGGACGCACAACGCGCGGTTGTTCTCTTAAGTGGCGGAATGGACTCCTGTGTCTGCGCCGCGCTGGCGGCGCGCGATTATGATGCGGCCGCCGTTCACGTCAGTTACGGACAGCGTACGGAAGAGCGCGAGCGGCGGGCTTTTTTCGCGATTTGCGATCGCTTGGGCATCGAGGACCGGCTGCTGGTGAGGAACGAAGCGCTCTCCGCGATTGGCGGCTCGGCCCTGACCGACTCGAACATTGGCGTTCCCGAATCGCATGCCCTGAGTCCCCATAGTACGGGCCAAGATATTCCGGTAACCTATGTTCCTTTCCGTAACGCTCACTTCCTCTCGGTGGCGGTGAGCTGGGCGGAAGTACTGGGAGCTGGTCTGATATACATCGGTGCCGTGGAGCAGGACAGTTCGGGATATCCCGATTGCCGTCCGGCCTATTATGAAGCCTTCAATCAGGTGATAAAGCTGGGCACGAAGGATGGCCGGATCGAAACGGTTACGCCGTTGATCCACTTGCGCAAGTCGGGAATTGTGCGCCTAGGCCTTGAACTGGGCGCGCCCTTCGATTTAACTTGGTCGTGCTACAGCCGGGAGGACAGCGCCTGCGGCGTTTGTGATAGCTGTGTCTTACGCCTGCGAGCCTTTGAGGATGCGGGCAGTGTAGACCCGATTCCTTACACGGCGCTGGCACAGAGAGCTTAAGGTCGCACCCGCCGGGAAGCTGGTGCTCCGAGATCAATGTCATATCAATTGCCAACAACGATGAGTTTTCTGAGCCGGGAGGCCAAAAACATGAAGCAACGTTTGCTGATCGTAGGGCTGGTGGTAGCAATGGCAGCACTGTGCATACCCCCGGTGCTCGCCCAGGCGACAGGGTCGGTGAAGGGTGTCTGCAAAGACGCACAAGGAACTCCTATCGTGGGTGCCAACCTCGAATGGCTTAACACTGACAACGGACGGAAATACAATCTAAAGACGAACAAGAAGGGCGAGTACTTTTCTCTGGGCATAGAACCCGGCAAGTACAAAGTCACGCTCACCCTAGACGGCAAGCAACTGGACCAGGTGGCCGGGTTTCCCGTAGGAATGGATGAATCCAATCTCGATTTCGACCTGAAGAAATCCCAGGCCGAGGCGGCCCAGCAGAAGGGCATCAGTCCGGAACAATTGAAGGCGATGCAAGAACAGCAAGCCAAGGCCGCCAAGGAAACGGACACGGTAAAGGCCCTGAACGAGAAGCTTGCTATTGCCAATCAGGCCATACAGGGCGGGGACTACGATACTGCGATCTCCACTCTCAATGAGGCCACCCAAACCGATCCAACTCGCGACCTGCTCTGGGCCCGCCTGGGTGATGCCAATCTCGGCTCTGGCCCCAAGCAGACCGACTCGGCGGAGAAGGCGAAGCGGTACGGCAGCGCCGTCACCGATTACCAGAAGGCGATCGAACTCAAAAAGAAAACCATGGAAGCCGGCGCGAAGCCCGATGACCCCAAGATCCTGGCCGCCTACTACAACAATCTGGGCCAAGCCGAAGCCCGGACGGGTCAACTCGACGAGGCGGTTAAGTCCTATGATCTCGCGGCCCAGCAGAATCCCGCCGGCGCCGCGCAGTACTACTACAACCAGGGAGCGGTTTTGACCAACAGTGGAAAGGTTGATGAGGCCAACGCCGCCTTCGACAAGGCAATCGCGGCCGACCCGACCAAGGCGGATGCCTATTATCAGAAGGGCGTGAACCTGATCAACAAAGCCACCACTGACCCAAAAACCGGCAAGGTGATTCCCGCTCCCGGCACCGAAGAAGCGCTGAACAAGTACCTTGAACTGCAGCCCACCGGAACGTTCGCCGAGGGCGCCAAGAGCATGCTGCAGTACATCGGGAGCAGCATCGAGACCAGCTACGGCAAAAAGAAAGCCGCCGCCACAAAGAAGTAGCAGTCGGTCCAACTCACAAAAATGAGGGCAGCCCCCAAAGGCTGCCCTTTTTTAAGGTAGGCGCGAGCGTCCCGCTCGTGCAGCCGCGCCTTGAACCCGCGCGGCGACGTCACGTTCGTGCAGCACCGTCCCCGACGCTGCCGCACGAGCGCGAGCGCTCGCGCCTACATTACTAAGGTCTATGTACGTGACGTTCTTCGTAGAACGCCGCAATTCTTTTCGCTACAGTTAAATCAGATCGTAAAGAAAAGCATCAGGACTTCGACCCGCAGGCTCCACTCTCCTCCAACCGGGCTCTTACTTCCTGGATAAGAAGAAAATGGCCGCACCAGGCACAGCACCGCTTCAGGTCACACTCGATCCGTCATCGCACTCGGGTGCGGCGGCCACGCACGCCTTGCTGGCTGCCATCCTGCGCGCCAGTGAAAAGGTGAGCGACCTGATTTTCTCGCCGGGCCGTCCTCCCCAGGTGGAAGTCTATGGGCAGCTGATGGTGGTCGAGGGTCCGGGATTGCGCGTGCTCAGCGCGGACGATACCCGCCGCATCGCCTCCGACCTCATCGGCGGCAACAAGCAGGCCATCAACATGCTGCGCGAGCAGGGCTCCTGCGACATCTCCTTCGGTTTGCCCGGTCTGGCCCGCTTCCGGGTCAATATTTTCATCCAGCGAGGCAGTTGTGCGGTGGTGATGCGCGTGATTCCAACTGCCATTCCGGAGTTCTCCGCCTTGGGCTTGCCAGCTCCGCTCGGGGAAATAGCCGGTCTCAGGGACGGCGTCGTTCTGGTGACGGGAGCGCGCGGGTCGGGAAAATCCTCCACACTGGCAGCCCTGTTGGACCGCATCAACGAAAAGCAGAACTGCCATATCATCACCATCGAAGATCCCATCGAGTTTCTGCACAATCACAAACAATCCACGATCCATCAACGAGAACTGCACAGCGACACCCCGAATTTCGCGATGGCAATGCGAGCTGCCCTGCGGCAAGCGCCCAAGGTGATCCTGGTGGGCGAACTGCGGGATCGTGAAACCATGGAAATGGTCCTGGAAGCCGCGGAAACCGGCCACCTCGTGCTCTCCAGCCTGAACGCTCCAAATGCCGTGAAAACACTGGAGCGCATTGTGTCTGCGTTCCCGCCGGTGGAACAGTCGTCGTTACGCAGCCGTCTGGCCAAGACGCTTCGCTACGTGATTTCGCAGCAACTGATTCCCCGGAAGAGCGGCGGCCGTGTGGCCGTCCTCGAAGTTTTCAAGAATACCTCGCGCACCGCGCACTACCTGGACTGCGAGGATCCAGCGGGCGCCAATCTGCTGGATGCAATCAAGAGTGGCACCTCCGAAGGCATGGGCAGCTTCGACCAGGAGATCGAAAAACTGGTCCGCTCGGGAATTGTGGATCCGGAAGTAGCGTTGAGCTACGCGACCGATCCCCAACAATTGCAGCGCGCTCTGAGCCAGTAAGAACCGGCCACGGATTAGCGCGGATATTCACCCGGATAAACCCAACCATTAAAAAGATCAACAGGCTGGTCCGTGAGGATCCGTCGCGTTTTTTGGGCAGATTTTTCCACAAGCAACCTCTTCCTGATCTAAGCCATCTCTACGAGCTCAAAACAAACAGATCTTCCCGCTGAATCGCCAGTCGCGATACCATCATCTGAGACTGATATAGAGGAGAAAACATATGGCTTTTGAATTACCTCCCTTGCCCTACGACTATTCCGCTCTTGAACCCACCATCGACACCGCTACCATGAAGTTGCACCATGACATGCATCACGCGGCCTACGTAAAGAACCTGAATGCGGCGCTCGAGAAACACCCCAACCTCCAGTCCAAGAGTGCCGAAGATTTGATTCGCGACCTCAACGCTCTGCCCGAAGACATCCGCGGGGCGGTGCGCAACAACGGCGGCGGTCACGTCAACCACA
>Ga0134122_10003116_pt1 | contig 12257 bp, 6 predicted proteins | sample KB302_FD_96461 | JGI IMG/M metagenome (GOLD analysis project Ga0134122, IMG submission 96461) | Terrestrial soil microbial communities without Nitrogen fertilizer from Kellogg Biological Station, Michigan, USA - KB3-0-2 | ecosystem: Environmental > Terrestrial > Soil > Unclassified ...
ACATTGCGGATCGGTTTGCCGGTGTGGCCTCTCCACTCTCCACCACGCACCTGGCTGGAGAAGTCGGCCATTTTCGCCAGTACGGCGTGGACGTGAGGCACAACGTCCTCGCCGTCTACGATGATGGAGTGACCTTTGGGCGCGCGCAGTGCCACGTGCAGGACGGCCCGCTTCTCCGTGACATTGATTTTGTCTCCGCGAAACATGGCATCGATGCGGGCCCGCAGACCGGATTCCTCTGCCAATTGCATTAGGAGCGTGAGCGTCTCATCGGTGATGCGGTGCTTCGAATAGTCGAAATAGATACCGACGGCCTCGACCGCCATACGCTCCCCGCGGGTGGCATCATCCGCGAAGAGTGTCCGGAGATGGAGATGTCGGACCTGTGAGTAATGGGCAGCCAGGGATTTCCACGCTGAACGGGTGGTGAGTGGCGCGATGGCGGTCATGCTGCCTCCCCTTCTATTTATTGCTCATTGATCCAGGTCCGGACGATGGCTGGAAACTGGTCGACCACACGTTGGTCCAGTGTTTCATCGACATATAAGATTACGTTGATGCTAGCGAGAGGACAACTCGAAAACGCATTCCTTTTCGCACCTTCATATGTGTGTTGCTAGGGTTAAGGATTAGAATACTCATGCCGGGTGATATTTTATATTGTGTCGAGTCACAAATTCTTTCCCTTTTTCTTCCGCTGTCTCACCAATTCGGTCGGTAGAGGCCAACTATGCCCTTGAACCAGCAGCCCTTGCATGTCCTCCGGCCCCCATGTTCCGGCGGCGTAGTTGGGAAAGTCACTGGGCGGAGCCACGGCCCAGACCTCGAACACTGGCATCAACAACCGCCAGGCCGCTTCCACCTGGTCGGCGCGCATGAATAGCGTGGGGTCATTCTTCATAATGTCCCAGAGCAATGTCTCATACGCGTCAGGCGACCGGGAGCCGAAAGTGTCCCGATAATTGAACTTCATCTCCACCGATCGCAGATGCATCTTTGGCCCCGGGTGTTTGGCCTGAAAGCGCAGTACGATGCCCTCGTCAGGGTGGATAGACATCGTCAGACGAGACGGCTGCCAATCGAGAGTGGCCTCGGACGGAAACGACTGGTGCGGCACGCTGCGGAATTGGATGGCAATTTCCGAGGCCTGTCGGGCGAGCCGCTTTCCGGTTCGAAGGTAGAACGGCACATCCTGCCAACGCCAATTGTCGAGGAACAGCTTTAACGCCACAAAAGTCTCCGTCTGGGAGTCAGGCGATACGCCCTCTTCTTCGCGATAGCCAGGCACCTTCTTGCCGCCGACCCAACCCTGGCCGTACTGCCCACGCACCACGCATTGATGGACTGCGTCAGGGTGAATCGGACGAACGGCGTGAAGCACATCCACTTTCTTATTGCGAATCTCATCGGCATTGAACAAGACCATCGGTTCCATGGCCACGAGACATAGAAGTTGCATCAGGTGATTCTGCACCATGTCGCGCAGCGCTCCCGCATGATCATAATAGCCCCCACGATGTTCGACCCCCACCTCTTCTGCGGCGGTGATGGTCACATAATCCACATAACGTCGATTCCAGAGCGGCTCGAAGAGTGGGTTGGCAAAACGGAATGCCAGAATGTTCTGCACCGTTTCCTTGCCCAAATAATGGTCGATACGGAAGATCTGGGATTCCTCGAAATTGTCCGCAAGGGTTGCGTTCAAGGCGCGGGCGGATTCCAGGTCATAGCCGATCGGTTTCTCGACCACAATCTGAGCCCATTCCCGGTCACGCGCCAACCCGACCTTGCCAAGGTATTTTTGAATTTCGCCGAACATGCTCGGCGGTGTGGCCATATAAAAGATGCGGTGGGCTTTGGCGCCCCATTCCTCTTCCAGCTTCGCACATTGATCCCCTAACGTCCTATACGTTTGGAGCTTCTTGAAATTGCCCTGATGGTAGTGGATATGTTTAGCAAACTTGCCCCATTCAACAATTTTCCCCATTCCTTGGCGCGAGAACTTTTTGACGCCGTTGTAGAGCCGGCGGCGCAGCTTTTCGTCGCTCAAATCATCGCGATCCATCGCAATGACCGAAAAATCAGCGGGCATACTGCGGTCCTGGAAGAGGTCAAATAAGGCCGGCACGAGTTTCCGCCAGGTCAAGTCACCGGCTCCGCCAAAAATGACAAAAATCGTCGGTTCGAGTTGGTCATTCGGTTTCATCGTTGCACACCTTCTTCCATTTCGAGGTGCGTCACGCAATCCATCCGCGCCTCGGTTTTGCACTTCATGTTTGCTTTCGCCAATACACCGTCAACTTAATTTAGGCACACGCCTTTCCCGCCAGCACTTTCCCTCTGTGCCTTTCGCATGACGGACAAGAAACATTTTCGAATGCATAGCCGCCTTCTAGGCCACCACCGCAGGAGCGAGACGTTTGATCATCACGACCTTCACGGCGTCGTTGACGACCAGGCATGAGATCATCGCATAGACAAAAATCATGAGCGGCTGCCACCAGGGCAATGGCGCGAGTCCAGGAATACCTGCGCACGTCAGGATGGTTCCGACGAGCACTTCCATCACGGCAGCAATTACAATAATCTTGCTGGGCAATGTCGCCCAGAACCAGTGGCGCTCCCGCGCGGACACGATGGAGAACGCGGCGTAGTAGAGCAGCGTCAGAAAGCTGAATGTGTAGAGGGCCGTGTCATTCATCGCCAAACCAAACCGCGACCAGCCGATCCACAAGAGGAGGAGCGCCTCCGCGACCATCAAGACACCCAGCACCACGGACACGGTGATGAAGCCCCCAATGTTCCACGTCTCAGGGTTCTTGGACGGCCGAACGCGGTCGGTGGCCAGAGAGATCTTCGCGAAATCTGTTATGAAGATCAGTAGCAGCATCGCAAAGGCAGACATGACGAACTTGCCGGTCATCACGAACGCGATGGCCACAAAAGCCGTCTTCAGGATCGTCCGGCTGATCTTGTTGATGATGTAGGTCAGGATGCGCTGGTAGATCGTCCGCCCCTGCTCGACCAGCGCCACGATATTCGTCAACCCCGGTTCGGTCAGGACGACGCTTGCGGCGCCCTTGGCCACATCGGTCGCGGTGCTGACGGCGATGCCGACCTCGGCTTGGCGCAACGCGGGCGCGTCGTTGACGCCGTCGCCCGTCATGCCGGTGACATGCCCCGTGGCCTGCAGGTGCTTCACGACGATATACTTGTCCTCGGGAAATACCTCCGCGAAACCATTGGCGCCCGCGAAAAAATCAGCCGTCTTGTGGCTGACCTGCACGCTCACGGCCTTTAGGTCCGCCATGCGCCGGATGTCGGGCAGCCCGACGCCTTGACCGATTTCACACGCCACTGGCAGTGCGTCACCGGTGAGCAGCTTTACCGAAACACCCAACTCCAGGAGTTCGGCGATAAGTTGCTTGGCATCCGGTCGCGGCGGGTCATATAACGTCACCAACCCGACCAGCGCGAGCGCGCCCGTCTCGGGGCCGCGCGCTACCGCCAGCGTCCGATAGCCCTTCGCAGCCGATTCGCTGACGCGAGCCTCCAAGGCCTCGATTGCCGAGGGTTGGAGTCGGCAGACTTCGGCGACGGTTCGCATAGCTCCTTTCATCACTCGCAACCGCTGCCCGTTCTGCTCGACCACGGCTTCCGTCCGCCGGTTTTTCGCATCGAATGGTGCGAAGGAGACGGGCCTAATCTTGGCAAGGTTGTCAAAGATATGCCGCTCCTTGGCCGCAGCCAGGACTGCGAAGTCAATCGGATCCTGGTTGGCCTCCTGCGACGCGAGTGCGCCAGCAAACAGCACATCGGCTTCCGTCGCCTGCTCCAGCGGAATCACGCCGGTGACGGCCAGTTGGTTCATCGTGATTGTCCCGGTCTTGTCCACGCAGAGCACGTCCATGGTCGCCGCATCCTCCGCGGCACTGAGGCGTGTGACCAACACCCCGCGCTTTGCCAGCTCCTTCGACCCGACGGCCATGCTGACCGTGAACATGACGGGAAGGGAGAGCGGTATCGCACTCATGAATAGGATGAGCATGAGCGGGACCATCTCGAGGAACGGCGTATGGCGTAGAAACGATATGACGACCACCATGCCTAGCAATGCGCCGACGGTGAGGAAGAGCCAACGAACGACCTTGGCCATCACCGCATCAATGTGGAGCTTCGGTCGCGCTTGCTGGACGAGTTCCGTCGTGCGGCCGAAATAGGTCTTGGCCCCGGTAAGCATGACTACGCCGTTGCCTTCGCCTCGGCGCACGATAGAACCCGATGAGAGTACGTCGCCGGAGGCCTTCTCGGCATCCTTTGACTCGCCCGTGAGGGCGGACTGGTCAATGCTCATCGTTCCGGTGAGGAGTTTCACGTCTGCGGGAATGATGTCGCCGGCACGCACCCGGACGATGTCACCGGGGACCAACTCCCGAGCGGGACTCACTTGCCAGGTAGCCTCGCGCAGCACGCGAGCACTCACCTGTAACCGTCGGCGCAATGTCTCGACGACACCGGCGGCCCGGCGTTCCTGCATAAAACTCACCACGGCATTGACGACCAGTAGCGTGCTCACCACCGCGAGGTCCGGGTATTTCCGAAGTACGGCTGACAGGACCATGATCAGTTCGAGCATCCATGCCGACACGCCCCAGAATTTCCCGAGGAATCTCAGGACCGGATGGCCCTGTTGTTCGGGCACTTCGTTGTAGCCATTTTCCTTCCGGCGAATGTCCACATCGGCATACGCAAGTCCAGTATCGGGATTGACTTTGAGCGTCGCGAGCGTATCCGGAACCGACGCGGAGGTGATGTCAAGTGGCTTGGTGTTTGTTGGCTTCGCGGAGGCTGGTTTGGCTTCGAGTTTATTTGTGGTCCTTCGCATCGTGAATATCCGGTCTGGCACCTGCACGGTTTACGTCGGTTTACTTGCTTTGGTCGCGCCCCACTTCCAGTTACGAATCTCCGGGGTGTCTTGACCCTGCTTCTCGATGTATTGCTTGTACTCGATGATCTTGTCCTTGAGCTGCTGCGTGAGGTAGAGGCCCTTGTCACCGGTCTGCGGCCGGCGGTCGATGGTGTCCATTACGAGATGGAAGCCTGCACGCCCAAAAGGTGATCCATCCCGATCTCTTTCAGTCGGGTTAGCAGATATTCAGTACCCGTGAACTCTGAGCTGATCTATTGCTACGCTCCTCATCTCATTGCTCAAGTTCGGTGTAGAGAAAATGAATGAATTCAGAAACAACGTCGTGATCCGGACCGCTCTGTTCATGTGGCCTTCATCAACGCCGTCAGCCATAGTAGGCAGTTCACTTATCGAATCAGCAGTATGGCGCTAGACCGAAGGTTCAGGTGGTACGTGCGTGGATCTTCCCAAACAGGTTCCTCTCCCGGAGCAAACAGGTCCTGTGGCGCGTCGCGAGCGGTGTCGACGGCCACATGCCACTGAGCCTCCGGCCGTACGGGGGGTAACCAGAAATCAACCGCATCGGCACCGGCATTAAACATCAGGTAAAGTGCGCACTCCTCATCTTCGTGGATCAGACAGGCAAACTGTTTTTCTTGCGGGTCAGTCCAGTGAGGCAAATCCCCGTGCGGGTTGAACCAGCGGATCTCAGCATCCGTGTAGAATTCCTCAGCACTCAGCATCCGATGCGCTTGACGAAAGGCGATCATGCCACGGGTGAAGCGAAAAATTTCCCTATGCTGTTCCAAAAAGCTCCAGTCATGCCAACTTGTTTCGTTGTCCTGGCAGTACGCGTTATTGTTGCCGCGTTGCGTGCGGCGAAATTCATCCCCTCCCAAGAGCATCGGTACGCCGCGCGAGATCAAGAGGCTCAGCATGAAGTTCTTGATCTGACGTTTCCTGATGGACTGGATCTGGCCATCCGCTGTCTCACCTTCCTCGCCGTAACTCTCGCTGAAGTTGTAGTTTGTCCCGTCATGGTTGTTTTCTCCGTTTGCTTCGTTGTGCTTCTCGCGATAGCTCACGAGGTCGTTTAGCGTGAAGCCGTCGTGGCAGGAAACGAAATTGATGCTGTTCTCGGGGCCTTTCCCGGACGTGGTGTAGAGGTCAGCACTGCCGCAGATGCGGCTGGCAAACAAACCGAGCATTCCCTCGTCGCCGCGCCAGAACCGTCGGATGTCATCACGGTACTGACCGTTCCACTCCGCCCAACGGGGTTCGGAGAAGCTCCCGACCTCATAGGCTCCGGCAGCATCCCATGCCTCGGCGATGATTTTCATATCCCGCAAGATCGGATCTTCGGCAATCCGCTCGAGTAGCGGGGGATTGGACAGCACGTTGCCGGTTCGGCCCCGCCCGAGGACCGCGGCCAGGTCAAAACGAAATCCATCGACATGCATCTCCACTACCCAGTAGCGCAACGCGGTCAAGATGTATTCCCGCACCACAGGATGGTTGGCATTAATGCTGTTGCCGGTGCCCGTGTAGTCTCTGTAAACACGTTTATCGTCCGCCAGGAGGTAGAAGATCGTATTCTCAATCCCGCGGAAACAGAGCGTGGGCCCCAGCTCGTTCCCCTCGGCCGTGTGATTGAACACCACGTCCAGGATCACCTCGATGCCCGCCCTATGGAAGGCCTGGACCATTTCCTTGAACTCCAACGTCTGCTGACCCACCCCTCCCGAACTACTATAGGAGGCTTTCGGTGCACAGAAGGCGACGGGATCATAGCCCCAGTAATTTCCGAGTGGTTGGCCTGTTTGCGGATTGGCGCTTATCGCGTGGTGTTCATTGAATTCTTGCACCGGCATCAGTTCCACGGCCGTCACCCCCAGTTCCTTGAAATAGGGGATCTTTTCCATGAGGCCTCGATACGTGCCCGGATGCTTCACACCGGAGCTTGGATGGATCGTGAAGCCACGCACATGCGTTTCATAGATGACCGTCTTCGACCAGGGGTGTTTGGGCGGACAGTCCCCCTGCCAGTGAAAATGCTCCTGCGTGAATACACATTTCGGCATGGCGCCGGCATTGTCGACCGGCGAACACACCGCATCTCCGTCGGGCACAGACGGATCGTATCCCCGAGCCGGAGCGAACTCCCAGGTGGGCAACCTTGAGATCGCCGTGGCAAAGGGGTCCAGGAGAAGCTTGTTGAAATTGAATCGATGGCCGTCTTTGGGTTGATACGGGCCATCCACGCGATAGGCATAGAGTTCGCCCGAGCGAATTCCCTCAACCCAAACATGCCACACGTCACCAGTGCGGTGGCGCGCGGGATCCAGATCAATCATCCTGGTGGCCGTGGCATCTTCAGGACGATCGAAGAACTCCAGCCGAACGCGGCTGGCGTGTCGGCTGAAGAACGCAAAGTTCACCCCTTCCCCATATGCGTAGGCCCCCAAAGGCAGTGGCACACCCACTCGAGTATCAGTGCGCTCGCAGACCGCTCTCACATACTCATGCAGAGGACGTTCGGACGTCATCAGACTCATGGACGCATGTGACGTCTCTGCAGCCTGGCCTGATACGGACGGCATCAGGCCTGTGGGCTGTTCCAATTTGCTCAGTTGTTTTGACTCGTTCATCGGCGGTTCTCTGTCGTCCTGCTCTCGTGTAAGAGTGCGTCACCGCTGCCAGAGAATGAGATCGACTTCCAGGGGCACCGCCACACCGGAACAGTACGGAATGATGCGCGCCGTATAGTCCGTCGCGAAACGGGCCGCCGAGACGGATGCACGATAAATCCCCGCACGCGACTCGCAGGCCAACGGCCGGACGCATGCCATCTCCAGTCGGATCGGATCGCTGCCATTAATTCCATCGGCATACAGCTCGACTCGCACAGTCTTCTGGTCGAGGTCGTTGAGATACACCTCTACCTCAAAGATATGCTGAGCCGCATTTGTCTGGACCGTCATGTCGCCAAAACGGAGCGTGCCCCATTTCCCTTTCACCGTCTGCTCCCAATTGACCACCGCTCTGCCCACCGCGCCTTTATTGGCAGCACGCTCACGATAGGAAGCTGCAGCCGGGAGATAGTGTTGTTCGGTGTATTCGCGCACCGTACGGTTTGTGGAAAAGTGCGGTGTCAGGCGCGCCATGCTCTCCCGCATCCGTGCCACCCAGGCAGTCGGGATGCTTTGCTCATTCCGCCGATAAAACTCTGGGATCACTTCCTGCTCCAGCGTCGCGTAGAGGGCGTCGGCTTCGACCGCATCCCACGCAGGATCATCACCATGTTCCTGGCCATCCCCTAACGCCCACCCCACGTCAGGCGTGTAGGCTTCTGCCCACCAGCCATCCAATTCCGAGAGATTGAGGCCGCCATTGACGAGTACCTTCATGCCACTGGTGCCACTGGCTTCCCAAGGTCGTCGTGGTGTGTTGATCCAGACATCCACACCCTGCACCAGATGCTCGGCCAGCAGCATGTCGTAGTCACTGAGAAAGATCACATGGGGGCGCATCTCGGGTCGTCGGATAAAATGGATCCATTCCTGAATCAAGGTCTGCCCTGCTTGGTCCGCGGGATGGGCTTTGCCGGCCATGATGAGCTGCACCGGGCGCTGTGAATTTGACAACAAGCGACGGAGCCGTTCTGGGTCGTGTAACAAGAGATTGGGTCGCTTATAGGTGGCGAAGCGACGAGCAAAGCCCAACGTCAACGCGTGGGGATCAAAGAGCTGCTTGGTCCTCTCCACGGCCTCAAGTGCCGCCCCAGAGGCCGTCAGTTGGTGCGCCAATCGTTCGCGGGCATAATTGATGAGGGAGTGGCGAGCAGTGGAGCGTAACTGCCAGAGCTGAGCGTCCGAGATTTTGCGAATAGCCGACTCCAGACATTCTGTCGTTCCCAGCCAACGGGGCTTGCCACAGGACTCCGTCCACAGCTCGTCGGCTTCCGCTGAGTCCCAGCACGGCATATGAACCCCGTTGGTTATATGTCCGACTGGGATGTCGCGCTCCGGCCAACGGGGAAAGAGTGACTGAAAAAGACGTCGGCTCACCTGGCCGTGCAAACGGCTCACGCCATTGGCAGCCCCACTCCCCCGGATGGCTAGATAGGCCATGTTGAACGGTTCCGACCAGTCGTTCGGATTCTGGCGGCCTAGCGCCAGCAAATCGTGGAGTGGTATGCCGAGTTTCTGCTCGGCATACCCACCGAGGTATTGCTCGATGAGGGCGGGAGCGAACCGGTCAAAACCGGCGGCCACTGCCGTGTGGGTGGTGAAGAGGTTCCCCGCTCGCGTAACGGCCAGCGCGACATCGAAGGGCTGCGCAGTCTCTTGCATGAAACTGCAGGCACGTTCCAACACGGCAAAGGCCGCATGCCCTTCGTTCAGATGGCAGACTTCCGGCTGAATGCCCAGCGCACCAAGCAGTTGCCATCCGCCGATCCCGAGCAACAATTCTTGCTTGAGGCGCAGCTCCGGCCCGCCTCCATACAGTTCGCTGGTAATGCTTCGATGCGCGGGGAAGTTCGCTGCGTCATTGCTGTCCAGCAGATACAGCATCACTCGGCCGACCTGGACCTGCCAGGCGCGCAGCCAGACCGAGAAACCTGGTAAGGCGACCTCCAACCGCAACCATTCGCCGTTCGCTTGGCGCACCGGCGTGATCGGTAACTGTCCGGGGTCATTATACGGGAAAAGGGCCTGTTGCCTACCGTCCTTGTCGATCACCTGGCGAAAATAGCCTTGCTGATATAGCAATCCCACGCCGACCACCGGTACGCCCAGATCGCTCGTGGCTTTAAGCTGATCGCCGGCCACATTACCCAGCCCCCCCGAGTAGATGGGCAACGCTTCGCTCAACATAAATTCCATGCTGAAATACGCCACACGGCTCAGGGAAGATTGCGGGTAGGTGTGCTGAAACCACGCGGGTGCTTCCACCGCGTGCCGCCTAGTCTGTACCAGACCGTCAACGCTCTTGCGGAAAACGGGATTGGCCAATATGCGCTTGATTTGGTCGCGCGAGACCGTCTGCAGGACCACCCAGGGGTTATGCGTGATCACCCAGAGTTCAGGATCAAGCTGCCGCCACACGTCGTCAGTCGCATGATTCCACGACCAGCGCAGATCCAGGGCCAACTCAGCCAGCGCATCGAAACCCTCAATTTCCGTAGGTAGCAGGCTGAATACGGGGTGAGTGACACGTGATTGATGGCTCATAGATTTTCCTTCAGTGTTGGCTCGGACGGAATTCTTGACTGCTCGGGGTAGTGGGCCAAGCAAGGATATGCTGCGCATAGCAGGCCGTAAGGAATACAGGACCACGATAACCCTGTGCGAAGACTCACGTTCACGGCTCATTCTTCACGTGCGCAGCGACGTCCTCGCCAAGGTTTGTAATAGCGTATCAAAGGGCTTGTTAAATTTCTCGACGCCGTCACTCTCCAGTTGATGCGTCACATGGTCGAGGCTGATGCCCAGTTCTGACAATCGCGCTAACACCAATCGAGCGTCTTCGACATCGTGTTCAAGACGGGGTTTCGGATCGCCGTGGTCACGGTATGCGTCGAGGGTTGCGAGGGGCGCCGTGTTGACCGTGTCCGGTCCGATCAGGGCCTCCATGTATTTCACGTCGCTCTCGTCCGGGTTCTTGGTGCTAGTACTGGCCCAAAGCAGGCGCTGGACACGCGCCCCCTGAACGGCCAGCTCCTTAAACCTGCCGCTGCAGAAAATCTCTTTATAGATTTGATACGCCATTTTCGCGCTGGCAATAGCCACTTGTCCGCGTGCCTTTTTCGCGAGGTCTGCCGCTTGACCACCTTGCACGATGACTTTCTCCAGCAACGGATCCACCAGTCCGTCGATACGGCTCACAAAGAAACTGGCTACCGAGGCCACATGCTTCACGGGCTTCCCGCGCGCCGCCCGTGCGGCGAGGCCGGCGAGGTATGCCTCCGCCACATGGCGATACCGCGGCAACCCAAACAGGAGGGTCACGTTGACGTTGATCCCTTCGCTGATGAGTTCCTGAATGGCCGACAGCCCCTCGGTTGTGGCCGGGACCTTGATGAAGACATTGGGCCGGGCCAGCGTCTTCCACAATCGGCGCGCTTCCTCAACCGTGCCCTTGGTGTCGTGCGCCAGGTGAGGGTTGACCTCCAAGCTGACATAGCCATCTTGGCCGTCCGTCTTGTCGTACAACGAACGGAACTCGTCAGCAGCGCTCTGCACGTCGCGCTGGCTGAGCGTTTCATAGATCGCGTTTACCCCTTTCCCCTCCAGGGCCATGGTGCGAATGTCCGCGTCATACTCATGGCTGTCGACGATCGCTTTCTCAAAGATAGAAGGGTTCGAGGTCATTCCGCGCAGGCCGTCTTCCTCAATCAGACGTCGGAGCTGCCCGCTGGTGATCAAATCGCGTCGGATGTAGTCCAACCAGAGGGATTGGCCGAGTGTTCCCAATATCTTCAAAGGATTGGCATGCATCTTCGTGTCTCCTTGCGTTCCAGTGGTGCCACTTCCATCGCCCATCCCCTCGATGAATCTGATTCTAGTCTCCAGATTCCGCTTGATTGCAGGCTCCGCTGTGCTTCGACGATCGCCTCCGCCTGGACGACTGGTAATGGGTGCGTTCCCTCAACGGAAGGAGACAGACACTCCTGAGAGTCCTCCCTCGCGATCTATCGCCACACGACTGCCTCAAATCGCCGCCACCTTGTCATAATATTGATGATCCTCCCTGTAGCCTCCATGCCCCTCCCCGATCGTCGTAAACGTATCGACCACCTCGATCGCACGAAGATACTTCACCATCTTGTATCCCGTTTTCGTTTCGATGCGCAGGCGACAGGGAGCCCCGTGCGGAATCGGCAATGGGTTCCAGTTCATCTCGTACGCCAGAATGGTGTGCGGGTCGCGGACGTCATCGAGCGTCAAGACCTCGTAATACGTGAGGGGCGCATACTCCGCTTGAGGAAACGCGTGGAAGACCACGTACCGTGCGTGGGGTAGGGGCCTGCACAGGTCCAGGATGGTACTCATCCGGACCCCTCCCCATTCCGCCACGGCCGACCACCCCTGAATACAATTATGTTTAGTAATTTGCTCCTGCTTCGGGAGTGCCCGAAGGTCCGCCAGAGACAGCGTCAGTGGCTTTTCCACCAGTCCTCCGATGGCCATGCGCCATTCAACAAACTGTGCCTCAGCCTGTTTCGTATAAGTCTCGGATTCGGGCGGGTACCCATTCACCCGAAAGTACGGCGAAATCTCTGCTTTGGTGTACTGCTGTCGGGACCGCAAGCGTCCGAACAGAGCCCGGATGAGGGGTTCGACGA
>Ga0134122_10003117_pt1 | contig 12257 bp, 8 predicted proteins | sample KB302_FD_96461 | JGI IMG/M metagenome (GOLD analysis project Ga0134122, IMG submission 96461) | Terrestrial soil microbial communities without Nitrogen fertilizer from Kellogg Biological Station, Michigan, USA - KB3-0-2 | ecosystem: Environmental > Terrestrial > Soil > Unclassified ...
CGACTTGGTGCTGCGCGATGGCGCGACGTTCTCTCACCCGGTTTCGTAAGACAAGACAGAACCGAACCTACGAGGGCCGCGCGACAGGCAAGGTGCGGCGCCCAGGAGATCACCGATGATCCGCCATGCCGCGATTCGCGTCTGGACTACCACCGCTCTGCTCGTAATGCTCGCCGCTGCGGCCCACGCCGTGACGCCCGCTTCTCTGGTGCGCGACGTTCGCCACTCCTTAGGTCCGAATCTGTCGTCGAGTCCGACCTCCATGGTCTCGTTCGGCGACCGGGCGCTGTTTTGGGCGCGCACGCCGCAGCTGGGGATGGAGCTGTACAAGACCGACGGCACTGCGGCGGGCACTTCGTTGCTGCTGGATCTCTGCCCCGGCCCCTGCGATTCGGTCGGATTTCGCGATCCGATCGTGATCGGCGGGCGGGCGTTCTTCCTGGCGAGCGACGGCGCGCGCGGAGTCGAGCTTTGGCAAAGCAACGGCACGGGGCCCGGTACGCGTTCCTATGTGGACCTCGCTCCCGGGCCGGCGGACGGAGCGTATTTCTTCCTACTCGACGGCGGCGACCGTGTGTTGTTCGGCACGCTCGGGCCGTCGCTTCGCGGTTGGGATCTCTGGTCGAGCAACGGTTCGATCGTGGGCACCGGGCCGTTCGTGCGGCTGTCGGGCGAGGCGGGGGGCGGCGCCTCGATTCCCGCCGGGGCGAGATCGCCGCGGCCCATGCCGGGCGGCCGGAAGCTCTATCTGAGCAATCTCAGGACCGACGGCATCGACGAGCTCTGGGAGACCGACGGCACGGCGGCCGGCACCCGGCGGGTGCTGGCGTTGGATCAGAATGCCGGCGAGGAGATCTGTTCGCACGATCCCGACCTCCCGCGGGTGGAGCCGGGCGTCGCGATCGTCTCGATCAGCACCGACGGTACCGGGTGCGAGCCCTGGCGGGTGGCCGACGGGGTGGCGACCCGGATCGTCGATCTCGCGCCGGGTGTAGGAGGCTCGGAGCCGCACGGTTTCGTCCACCTCGGCGCCTCGACCCTGTTCTCCGCTCAAGGGGGGCTGGTCGGCGAGGAGCTCTGGCGGACCGACGGCACGGCGGCGGGGACGGTGTTGCTCGGTGACGCCTATCCCGGTTCGCAGGGTTCGGCGCCGATGTTCCTCGGCCGTTTGGGCGACCAGGCCTATTTTTCGGCGATGAACTTCGCGACGGGGCGCGAGCCCTGGGCCACGGACGGCACCGCCGGGAGCCTGCATCTTTTGGCCGATCTCGTGCCCGGCTCGGAGTCGTCCGACCCCAAACCTGCAGGATCGGCGGGCGGCCGCCTGTTCTTCTGGACGAACGTCGAGACCACCGACGCGGCGCTGCATGCGGCCGGCGCCGACGGCACGGTCGTCACGCTCGCGAGCGTCGAGGCCCCCAACTATTTCTCGTCCGGCTTCGCCGCGGTCGGGTCGCTCGGGCTGTTCGGGGCCGACCTCAAAGACGGTCGCGGCGTCGAGCTGGGGGCGACCGACGGCACGCCCGAAGGGACTCGGACGTTGCGCGATCTGTCGGTCGGCGATCCGTCGGCGGATCCGAGACAGCTCACGCGGTTCGGAGGGCGGGTGTTGTTCACCGCCATCGACGACGCGCATGGCCGCGAAGTCTGGAGAACCGACGGTACGGGGGCCGGTACCCGGCTGGTGGCCGATCTGAGGCCGGGGAACGGTCCGGGCTTCCCCAATTTCCTTGCGCCGACCGGTTCGGGCGTGGTGCTCGAAGCGCAGGACGGATCGATCCGTCACGTCCGCGCGGCGGGCGGGGGGATCGATTTGCTCTTTCGCCCGGCGAGCGCGGTTCGCGCATCGCGTCGCGGGTTCGGGCTCGGCGGCCAGGCGTATTTCTTCACTCCGGTGGGAAGCGCCGAGAATCCGCGGTTCGAGCTTTGGCGATCGGACGGACACCCCGGCGCCACGCTGCGGCTGGCGGAGATCGCGGGGTTCGATCGCTTCTTCGGCTACCGGGTGGATTCAGGTCCCGATCCGGAACGCGGTCGGGCTTTCTTCATCCCTTCGGTCATCGACGTCCAGTCCGGTCTGGTCCCCGAGGGGCTCTGGATCACCAACGGCAGTGAGACCGGCACCCGCCGCGTCCTCGACAACCCGTGCGTCGGCTGCTCGGGCAAAATCGGCGAAGCGATTCTCGGTCCCGGCGGCCGATTCGTCTACACCGTGGACGATCGCGGCGAGGACGTCTCGCGCCTCTGGGCGAGCGACGGCACGGGGGCGGGGACGGTGCAACTGGCCGAATCGCCGAACCTCATCGATGGCGATCCGATCCGCTCGCTCGCGCGGTGGGGCGACCTTCTCCTGTTCGCCGCCTCCGATCCGGAGCATGGCCAGGAGCTTTGGGTGAGCGACGGCACCCCGGCCGGCACCCGCCTCCTCGCCGACCTGCGCCCCGGGCCGGCGCCGTCGTGGCCGGATGGGATCACCGTGGTCGGCAACCGGGCGTTCTTTTCGGCCGACGACGGGATGACCGGCCGCGAGCTGTGGGCGACCGACGGAACCGAGGAGGGAACCTACCGGGTGGCCGATCTCCGCCAGGGAACGCGGTCTTCCGCGCCCCAGTCGTTCACCGCGATCGGCAACCGCCTGGTGTTCGCGGCGGCCGACGACCGGTACGGGCTGGAGGTCTGGTCGAGCGACGGCACCGCGGCGGGCACCCGGCTCGTGAGCGACGTCCAGGTCGGGCGGCTGCCCTCTTCTCCGAGCGATTTTCTCGTGCTCGGCTCCGACCTGCTGTTCGTCGCCTCGCGCCTCGGCACCGGGCGCGAGCTGTTCCGGCTGCCGCTCTCGGCGCTCGGCGCGCCTTGAGGGTTGGATCGAACCCCGGAGGGCCGACGCCGGAGCTGTGTGAATTCCGGGACAAAGGGGGTAGGGTCGGTGCTCACACCCTTCGGAGGACCGTTCAATGAATCATTCCGGCGCATTCCGCAACGCGACCGCCGCGGCGCTCCTCTCGCTCGCGGCGGTCGCCCACGCCGCGACCCCCGCGGCGCTGGTGCGCGACGTGCGCCGGACCCCGGGGCCGAATCTGTCGTCGGCACCTTCCTATCTGGTCTCGCTCGGCGACCGCGCGCTCTTTTGGGCGAGCGCGCCGCTCGTCGGTCGCGAGCTGTTCCGGACCGACGGTACGACCGCGGGAACTTTCCTGGTCACCGATCTCTGTCCGGGGAGCTGCGATTCGCTCTCCTTCGCGGAGCACCCGCCGATCGTCGCCGCCGGCTATGCCTTTTTTCTCGCCACCGACGGCGCGCGCGGGACGGAGCTTTGGCGTAGCGACGGCACGGCGGCCGGAACGCGGCCGATGATCGATCTGGCGGCCGGTCCGGAAGACGGCTTCTACCTTTTCCTGATTGCCGGCGGTGATCGCGCGCTGTTCGCGACGTTGCCCCCGTTCGGCGAGGGGATAGATCTCTGGCAAAGCGACGGCACGGCCGCGGGGACCGCTCCGTTCGTGCATCTTGCCGACGGTGCGGCGACCGCCCTCACGCGGCCCGTCGGCGCCGCGGCGCTTGGGCCGCTCCCCGGCGGGCAGCGCCTCTACTTTCCCAATTTTTTGGTTGGCGGTGACAGCGGGGTCTGGGAGAGCGACGGCACGGCGGCCGGTACGCGACCGGTCCGCGCTCTTCCGGAAGCGAGCCGGGTCTTCTGCTCGGAGCGGAGCGACTTGCCGCGGGTAGCCGCAGGGGGCCTCGTGGTTTCACTTTCGGGCGCTGGCGATGGAACCGACTGCGAGCCCTGGCTCGCGGCGGAAGGCGTCGCGCGCCCCATCTCGGACCTCGCTCCGGGGCCGGAAGGCTCGTTCCCGTACGGTTTCATCCGCATCGGCCCGGTCACCCTTTTCGCCGCCACCGTGCCCGGCCTCGGCGAGGAGCTGTGGCGAACCGACGGCACGGCCGCGGGCACGTTCCTCCTCGGTGACGCCAACCCGGGAGACGAGAGCGCCCACCCCGTGTTCCTCGGTGATTTGGGGGGAGAGGCGTATTACTCGGAGTGCGACGCCGCCGCCGGTTGCGAGCTTTGGGCGACGGACGGCGCGGCGGGAAGCCTTCGCCGGGTGGCCGACCTCACACCCGGCCCTGAGTCTTCCGACCTAATGGCGGTGGGGGTGGCCGGCGGTCGCCTCTGGTTCAAGGCGTTCAACACCGTCGGCGGCTCGAAGCTCTGGACGATCGACGCGGCCGGAACGCTCGATTCCATCGCGACCCTCGGCGCGGGGGGCGATTTCCGCACCCCTTTCGCCTCCGTCGGGCCGCTCGCCGTCTTCGGCGCCGACCTAGGCGAGGGCTTGGGGACCGAGCTGGCGGTGAGCGACGGCACGTCCGCGGGGACCCAGACGCTCCGCGACCTTCTCGGAAGAGACGCCTCCTCGTTCCCGGATCAGCTCACCCCGGCGGCCGGGCGGGTCCTGTTCACCGCGACCGACGATACCCATGGCAACGAAGTCTGGCGGACCGACGGCACCGGCGCGGGAACCGGACTCGTCGCCGACCTCACCCCCGCGGGCGCGCCGTACGACGGCGCCTCGTTCCTCGCGCCGACCGCCACCGGCGTTGCACTTCAAGCGCCCGACGGCTCGATCCGCCATGCCCGGGCGCGGGCCGGCGGCATCGATTTCCTGTTCCGGCCCGACGGTGAGTTTCCAGGGGCCGGCTTCGGCTTTCGCCGCGGCGGCAAGGCGCACTTCATCGTCTCGGCCGGCGACTTTCCTCAGTCGACGCTGGAGCTTTGGCAGGTGGACGGGCGTCCCACCGGAAGCCGCGAGCTGGCCGAGATCGCGCGCTTCCGCCCGGTCGTCGGCTATCAGGTGACCGTCGCGGCCGATCCGGCGGGGGGGCGGGCGTTCCTGCTGCCGGTCAACACGGATGGCAAGGTGGGGGACATCTTTGACGGGCTGTGGATCACCGACGGAACACTTGCCGGCACGCGGCGCGCCGTTCCCGAGCCGTGCGCCCCCTGCTCCGAGGTGCGCGCGGGCGACGCGATCGTCGGTCCCGGCGGCCAGTTCTTCTATGTGATCGTGGACATCGTCGGCCGCTTCGCCCAGCTCTGGGTGAGCGACGGCACGCCGGCCGGAACGAAGAAGCTGCACGAAGGTCCGGGGCCGCTCGACGGCGGCGAGATCCGCTCGCTCGCGCGGCTCGGCTCCCGGGTGATCTTTTCCGCCTTCGATTTCGCGCGCGGCCAAGAGCTTTGGGTGAGCGACGGCACGGCCGGCGGTACCCGCCCGCTTTCCGATCTGCGGCCGGGGCCCTTGTCCTCGTCGCCCGCGCAGTTGGTGAGCGTCGGCGGCCGGGTCTATTTTTCGGCCGACGACGGCAAGACCGGCCGCGAGCTGTGGGCGACCGACGGCACGCCCGCGGGGACGAAGCGGGTCGCCGACCTTCGGCCCGGGGCGCGCGCCTCGGTGCCGCAGGCGCTCACCGCGATCGGCAACCGCCTGGTGTTCGCGGCCGACGACGGCAAGCACGGTCTGGAGGTCTGGTCGAGCGACGGCACCGCCGCGGGTACCCGGCTCGCGAGCGACGTGCAGGTCGGGCGGCTGCCCTCCACCCCGAGCGATTTCGTGTTGCTCGGCTCCAACCTGTTGTTCGTCGCCTCGCGCCTCGGCACCGGGCGCGAGCTGTTCCGCCTGCCGCTTGCGGCGCTCGGCGCGCCTTGAGGATTTGGGATCGAGCCCCGGAGGGCTGACGCCGAACCTCTGTGAATTCTGGGACCAACCCGATAAGGTCGGTGTCAGTCCTCCGATCCTGGGCACCTTGAGGAGAACCCGCCGATGAATCGTTCTGCCGCCTTCCGCGTTGCGACCGTCGCGGCGCTCCTCGCTTCGTTCGTGACGGTGGCCCACGCCGCGATATCCCCGGCGCTGGTCCGCGACCTGCGCCGGCAAGCGGGGCCGAATCCATCGTCGAACCCCTCCTCGATGGTCTCGCTCGGCGGGACCGCGCTGTTCTGGGCCGGCGCGCCATTTACCGGCGCCGAGCCGTACCTGACCGACGGCACGGCCGCGGGGACGTCGTTGATCACGGATCTTTGCCCGGGGACTTGCGATTCGCTCTCCCTGCCGGAGCATCCGCCGATCGCCGCCGCGGGCTTCGCGTTCTTTCTCGCCACCGACGGCTCGCGCGGGATCGAGCTTTGGCGCAGCGACGGCACCGCTTCCGGCACCCGGCCGATGATCGACCTGGCACCCGGTCCGGAGGACGGCACTTATCTGTTTCTGGTCGATGGCGGCGACCGCGCGCTGTTCGCGACCTTGGCCCTCTCCGGCGAGGCGATCGATCTCTGGCAAAGCGACGGTACTGCGGCGGGGACCGTGCCGTACGCGCGCATCTCGGCCGATGCGGCGAGCGCGCTCCCGATTCCCGCCGCCGCGGCGCTCGGGCCTCTTCCCGGGGGGCAACGCCTCTATCTGCCCAACTTTCAGATCAACGGCGAGAACGAGGTCTGGGAGAGCGACGGCACGGCGGCCGGTACGCGGCGGATCCGCACGCTGCCGGAGGTCCCGGGAACGAGCTTTTGCCTGGAGCAGGGCGACTTGCCGCGGATCGCCGTAGGGGGATGGGTCCTCTCGATCTCGGATGGAGGAACCGGATGCGAGCCCTGGCTTGCGGTGGACGGCGTCGCGCGCCAACTCGCCGATCTCGCCCCCGGGGCCGAAGGCTCGTTTCCGCACGGCTTCGTCCGCCACGGCGATCTGATCCTCTTCGCCGCCACCGTTCCCGGTCTGGGTGAAGAGCTTTGGCGGACCGACGGCACGTTCCTGGGCACGTTTCTCGTGAGGGATGCGTACCGCGGGACCCCCAGCTCGCACCCCGCCTATCTCGGCCGCCGCGGGGACAAGGCGTATTTTTCGGCGTGCGACGCCATGCACGGTTGCGAGCTCTGGGTCACCACCGGAACCGCCGGGGTGATGAACCTTTGGGCCGATCTTGCGTCCGGGCAGGAGTCGTCCAATCCGAGCCCCGTGGGGATGGCCGACGGCCGTCTGTTCTTCCGGACCTTCGCCGATGACGGCGCGCCGGAGCTGTTGGCGATCGGCGCGAACGAAGGGGTCGTCCACCTCGCGGCCCTCGCGGATGCCCAGGTCCGGACTCCCTTCGCCGCCGTCGCATCGCTCGCGGTCTTCGGCGCCAACTTCGGCGACGGCTCCGGAATCGAACTGGCGGCAAGCGACGGCACGCCCCAAGGGACGAAAACGATTCTCGACCTGGCGGTCGATATCCCTTCCTCGAATCCCGACCAGCTCACCCGGACGGCCGGACGGGTGCTGTTCACCGCGACCGCCGACGGCTACGGCACGGAGGTCTGGCGCACCGACGGCACGGCCCGGGGAACTCAACTCGTGGCCGATCTGACGCCGCCGGGAGAGTCGAGGGACGGTGCGTCTTTTCTCGCGCCGACCGCCACCGGCGTGGCCCTCCAGGCGCCCGACGCCTCGATCCGCCATGCCCAGGCGCGCACCGACGGCATCGACTTCCTGTTTCGCCCCCCGGGCGAGTTTCCAAGCGCCGACTCGGGTTTCCGCCTCGGCGACAGGGCGTACTTCTTCGTCACGGCGGGCGACTTTCCCGTGGCGACTCTGGAGCTTTGGCGGACCGACGGCAGCCCCGCGGGGAGCGGAGAGGTGGCCGAGATCACGCGCTTCAACCCGGTCGTCGGCTACCAGGTGACCCTCGCGGTCGCGCCGGGCGGCCGGAGCGCGTTCTTCCTGCCGGTCAATACCGACGGCAAGGTGGGCGACATCGCCGACGGCCTATGGACGACCAACGGGTCGGCCGCCGGCACGCGCCGGGTGGTGGCCGAGCCGTGCGCCCCCTGCTTCGGGGTGCACGTGGGCGACGCGATCGTCGGCCCCGGCGGGAAATTCTTCTACGTGGTCCGCGACATCGTCGATCGCTTTTCGCAGCTCTGGGTGAGTGACGGCACGGCGGCGGGGACCTTGAAGCTGCTCGATGGCCCCGGAAAGTTCGAAGGCGGGCCGATCCGCTCGCTTGCCCGGCTGGGGAATCGGCTGATCTTCGCCGCCTCCGATTCCGGGCACGGCCAGGAGTTGTGGACGAGCGACGGCACGGTCGGAGGCACGCGCCGTCTCGCCGATGTCCGCCCGGGGCCGTCGCCTTCCTGGCCCGATGAGCTGACCGCCGTGGGCAACAGGGTCTATTTCTCGGCCGACGACGGCAAGACCGGCCGCGAGCTTTGGTCCACCAACGGCACGACCGCGGGGACGAAGCGGGTCGCCGACCTGCGCCCCGGATCGCGCTCCTCGGTGCCGCAGTCGCTCACCGCGATCGGCGGCCGGCTGGTGTTCGCCGCCGACGACGGCACGGCCGGGCTGGAGGTCTGGTCGTCCAACGGCACGGCCGTGGGGACCCGCCTCGCGAGCGACGTGCAGAGGGGGCCGTTGCCCTCCTCCCCGGGCGATTTCGTGGCGCTCGGCTCCAACCTGCTGTTCGTCGCCTCGCACCTTGCCACCGGGCGCGAATTGTTCCGCCTGCCGCTCTCGGCGATCGGCGTGCCCTGAATACTTTTCTCCCCTCTGGCCTTTCCTCGGACCCTGCCGTAAGCTCGGGGCGCTTTCCCGGCCGACGCCGGGGTCGGAAAATCCAGCCAAAATCATCTTGCGGGGGAGTGCAGCTATGGCAGGTAGGACTGTTGGGATCTATGTCGATGTCGAAAACATCACGCGCAACGGCGGCTTCGGCATGCAATACGACGTGCTTCGCGAGTTCGCCTGCCGCGACGGCGCGGACGCCGCGCGCATCAACGCCTACGTCCGCTTCGACGAGGAGCGGTCGCGGCGCAACGATCCGACCTACGCCAAGGTGCTGGAGTTCCACAACCGTTTGCGCGACATCGGCTACAAAGTGGTGGAGAAACCGATCCGCTGGCAGTTCGATTCGGTGACCGGCGAGCGCTACGGCAAGGCGAACGCCGACATGGACATGGCGGTGGACATGCTGCTCCAGTCCGAGCGGCTCGACCGGGTGCTGCTCGCGACGGGAGACGGCGACTTCACCAAGGTGATCGAGGCGCTCCAGTATCGCGGCCTGCGCATCGAGGTGGTGGCGTTTGAAAACGTCGCCGAGTCGCTGCGCAACCAGGCGGACCTGTTCGTCTCCGGCTACCTGATCCCGAACCTGCTGCTGCCGCCGAGCCAGGCCGACCGCCGCCACTGGAACGACGAGGGCTCGCGGGTGCGCGGCATCTCGTACTGGGTGGACAAGGAGAAAAAGTACGGCTTCATCCGCTTCTTGACCACGGTCAACGACAACCTTTGGATCTACGACTCGCGCCGCCCCGGCTCGCCCTACGGCAACAGCTTCTTTCACATCTCGCAGCTGCGCGACTCGAACGTCTTCGACCGCCTGCCCAATCGCGAGGTGATCCTCGAATACACCCTGCGGAAAGGCGAAAAGGGCTGGGAGGCCGAGGACATCGTGGCCGTCGGCGGAATGCCGCGCGCGCCGTTCTCCCCCTGGTCGCCGACCTCCGCGGCAGCGGCGCACGCGGCGGTCACCGAGACCGGCACCCATGCGATCCTGGGCCTCCGCTCCGAGACCGGCACCCACTCGATCGCCGGGCTCCGCGGCGACACCGGCACCCACTCGATCGCGGGCTTGAGGGCGCCGGTCTGGGCCGAGCGCGAAAGCGCCGCCCGCACCTCGAGCCCGGTGTCGAGCGACCTCGAACCCGACGACGATTCGGACGAGGACGTGGAGGACGACGCGGGAAATCGGTAGGGGTTGATTTCCGTACCCGGGGCGACCACGAAGAATCAGGGCGGCCACGGGGGGCCGCCCCTACACGATCGCCGTTGGTTTTTTCGGCCACGATTCACGACCAGCCTCGTAGGGGTGGCCCCCCGTGGCCGCCCTGATTCCGCTACCGTCGCGGTGACGAAAACAAAGAATGTCTCGGGAAAGGCTCGGCGCGCACCGGAAAGGGTAGAGGCCGTTGCGATCTCGTCCGTGCCTCCGGCGGCCGGAGGGCGCTTGCCCCGAAGTTGAGCCCCGTCCCGTCTCAGGCCGCGCCGGCCGTTGTGATCTTGCGACCTCTTAACTCGAAGGAGGTGCGCAATGAAACGCTCCCGTTTCCTCTGGCTCGGCGTGGCCGTCGTCGCCCTGATCGCCGGTGCCGCGATCTTTCACGCTCAGATCCCGCCCACGCCCGGGCCGCCGTTCGGCAACCACTACCGCTGCTATGACGTGACGGCGAGCAGCGGATTCACCTCGCGGACGGTCAAGCTCAAGGATCAATTCGGCGGCGTCAGTGCCGTGGTGGTCAAGCCACGCCTACTGTGCAACCCGGTGGTCAAGAACGACGAGCCGCTGGACGACCCCAACCTCCACCTGGTCTGCTACGAAACCGCCGAAGCCGCCGCCGACCTGGGCCATACCGTCCTCACCGAGGACCAGTTCGGACAGCTGAAGCTGAGGGTCGAGAATCCGAACCTGCTCTGCGTGCCGGCGAGCAAGCGGGTTCTCGAAGGCACACCCCCGATCGATCCGACAGAGCCCTGAAGTTTTCCTGTCTCGACGCGAAACCGGGCGGCGGGACGCCCGGTTTTCGCAGCTTGATTTCCGCCGCCGACGCCGTCAATCTTCCGCAAGCTCGAAACCCGCCAATGGGCCGAGGTTCTCGCCCCGCTACGAAGCCAGTTCCAGCAAGACCTCAGGGTGCATCCTGGCGACCTTGATTAGAGTCTTCGCGGCCCCCGAGGGCTCCCTGCGCCCTTGTTCCCAGTCCTGAAGGGTGCGAACGGAAACGCCAAGCAGGGCGGCGAACGACGCCTGGGACAACCCCGCGCCTTGGCGGGCTTCGACGATGCCGGGCGATGCGGGGGTATGCACCCTCCCTCGCAAACCGGCCTTCATTTCGCGAACCGACTGAAGCAACTGCGCTCCAAGCTCATCACCGGAGGTAGCGAGCCGGATTCTTTCGGAAGGCTTAGCCATGTTCGATTTCCTCCTTGATCCGGCGGATTGGCCGCGATGAACGAGATGAAGGCGCTAAGCTCCTCCTCGGTCCAGTAGTCATCCGCGAGCCGCTGAAAGAGGGGCGTTTCGACAACGGTGTACACGGGCCGTACTATACGGCAATGCCGCATAGACGCCAACGATCAACACGACGCCCCGGTCGGTGCGCGCACCCTTCTGGTCCCGCCGGCCAGCGAGACGGCAACCGGCGCGACGCGCGCCGTTCGTGGTAGCTCGAACGGCTGGTGCCGCCGCGGAGACGCCCCGACGGCCAGCACCCGGGGAGGTTGTGGTTGGGTTCTAGTGAGTCTCTACGAAAAACCTCGCAGGCGGCGCGGGCGCCGAACGATCTCAGGCGCCGACCGTAGAGGCGACGCCCCACCGCGAAAGCCTCAGGGGGTCGTCCAGTCCTCCCATTGGAGATCCGAGACGCGGGAAAATTCTTTTCGGTTGTGGGTCACGAGGGTGGCCCCCAAGCTCCGAGCGTGGCCCGCGATCTGGAGGTCGTAAGCCCCAATCGGCTTTCCGGCGTCGGCCAGCTCGGCGCGAATGGCACCTGTATGAATCGCGGCGGCTGTAGTCCATGGGAGAATCTCAACGTTCTCCAAGAAAGCCCGAACGACGCGGCGCAGGGAATCGCCACGGTCGCTACGCAGAATGCCGAATTCCAACTCGAAGACGGTTATTACAGAGACCTTCAGTTCGCGCACCGCGAAGTCCTTCACCCGCTCGACCAGTGCGGAAGAAAAGCGCTTCATGATGTAGCTGGAGATGTCGGTGTCGAGCAGGTAGATCACAGGGGCGGGCGTTCTTGCGGAGGAGGTTCATCACCGGGTTCGAACTCGGGTGGGAGAAGGAGCGTCGGATCGGCAAAAAATCGATCCCACCCACCCATCTCCACCGGACGGAGGATCAGTGACTCCCCTTGGCGTTCGATGGTGACGGCATCCGTTTCGAAGCTGAGTTCGATCGGAATGCGGACGGCCTGGTTTCGGCCGTTACGAAAAATTCGAGCGATCGTCTTGGGCATCGTCGTTTCAGATCCTCTTGAGCCTATGTCGCTAGCATAGGCCGACGAACGGGTAGCCGTCAACTCTGGAGAAGGCTGTTCCTGATAGGGGTAGGGAGAGCCGGTTGAGTTCCCGGCCCCCCCTCCCTCCGAACCGGACGTGCGGATCTCCCGCATCCGGCTCTCCGGTTGGTGGTCTTACCTCCGAGAGGACTGACGGGCC